>WNGL01004913.1_pt1 | contig 20944 bp, 18 predicted proteins | sample 5400591 | NCBI WGS metagenome assembly WNGL01 (sample SAMN13153377, study PRJNA577476) | soil metagenome | isolation source: 80 cm soil or saprolite under Garry oak tree replicate 1 | place: USA:California | collected 2016-06-15 | reverse complement strand
CGCCGTTTACCAAGCCGGCGCCAAGGTCGTTGCGTCGTGGGAGTGGACGCAAGCCGGGCGGGCAGCCCGGGCATCGACCGCGCTGCTGGCCTTCCACGCCCTGCGCGCCGGGCAGATCCGCCGCCTCCAGCTCACCGACGTCCGCGACGGGCGGCTGCACCTGACCGGACAGACCATCCTGCTCGCCGAACCGGTCCGGGTCCGGCTGGCCGCATACCTCAACCACCGCAGCCAGCGCTGGCCCAACACCGCCAACCCGCACCTGTTCATCCACTACCGCAGCGCTCTGGGCCTGTCCCCGGTCGGCGGACGGTGGCTCGCGATCGTGCTCGGCACCGCAGCCCGCGTCATCCGCACCGACCGCATCCTCGACGAAGTCATCGCCACCGGCGGCGACCTGCGCCGCATCTGCGATCTGTTCGGCATGTCCGTCGCGGGCGCCAAACGGTATACCGCCGTCCTCGACCACCCCGACCTCGCCGAGCTTGACAGGTAATGTCCCACCGTGACCGATACCGACCGTGAACTTCTGCGCGCCACCTTCGGCCAGGACGCCGAACTCTACGACCAGGCGCGCCCCGGCTACCCCGCCCAACTGTTCGCCGACCTCGCCCAACTCGCCGGGCTGACCGCGCAGTCCAGCGTCCTGGAAATCGGCTGCGGCACCGGCCAGGCCACCCGACCTCTCGCGCAACTCGGCTGCACCATCGTCGCCGTCGAACTCAGCCCCAACATGGCAGCGGTGGCCAGACGCAACCTGCACCAATTCCCGAACGTGACCATTGACGTGTCCCCGTTCGAGCAGTGGACACCACCAGCAACGCCGTTCGACCTCGTACTCTCGGCAACTGCGTTCCACTGGATCGACCCCGACATCCGCGTTCACAAAGCGGCTGACATCCTGCGCCCGAACGGCACTCTCGCCCTGATCCACTCCGAACACGTCGCCGGCGGAACCGAACGCTTCTTCATCGACGCGCAAGACTGCTACGAACGCTTCGACCCGAACACCACGCCGGGATGGCGCCAACAACTCGCCGCCGACATCCCCGACGACTCGAACGACATCGACCGCTCCCATCGCTTCGGCCCGGCTCAATTCCGCCGCTACGAGTGGGAACAGCCGTACACCACCCGCAGTTACCTGGATCTGCTGATGACGTACTCCCCAACCCGCTCCATGCCACAACCCGCCCGCGACGGGCTGCCGGCCTGTTTCGGCAACCTCATCGACCGGGACCACCACGGCCACATCACCAAGCGCCACCTCACCCAGCTGACCCTCGCCCACAGGACAACCTGACATCGACCGCGATCCGGTTCGTGAACCAAAGCATCCGAACAGCAGCATCAGCCACCCCCACCACTTCGGTTCTCGCCATCGAACCCTTCAGAAATTTCGAACTCACGGGGGATCGGGGTGAGGTTCTCGATCGGCGCGGTGACAGTCGCCCGCACCGGCAGGCGCAGGAACGGAATCACCTGCACCGCGGTGCCGCTGACCGTCACGGTGGCGGTGGCGGGGCCGCGGCTGGTCTGGATGCTCGCGCCGGTGACGAGGTTCCCGTCGATCGCCGCCAGGACGGTGCTGGCGTCGGTTTGGCCGGCGTCGGCGCTGCCGCCCAGCACGCGGGTGGTCTGCACGGCGTGGTTGGCGGCGTACCGGCAGGACAGTTCGGCCAACCCCCACACGGCGGCCTGCACACCGACCAGCAGCGCGGCCAGCATCAGCGCGAAGTAGCCGACCATCTCCACCGTGGTCGAGCCCCGGTCCGGCCGAAGGCGCCGCATCAGTCGGCGTACCGGCCGCCGCGTTGGACTGGCTATCGTCCGCGTGGTCATGAACTCGCTCCCGTGGAGGTCAGCTGGTACCCGTTGCGCCACCCGTTGCCCGGATTGCCGTTGCCGCGGGCGTCGGCGGTGGCCGTGGTGGTGGCGTGGGCGTCGCGGTAGCGGCGGGCCGCGCGCCGGCCGACGCCGGTGGCGTCGTCGGCGCGGCCCGCGGCGCGGGCCAGGTCCGCGCCGGTCGGTTCCTGCCCGGACGCCACGCCGGCGCACCACGCCCGGTACATCGCGGCGTCCTCGTCGCTGGTCGGCTCGTACACCGGCACCGCCGTTGGTGGGGGTTGCGGTGGTGGGGTCCCGGCCGGGTCCACGGGGGAGGCGCCGGCCGGGACGTCGATGACGGTCGGCCCGTCGGGTTGCGGGTCGGCCTGGCCGGGCACGGGTCGGTCTGCCGTGTCCGGCGTGCTGGCGGCCTGTCGGGTGGGGTCGGTGGTGTGGGTGTTGAGGCCGGCGGTCAGCCGGGCCGGGGCGAGGTCGGCGTTGATCAGGGCCGCGAGGGTGTCGTAGTCGGCGCTGTCGGCCAACCTGGCGGCGATCTCGTCGAGGTCGTAGACGGCGATCGCGATGTCGGCCGTGGTCGGGTCGACCGCCGCCCGGATCTTGCGGTGCAGCACGACGGCGATGGCGTGGTGGCGGCGTTGCCGGCGGATCTGCGCGCGGGCCGCATCGAGGGACCCGTACAGGTCCAGGGTCGGGTCGGCCTTCGCCAGGGACTTCGCCTTCAGCGTCACGGCGGGGTGGCGCAGCCAGTGCTCGACCAGCTCGTACGCCGGGGTGGTCGGCGGGAGGTCGCCGCGGGCGCGGAGCCGGTCGCGGCGCTGGTTTTCGGTGTGCATCAGCCACACCAGGTAGCCCAGCGCGGACATGCCGGCGAAGAACCCGCCCAGTAGGTGGTTGGTGTGCGCGAGCCAGTTGAACGCGACCGCGCCGGCCGCGATCAGGGCGGACAGGACCCGGGAGGCGATGGCGCGTTCGCCGAGCCGGCGGCGCACGTCGGCGTTGGCCAGCACGACCACCCCGCCGAGCTCCAACGCGGCGACCGCCGGGATCGCCCCGAGCAGGGGAATGTGCAGCCGCTCCACGGCGCCGGACACCTGACCGGCCAGGGCGACCAGCAACACGACCACGTAGAACAGCTGCCGCACCGCCGAGGTACGCCGCACCGCCCGGCGCAGTTCCGCGTCGAGGTCGTCGACCCGGTCGGCGACCCGGCCGCGCGGTGCGTGCAGGTGCTCCGCCGAGGCGGTGGTCACAGCAGTCCTCCAAGATTGGCATCGGTCAGGTGCGGCGCGGCCAGCGTCACAGCGGCAACCGCCACGCCCGCGCCGCGCCCCGCCGTTGCGGGGATCGGCGGTATGCACGGCGGCGAACCTGCCGGACCTGCCGGTGCGGTCGGTCGGTCGGCCGGTGGTGTCGGCGGCTACCAGCCGAGCGTCAAGGTCAATCCGTTCGCGAAATTCTTCAGTTTGTCCCGGAAGATGGCGCCGACCGCGCCGACGACCACGGTGATTACCGCCGCCCAGAGGATCTTGTCGGCGGTCTCCATGCCCGCGTCGGTCTTGGCCCGCAGCCGGCGGGCCGGCTCAGCCAGCAACACCAGCAGCCGGACCGTAACGCCGAGGGTGAGACGGTTGATCATGGTGTTCCTCCCCGTAGAGGCCAGATTCACAGACTCGCGGTGATGTTGACGATCGGTGGGTAGAGCAGAAAGATCAGATAGCCGAAGCCGAGTACCAGCAGTGGCAGGGACATCCGGGAGCTGGCCTTCTCTGCCTCAGTTTCGGTCTCCGCGGTCGCGGCCTGGCGCATGGCGGCGGCGCGGGCGGACAGGGAGGCGCGGACCCGAGCACCCTCGGTGCCGGCCAGGGCCATCGCGGCGGCCAGCTCGGTCAGTTCGGCGACGCCGGTGTCGTCGCCGAGCTCGCCCAATGCCTGCCAGGGCGGCTGGCGCAGCACCCGGGCGGTGGCCAGGACCTGACGCAGCCGGTCGGCGGCCCAGCCGGTGCACACGCCGGTCGATTCGTTGAGGGCCTGTTCGACGCCGGCGCCGCGGGCCAGGCTGATGGTCAGCAGGGTGAGCAGCACCGACAGGGTGTGGCGCAGCTGGGCGCGGCGGGCTTCGGCCTGGTCGTGCAGCTGGGCGTCGGCCCACCGGAATCCGACCGCACCGCCAAGCAGGGCCAGCCACAGTTCGTTCATTCGTTCGGGTCCGGTGCCGGTGCCGGTGCCGGTGCCGGTGCCGGTGCCGGTGCCTGGCTGCTCGTCGTGTCGCTACGAACGTCCGGCCGGTCGCCCCGTCTTGGGTCGGTGCTCGTCGAAATCTGCCGCTGAAGCTGCGTGGCGAGGGTGAGCGTTTCGTCGGAGGGTTCCTCGTCGATCTCGTCCAGTGCGTCGTGCAACCTCTGCAGACGGGCGCGGATGCCGGCGGCGTCGCTCATGCGGGCGAGGGTTCGCATGGCATGGCGTGCGGCGTCTTCGTTGTAGCGGTCGAGGTCGGCGGCGGACTGGGCGAGGCTGGCTGCGTGGCCGGGCTCTGCCTCGGCCAGCAGGTCGGCCAGGTGCAGGCGGGCGCGGACGCCGTGACGGCGGACTTGTTCGCGGTGTTGTTCGATCCAGTCGTAGTCCTGGCCGTCGGCGAGGTGACCGGTGTGCGCGTTGACGGCTTCGCGCAGTGCAGCGATCCGGGCCGGCCGATCGGTGGCGGCAGCCGCGCGGCGCAGTGCGTTGGACATCCGCCACAGGTCGATGTCCAGCACTGCGGCGTTGAGGACATACCGGCCACCGGTGTTGATCACGGGTTGTATCTTCTGGTCGCCGGCGGCTTGCCGGATCCGGCTGCGTAGATGCCCGACCTCGGTGGACAGCCGCTCACCGGCTCGGCGCAGGGTGGCGGTGGGCCAGAACGCCTCCATGATCTGCGGCAGGTCGGCGCCGTCGCGGTGCACGGCCAGGTAGACCAGCAGTTGCCGGGCGTGGCGGCGCAGCCCGGTGACGGTAATGCCGTCTCGGTCAACGATGGCCGCTTCGCCGAGCAGCCGTAGGCGTACCATTCGCCGGCGGGGCTGCGGCGAGGGTGTCGGCGGTATTTCGCCCGGGTCAGCCAGGGCGGGATCGGTGGCGGTTTCGGCAGAGGGTCCGCTCGCCTCAACCGCGGTGACCGCCGTGGCTTCGACGGACGTTGGTGCGCTGGTGGGTTCGGCCGCGATGGCCTCGGCTGCCGGCGGCGCGGGTCGATCGGCGGTCGCCCCACCGCAGTTTGCGGTGCTGGGGTGGGAGGCCGACGGGTCCGGCGATCCGGCGGGTTGGCCGGTGTGTGCTTCGCGGAGTACTTGCAGCATCTGCCGTGTGGTGGGTGCGTCCAGGATGGCCAGGCGCTGATGATCCAGCGTGGTGATGCGTCCATCGGCCTGCACCGTGGTGGTGTCGCCGCAGGCCCATTCTCCGAGCAGGACGGCGCTGATCTGCAGCGCGGCGCCAAGATGCAGGGTGGTGGACAGCCGGGCGGTCAGCTCGGGCGCAGGGACGTCAGCCAGCAGCAGTACCGGCGGCATGGGCGGGTGGTACGGGGTGGCGGCGCGCAACGCGGGCAGGTCGGCTGCGTCGTAGTCCTGCAGGTGGCGGCGCCGTTCGAGCAGCAGTTCCTCCACGCGTATCAGCGCGTCGGACAGCGACGCGGTGACGATCATGCGGGGAAGGGGAGCGATCTCGACCGCGGGGACACCGAGCAGCATGGTCAAGGACTCGGCAGGAATGATGACGTGGCCGCGGGCGTCGGGGTCGGCGGGGCTTCCGGTGGACAGGGCAGCCACCAGCAGCGCCCGGGCGGCCGGTTCAGCGCCGGGGCCGGTCAGGCCGAGCCCACCGGCGGGGATCCGGTCGGCGAAGCCGGCCAGGTCAGCGCCGCTGGGCCCGGCCGGGGGCAGCTCGACCTCGTCGGCGCCCGCGTGGATGTGCGCGTATTGGGCCACGGTGGGTTGCCGTGATGCCGGCTGCGGATCGAGCAGGCCGGGCTCCTGGTCGCGGACAGCCCGGCGCATCCGGGTGACCACCGGGGGCAGAGGCCGCAAGTCGGGGTCGTCCAGCGGCTCGTCGCCGACCGGCCTGGGCCGGTAACGGCGGCGGCGTTGCCGCCACACCATCGCGGCGGCGGTGACCAGGGCGGCGGCCAAGGGCAGGCTGACCCAGCCGCCGGGCAGGTCGACGCCGTGCTCGGCGTCAGTGTCGGGTGCCGTCGGCGGCTGACCGGTGGACGTCGGCGCCGGGACCGGGGAACGCGTGGCCTCGGACCGCGCTTCGGCGGTCGCTGGTGACGGTGGCGTGCTGGGAAGCTGCGTCACCGTGTCCTGCGTGGTGGGCGCTGACCTGGTGGGATAAGTGCTTGTCGGTGGCGCGGCGGACGGCCGAGCCGGTGTGGCAGGGCCGGGCGCAGGGTCCGGCACCGCCGTCGGCGGGGTGGTGGGCACGACGAGCCGGCCGGTGGCGTGCCGGTGGGGAGCCCGCCAGTGCGCGTCGGGCGGCAGGACGACCCGCCAGCCGGGTTCCCAATGGTCGGGGAAGCGGTCGTCGTGGCGTTCCCATTGGGGGTTGAGCCGGGCGATCTCGATGTAGCGGCCTGGGTCGCCGAGGAACCGTTCGGCAACGTCCACCATCCGGTCGCCGCGAGCGACGGTGTATACCGGTAGCCGCGGTTGCGGTGCCCGAGCCGTTGTGACGGGCGTTGCCCCGGTGACCGGGCGGGGCTCGGTCGGCGCGTCGGACACCGGCGGCCTGGCCACCGGCGTGGCGATCATGGTCGCTCTGGCGGCAGGTGCGTCGGACCTGACCCGCGCGTCGGTGGGGGCAAGACCGTGGGGCGCGGTGGTGCTGGGCGGGGATGCCGCGGAGGCGAGCCCGGAGGTTGCTGTGGTGACGGTGGCGGCCCCGACGAGGGCAGCGGCCAGTCCCTGGACCGGGCCGGGCAGGTAGCCGGCGAGCCGTTTCCAGGGTCGCCGGCGCAGCTGTGCCCCGGCTGCGGCGAGCACGGCGGCGGTCAGAGCGGCCCAGACCAGCCAGGCGAACGCGCGGGCGGTCGCCGCGGCGTAGCGGGGCGCAAAGGGTTCGTCGACCCACGCCTGGAATTGACCGGCGGTCGGCAACCGGTCCGGGTGGGGACTACCGGCCACGGCGGCCAAGATCAGTGGCATGCCGGCCAGCACGGCGGCAACGAGCACGCCGGTACGGATGGCATGCATCATCCTGATCACGGTCTTGTCTCCTACCAGCCGCTTACCGCGACACCGGTCGTGGTGTTGTCTCCAGGGGATGCGGCGTGATCCGGCGGCATCAGCGCGCGTGGCGCGCAACGCTTCACGGGTCGCGACGACGAATCGACGGTAAGCCCGTGTGCTGACCGGCTGCCGCTAACAACCACTTACAGATGCTCACAGTTACTGACACTGCAGGTCACGGCCCTACCGCGGCGCATACGACCCGTGATGACGGGCTGACTGATTCGTGATCTTCTGCTTCACTGGCGAACGTGAATCCACGCCTGGCGATCGATTACGGCGCCGTGTCCACCCGGGCGGTGCTGGCGTGGCCCGACGGCCGCGCGACGGTGCTGGCGTTCGACGGTGGTTTCGCACTGTCCAGCGCCGTTCACGTCAGCCGCGCCGACATCGCGGTCGGTGCCGAGGCGTGGCGGCATGCCGCCACGGATCCGGACGGGCTGGTTATCTCCCCGCTGCGCGTCGGCACCGGGGAGATAACCGTTAACGGTCGCCTGGTCGGGGTCGCCGAGCTGGTCGCGGCGACGCTGCGCGAGGTCGCTGGCGAAGCCACCCGCGTCGCGGGCCACCGGGTCGACGACGTGTTCTTGGTCGTCCCGGCAGGCTGGGGGCCACGCCGCCGTACCTGGCTGCGGCACGCCGCACGTGAGGCCGGCCTTCCTCTGACCAGGCTGATCGAGGCGCCGGTCGCCGCCGCAGCGCACCTGACGACCGCCCCAGGCCGGCCGGTACTGGTCATCGACCTCGGCGGTGGCTGCGAGGCCACCGTGCTGCTGCCGGGTCCGTCCGGGTTGGAGGTGCTGTCCACGCTCGCCGATCCGGACGCTGGCGGTGACCGCATCGACGCGGACCTCACGACCGGGCTCGTCGGCAGCGACCTGTCCGGCCTGCCCGCCGACCAGCGTTGGACGGTGTTGGCCGACGTTCGTGCCACCAAGCACGCGTTGTCGGACCAGATCGCGGTCACCATGCCGGTGCCCGGCGGGAACCCGCCGATGGTGATCAATACCGCCCAAGTCGCACGGGTGGCCCAGCCGGTCTTCGAACGCGCCGGGAAACTCGCTGCGGCCGCGGTGGGCAACGCCGACGTGAAGGTCGACCAGCTCGGCGCCGTCTACCTCATCGGCGGGGCCGCCGCGACACCCGGTGCCGCCCAGACGATCACCGGCAGCCTCGGTGCCACCGTGCAGCCGGCGGCGCAACCCGAGCTCGTAGCCGTACGGTCGGCAGCCGGCTCCGGACAGCCGCTGGGCGCGGCGGAGCAGCGGCTGGCATTGCCACCGTGGTGGCGGCTGGTCACCCTGGGGCTGCCCGGCCTGTTCTCCCTGCTGCTGTACGCGCACTTCGTGTTCAGCGCCGACTTCAACAACGGTCGGCCCGACGCGCAACGACCGGGCTACTACGTCCTGGCCAGCTGGGGCGAACTGGCCGTGGCCGGCGTCCTGGTCATCATCACCTGCCTGCAAGCCGGCACCCTGTTTGCGGTCTTGCTCGACCATCAGGCGCCGCCCGCGCAGGCGCGTGTGGACACCGGTACGCGGATCGCGACCGGGCTGGTTCTTGCCGCCGCCGCGGGCCTGGCCGCCACGAGCCTGTACGCGGTCACCGCTGCGGTCTACTTCGGCTATCCGATCACCGATCTCCTGCGGTGGGCGCTGCTGCCGAGCCTGCCCACCAGCCTCAGCGCCGCGGCCCTGGCCGCACTCGCGTGGCGCCACCACAACCCCGCCGCAGGATGGGACGCGTTCCTGGCCTTCCCGCTCATCTCCGTGGCCACCGCGGCGGCCGGCACCATCGCCGTGGCCCTGTGGTGGCATGGCGGACTGCCCTGGTGGGCCAATAGCTGGGCCGACCCGATCGGCTACGTCGGCGGCGTCCTTGTCGGCGTCGGCGTCGCCTGCGCCCTCACCCGGCACCTCGTCGCCCGGATCGCCCTCGCGGTACTCCTCGGACTCGTCCTTCTGATCATCTCCCGGACCGGGCCCGGCATCCCCGCGATCATCTACGCCGTCGCCGCCACCGCCTGGTGGGCCTCCCGGACCTGGGCCCTGGCCCACACCACACCAGCAGCCGTCGACACCAGCGGACCGTCCTGAGAGCCGCACCGTCATGCGCTGGATCAACCGCCTCGGCACCGCGACGACCCTCCTGATCATCGTGGCGGGCCCGCCCCTGGCGGTCGCCGTCTGGGTGGCCGATCACCGGCTGACCTGGCCCACCCGCGACCAGCTCCAAGCCTGGATCGACCGGCCGCTGACCGCCGCCACGATCATCGCCGGCTGCATCACCGTCGCCGCGATCGGCTGGCTTCTCCTGCTGTTTCACCTTGCCCGCGAAGCGGTCCGCGCCGCCCGCCAGCGCCGACGCCACCGCCACCTGTAACCTACCCACCCCTGCACAGATCACCGCCTCCTCGATGGCCGGCGTCGCCGCGCTCACCCTGCCCGGCCTCAGCACCGGCGACCATCCACCGACACCCACCGCCGACACCTCACCCGAACAGCCAGCAAGCCCTGCCCCGCCCCACCATCAGGCGACCGACGCCACCACCGGCATCACTCTGCCCGGCGGAAGCTGGCTGCCGACATCGACCGCCCTCGCCGTCACGGCAACCGCCTCACTGATCTGGCTACGCCGCCGCCAGCACTACCAACCCAGGCCCCCGCACCCGGACCGGTCCACCCGCGACCACGACCTGCAACCGCTACCCCTCATCGTCGACGCGATCACCGCAACGCTGCCACCCGACCCCCAGTCGGCAAGCCACGGCGGCAGGCCACCGGTCATCACCGATCAACTGCCCGGCGAAATCATCCTTATTGACGGCCCGGGAGCAGCCGACGCCGCCCGAGGCATGATCGTCACTGCCGCGCTCGCCGTCGCCACCGGCCAACCGGCCCGCCCCCTCCACCTCTACCGCGACGACCTGGCGTGGCTCCTGCCCGACACCGATCCGCGCGAGCTGACCGCAGCCGGAATACACCTCGACAGGCCAACCGCACGCGAACCCGCACAGCAGCCCGAGGATCAGACTCGCGAGCAGCCGGACCAGTCTCGTACGCCAGCCGAGCCGCACACCACCATTCGGCTCTCCGGCGACCCTACCGCCACCGTGCGCTGGCACGTTGCTCGCGACGGCACCACCACTGGTGCTGGTATCACCACGCCGCACCGATTCTGCGTCCTCGACCGGCACGCCGCCGCTGACCTGATCACCCTCGTCCGGCAGGCCCTCGACCAACCCGCCCGTGCCGCTGGGCAATCCCCGACAAGCACCCCGACACCAGAACCGGCACCCTCGGCACCGCCCGCCGGGTCACCGGCACCCGCGCATCTGACCCTGATCGGCGGCTGCCAACTGATGGCCCGCGGAACCCTCGTACGCCTACGCCGCAACGCCGGCCTGCAAATCCTCACCTACCTCGCCATCCACCCCGAAGGCGCGACCAAGACCGACCTGATCCACGCCTGCTGGCCCGGCCAACCCCCGGCCACGATCACCCAACGGCTGCACACCACCATCAGCGACCTGCGCCGGCAACTTCACCCCCTGATCGAGGCCGACCCGATCACCCGCACCGGCGAGCACTACACACTCAACCGCCAAGCCGTCGACACCGACCTGCAGACATGGCGCACAGCAGTGCACACCGCCGCGAATGCAGCCACCACCGAGGCCAAGCTCCACGCCCACCGCAGCCTCATCAACCAATACCGCGGTGACCTTGCCGCAGGCCACCACTGGCCCTGGCTGACACCAGCCCGCGAAGCCCTGCGCCGGGACGTCATCGACGCCTGCATCACAGCCGCGGAGACGGCACAACCTTCCGAGGCAGCCCACCTGCTGCAACAAGCCTTGACCATCGACCCCCACAACCGACAACTCCGTCGGCGGACCAGCTCACGCCAGTACCTGCGCGCTCAAGAAGGCGGGCCCGGGTGAAAGCGCAGCAGCGGGACGTCGTAGAGGTTTGGGTCACGCTGACGCCTCATCTCGGGCGCGTTGACCTCGATCACTAGCATCTCGGTAAGGAACTGGATCTTCGCTGACAACAGGTGGCTGGTGTGGCCCGTTGCGCTGTGTTCCTTCAACCCGACGGTGGCATGGACGTGCGGCAGGATCATTCCTTCGACTTCGTCGTAAGCGATGGTGCCGCCGCCGAGAGCCTCCACATTGGTCAAATGCACACTTGACCAGACCGGCGCCTGCGGGTCGTCCAACTTGCTGCAGGTACCCACGACCTCGACCTCGGCGAACCCGGCGATGAACATCGGGATGTAGCCTTGGCGTATCCCGTTCGCCCGGCAGAACTCACCGAGGGCTGTGAAGAAGTCCTCGCCGTGGTCGAATGCAACGCCGAACGTTCGCCCGAGACTCAGTTCGTGGCTACGCACCTGCGACTCCCTCATCGCTTGATCCCAGGGCCGGTGGCGGCGAGGTCCAGTTCGCGGTATCGCCATACCCGCCGGCAGCAGCAAACGCTGATCTGATCATGTTGTGGTCAGCGCCCGCCGCCAAGAGGGCGTGCAACAGCACCCGAGCCTTGAAGGGATCGAGGAAGCCGGCTGGGATCAGACCGCGGTCCAGCAGATCCCGTTCGGATCCCGGAAATCCGTATGTCTCGGTGAGTACGGATCCTGCGCCGGTGCGCGAGGCCAAGACGACGGGGGCCCGGCGGGCGAGCTCCTCCAGTCGATCGACAAGCCGGTGTGGGACGTGGCCCACACCGAATCCGGCGATGACCGCACCGTCCGCGCGGTCGAGTAGAGCGTCCACCACCAGTCCGTCGTCACCGAAGGTGATCGTGATCAGGGCGACACGTGGTAGGCGCCGACCGACGGGAGGCGGCACGGCAATGCGGGAGGCTATCGCGTTGAGCAGGCGTGGCCGGCCTTCAACGACGTAGCCGAGCGGGCCACCGTTTGGCGACTGGAACGTTGACCCGGCCGTGGAGTGGGTCTTGCGCACGCGCCGCGCGGCGTGGATCTCGTCGGCGAGCACCACCACGCAGCCCGCGTTGCGGGCGCTGTCGCTGGCCGCGGTCTGGACGGCGGCCAGGACGTTGGCCGGGCCGTCCGGGCCGGCGAGGGTGGGGTTGCGCATCGCGCCCGTGACGACGAGCGGCTGCAGCCCCGTGTGGTAAAGGTCCAGGAGGTAGGCGGTCTCCTCGATGGTGTCGGTGCCCTGGACAACCACGATCCCGTCGACGCCTTCAGCGAAGCGCTCGCGGACGACCTCGGCGAGCTCGGTCAGGTCCTCGAAGCTCAACGAGGCACCCGGCAGCCGACGAAAGTCCAGGGTCTCAACCGAGCTGTCAAGATCGCCCAGTCCAGGTACGGCGGCCAGGAGCTGGTCGGCGGACAAGGCGGGCGTCACGCCGCCGTGGTTCGCGGCGGTCATGGCGATAGTCCCGCCGAGGCTGATCACGAGGACGCGGCGACGCTGATCGTCGGGCACAGGCGTTCCTTTGGTAGGGCTGAGGTGGCCTTGGGCAGCCTAATCTGTCTCGGTGCCGATCTTTGCGAGGTAACGGCAGGCGCGGTCCGCACCGCTCACGGACAGCAGCCTGCTACGCGGCTCCGCGACGCCGGCGCAGCCGTACTCGCTCAGCTCACTGGTGCGCGTGATCAACCGAGGCCAGTCCAGCTCCAGGTAGTCAGCGAGCAGGCGCAGCCGGCGAGCAGGCGAGGACCCCTCGACCACCGAGTGAGTCCGGCTGTATCCGGTGATGTCGGCGTAGTTGCGGATGGCGGGCCGGCTGGTGGTGACACCCACCTGCCAGATCCCGTCCGCCCCGACCCAGTTGGCCACAATCGCTTTGCGGTCGTCGAGGACGAAGCCCTCGACGGAGGAGTACTCCGGGTCGGTGCAGACCTCGACGCGGATGGAGAACGACTCCATCAGCGCCGCGGCGAGCAGTAGCAAGATCCGTTCGGCGCGCGGCGACGCGGCGACCGTCTCCGGCGGGATGCAAAAAGCCCGGCTGAGCCCGGCCGGGCCGAACCGATCCGCGACCGCCCGCAGATAGTCGTACTTGTGCGCGAACAACAGCCACGTGCTGGCCTCCTCGCCGCGCTGCTCGCGCGTCCAGAACAGCGGAATGTCTGTGGCATCCGGCAGGTGGCGAAGGATGTGCCGGGCGCAGAAGTCGCTGCCCAACCACATCCGAGACACTTCAGTCAGGTCGCCGGCCATGTCCCTGCCCGCGGCTGACTGCGGCAGTGTCTCGTACCGCGCGAGTTCGCTCTGCAGGTGCGCCAGCAGCCCGTCGTCGTTGAGCAGCGCCTCGTCCAGGTTGGCGACCGCCCAGAGGATTCCCAGCGTCAGGTCGTCGAGGGCGTAGGCGGGTGGCATCAGCAACCGTGAACCGCGGCCCCCCTTCATCAGGCGGCGCCGGGCCTGTCGGCTGTCCAGGCCGAACGGTCGCCACCCGCCCTGATCGTCGGTTACCCCGACGACGAGCGCCCGCCGGGGGCGGCGCAGGAACTGGTCGTCGACGAAGCCGGCAGGCACGGCCGTCACGATGCGACCGTCATCGACGGCCGGGTAGACCTGTGCGTCGATGGCAAGGCCGTCGAAGAATCGACCGGCGGGCGCGATGAGGACCTGGCTGACCTGGCCGCCTGCGTTGGAGGGCGCCCTGCTCTCGTCGATGACGAGGGTGCCAGTCAGGATCGAGGCGAGGCGCCCCGACGGTCGCGGCTCGACGGCGCCGGCCGCCACGACGCCCCGCGTGAGTTCCCCGGTCGCCGCTGACCGGACGGCCGCGGCGGCGTGGGCGTCGTCCGCGTCGCGCTGCCGGATCAGCGTCATGACCTCCTGGTATCCGCGGATGAGGTCTCCGCCGGCCTTCAACGCCCGATCGGCGCGCGTCCAGAAGTCCAGGCTGCCTCTGTTGTGGCCGGTCTCGACGTTGGCGACACCGCTGCGGCTGGTCAAGATCAGGGTGGCGAGGTCAGCTTGCCTGAGCCCAGCAGCCTTCCGCAGCCGCGCCAACTGCCGGCCGAGCGCTCTCTGCGCGACGGTGATGGCCTGCGGATCGATCATGTTGGCCTCCGTGGTCGCGGTGTCGCGTCCGAAGCGTCGAGCGGCGCTACTTGCTGTCGTCGGTGAGGATCGCGAGGGTGCTCGCGAACGACGACGTCAGGCTGTCCACGACAGCCTGACCCTTCGCCGGTGTGGCCAGGGACGGCTGGCCGATTACGCCGCTGGCGGTGTAGCCACGCATGCCAAGAACGAGCAGATGTGGCCGCTCGGTGACGTGGTCCGCCGCCTGGTAGCCGGCGCGGACCAGTTCCGGGCACGCGTGCAGCAGGACGGACGTTTCCAGTTCTCCGGCGTGCATGTCATCGTGTCCGCTGCTGGTCAGGCCGGCCGCGACCCTGGCGGCGTCCCAGTCATGGCGGCCCGGATACAGCGCCAGGCGACGGCGGCCGACATTGGACTCCTGCACGACGTTCGACAACACGTAGTTACCACCGTGCCCATTGACGAGAACGAGCTTGCCAACGCCGGCCTGGTCGAGGGAATGAACAACATCAGCGATGATCGCGGCCAGCGTGGTCGACCGGATGCTCACCGTGCCCGGCCAGGCGGCGTGCTCGTGTGAGCAACTGATCGTCACCGGAGGAAGCAGGAAGAGGTCGTAGGTCGAGGCCAGTTCCTGCGCGATCGCGCAGGCGACGACGGTGTCCGTGACGAGAGGTAGGTGGTCGCCGTGCTGCTCGAAGCTACCTACCGGCAGGACGGCCACCTGGGCGGCGCGCGTTGTCTCGTCCGGAGCTGTCGCCGTCGTGATCAAATCCACGGTCACATTGTCCGTGTACGGGTGAGAACAGAGAAGGCGGCCCGGAACCGTTCGACCTCACCAATGCCCGGGGTGGTGGCCAGGCGGACATCGAGCTGGGCGAGGATCCGGATCGTGCGTGCCGAGAAGGTGGTGGTCGTCAGCGCGAGGGCCCGGCCGGCCTCGGCGCCAGCCTCGGCAAGCCGGTGTGCGGCCAGGTAGGACTGTGCCAACCAGGCGCGGGCGAGCGCCTCGTCCTGCCGCAGATCTTGGGGCCATGAACCGAGGACGTCTTCCAGGATTTGTACGGCGTCCGGGGCGCGGCCCAGCCGCAGCGCGCAGTGTGCCTCGTGCGCCCGGACGTAGGGCAGGTTGCAATGCGCGCCGATCGTGTCTGGATCATCATCGGCGGGGCCGCTAGCACCGGCTCGTACGATGAGCCGGTAGGCGGTCTTGATCGCGGTGGAGCAGGTGTGCCGGTCGCCTTGAAGTGCGTGTCCCTGCGCCTGGCGGATGGCGCACAGGGCGCGGTCTCGATCAGTCAGGGCGGCCGTGGCGGCCGCCGTGGCTGCCAACGCGGCGGCTCTGGCACCGTCGAGCCGGTCCGCGGCTTGCTGCGCTTGGCGCATGATCGCGTACGCGGTCATCGGCGCGTGTGCGGCCTGACGCGCCAAGCCCAGCGCCCGGTCCAGCCAATAGCTGGCGGCCTGGTGATCGCCGATGTTGTCGGCTGTCCATGACGCGAACTCCGCCCACCGCGCTTCGACGGCGAGGAGTCCAGTTCTCAGACTCCCTACCGCGTCGTTGCGGTAGCGCCGGATCACCGACGACTCCCGGCAGACCGCGTCGTGTACCTGGCCTGGACCTAGGAGATTGTGCACGCCGGCGAGGACGCGAAGCAGGCGCGACCAGTGCAACACGAGCCCCGGATCAACCTCGGCACCGGGACGAGCCGGCCAGGGCGCACCGTCGACCAGGGCGACCGGCGGATCGGTCGCCGCCGTGAGTGCGGCCAGCCGCTCAAGCGCCTCGATTCGGTCGTGTGCCTCGGTCAGCACACCGCTGGTTGCCAGGATCTGATCGCATTGGATCCAGAACCGCCGCGGAACGCGCTGTCGTCCGGTCTCGACATTGCCCACCGTGCTTCGAACGTATCCGACCCGGCGTGCGAGTTCCTCCTGCGTCAACCGGGCGGCGTCTCGAAGGACCGCGAGCTGCACTCCCAACTCCCGGCGTGCAGCGACGGCCGCGTCCGGCTGACGTGACCTCATCCGCCGCCGCGTGGAAGGCACGGTAGCCGCACCGACCGGGGCGTCGACCTGCATCGTCGGACCTCCTCCGGCGGCGCTCGCCTGGCTACTCGTCGCCTTCTACCTGGTCGGGCGTTGGTGGCTCCGTTGGCTGGGGGCAACCCGAATGACGCCGCCGAGCCCGCTCGGTGGCTCGGTCGGCTCGCCATCACAACGCGGCGCCTGCCATGTCGGGAAGGCTTTCGACAAAGCTCAAACAATTCCTTGACATGCCCCATGATCAGCACGGGGCTGGTGGCCGCTAGTGTCCTGCGCCTTAAATTCATTTACATATTTTACCACCAGTTTCCGTTGGCTGGGACCGGATGCAGCTCGCAGATTTAGTAAAGGAATTAATGACGCAGGACACTAGCTGGAGGCGTCGACATCAGCTCTCACTATCGCGCCGGGTTCGTTCGCCGTCGCCTTGTGCTTAGGCTGGCAACGCGTCGGTGATCACTGACCATCGGAAGGGCCCATCGGGCTCCTGCGGCCGTATCGCTTCGGTTGCTGTCACGGTGGCGCCGCTGTCGTGCAGGAACTTCAGGTTGCGGATGAAGGCGGCATGGGCCGCGAGGGGAGGCTTAGCGTACGGGGCGACGACGATCGGTAGACCGAGGCCGAGCGTCTCGTTGAGGATGCCGAGGGCGAAGGTGTCGCTGATCCCGGCGGCCCACTTGTTGATCGTGTTGAAGGTGGCGGGCGCCACCACAATTGCGTCGGCGGGTGGAAGGACGTCTGGGTCGTCGGGGAGCCGGTAGGTCGACCGGACCGGATAGCCGGTCTGGTGGGCCAACGCGTCGACGTCAACCCATGTGACCGCCTGCGGTGTAGCTATGACGCAGACGGTCCAGCCCAGGCGTTGGAGGAGTTCGACCAGCTCGCCGATCGAACGGGCCGGTGGTGCGGCGCACACGACGAGGTAGAGCACCCGTCCGGTAGTGCGGGAGTCAGTGTCCATGCTCGGTGGTCACTCCCACCCGCTGGGCCAAGGGGCGCAGGCCCGGGGTCGCGGCACGCCGTTCCCGGGCGAGCATGGTTGTCAGCAGGGTCCGTGCCGTTACATTCACGTGCACCGTCTGCGGGGCTACCCGTTCGGCCTCAAGCAGGTGCAAGACCGCCAGGGCGTCGCCGTCCGGTCGCTGAGCATTGGCGGCAGCGAAGTCGAGGTGCAACTGCGTGCGCCGTCCGACCAGGGGGCTGGGCAATCGCGAGGTGTCCAGCCGCTCGCCGATCCTGATCGCATCGTCCGGTTGTCCAAGCGCGACCGCCGTGGATACCTCGTGAACGGCGACGTTGGTCGGGCCGAAGGCTGTCCATAGCCGGTTGCCGTCACCGCCGAGTTGCTCGGCCAAAGCGGCGGCCTCCTTCAGGTACATCCGCGCCGCCCGTCCGTCGTTGCGACGCCCAGCGGTCAGGGCGGCAAGTAGCAACAGCGATCCGCGTGCCGACAGCAGGTCGGCATCTGCTCTAGTGGCGGCTGGGTCGATATCTTCGGCGGCGGCGACCGCGATTGTCTCCGCCTCGGCGGCCTTGTCAGGCAGGCGCAGCAACGCGCATGCCGCCTGGTAGGCGGCGACAGCGGTCAGCGCAGTGCCGTTGGAAAGCTGGGCCGCGGAGGCGGCGCGGTCCGCGGCGAGCCAGGCGAGCTGCCCATCGCCCGCCTTGCTGGCCAGCTTCGACGCCGCAATGTATGCGATCGCCTGCGTCTGCAGGGCCCGCACACGCCGAGTGCCCGACGTCGCGAGCACCAAGGCATTCACGTCATCCAGCAACGTCGGAAGCATCCGAGCCGCTGCTCCGTAGTCCGCCCGCTGGTACGCCTCGTGCAGCTCAATGGTCGCAGCCCAGACGGCCGGGAGTGGTCGGCCACTTCCCACCGGCCCGGTGGCGGGCCGGTACACAGTCAGCGCGGATCGTAGCCCGTCAAGCACAACCAAGAGCGCCGCGTTCAGGCTCTGCTCGGGCGCGCCTTCCAGGGGTGCGACTGACAGACCATTGATTTCGACCTCTCGATGGGCGCTGATCGCGTCAGCGGCCTCACGGTGCCGGCGGGCTTGCAGTTCACGTAGGTCGTCGTAGCTGCGGAGGAGGGAGCCGTTGGCGTGAAGGACGGCGTCGCAGCGCTGCCAGAAGTCCCGGGTACTGAGCTGGCGGCCACGCTCGATGTTGGCGACGCTGCTCCGTGACGTGTGCACGAGCCTTGCGAAGGCGTGCTGGTTGGCACCTGCGGCGTGGCGCAGGGCGGCGAGCCGCGCCCCCAGTGCCACCTTCGCCGCGGCCACATCGTTCGGAGTGATCATGGCGCCCCTTGCCGTCTCCGTCGTGTCAACGAATTGTCAGTCTTCGGCGTCCGTACTGTCCGACACCGAGTGTGAGCCGTGTACTCGATTCTGTCGTAAGTGGGCAGCAGGGCGTACCGGGAGGGGTCGCACCAGATCGGCGCCGCCGTCGTGTCGGCGGGTGATGCTTCGTTTGGTGGATCGGTTAGCAGCCGGTCGGTGCTTGCGTATCGCGCCGCCGACCTGCCACCCGATCCGCCGGGTTGGCAACGGTGGTCCACCCGTGGACGCCGTACGGTCCCGGTCGCCGAGCTGCCGCGTCGCTATCGAGCATTGCCGACGGCACAGGTTGGTGATCAACACCGGGCAAGGAGCACCCAGTGACACGATCACTGATCGTTGACACCCACGCTAGTAGCTGCTATTTCCGCACCTCGATCGGCGGTGCCGGGCGTAAGGCGCTCGTCCAGATCACCGAGCGGTGCAACCTGCACCGCGCGCACTGCTTCGTGTCTTCCACAACGACCGGCGCCGACCTGTCCATCGACTGCTTTCTCGACCCGGTGCTGCCCCGCCTGATCGAGGCCCGCGTGCAGCGGCTGACCCTCACCGGCGGGGAACCGTTCGTGCATACCGACATCCTGGAGTTCTGCACGGCGGTCGTCGGCGCGGGCCTGCCGGTCGGGGTATGTACCAATGCCACGCAGACCACCGACCAGCAGATCGACTTCCTAGCGGACCTGGGCAACGTGCACGTCAACGTGTCATTCGACGGGTTCCGGGAGACGAGCCACGGCAGGTTCCGCGGCGACCGGGCTTCATTCGCCACCACGGTCGCCACCACCCGGCGACTGGCCGGGGCAGGTCTGCTCCAGGGCTTGCTGTCCACCCCGAACGCACTGACCGATCCCGAGGAGTTCGCCGACCTGTGCGCCTTCGCTGTCGACGTCGGGGCCGAGTACGTGCTGATGAATCCGCTGTCCGCGTTCGGCCGAGGAGTCCGAAGCCAGGGCAGGCTGGCTGCTCCAGACGTCACTATGCGGGCCATCCGTGAGGTCACGCAGCGCTTCGCCGACCGGCTCGACACGGTCCACATCCGCTTTCCGAACGACGACAAGCCGCTCGGCGGCTGCGACGCCGGAAAGATCATCTACGTGTTCGTCGACGGCACGGTCGGTGTCTGCCCGTACCTGGTGTTCGCCGCGCGCACGCCGCAGTCCCGCTACCCGGACACGGAGTTCCTGGTCGGCAGCATCCTCGACGAGGACGTCGCCGACGCGTTGGACGCCTACCGCTTCCACGGCCGGTTTGCCGTCGGGGCGAGCGCCACGTGCGGCGCCTGCCATCTGGCCGGCTCCTGCGGCAAGGGCTGCCCAGCGGCGCTGGTGTCCCGCGGGCAGCTGATCGGCGAGGTCGACACGGAGCAGTGCCCGGTCGTGCCGACCGGTGGTGAGCGCAGGCTCCTGCCGCTGCTGGCCGCCCGACCATGAGCGATGCGTTCATCGCCGTCGAGGGCCCCAACGGCGTCGGCAAGACCACCATCGCCAAGCTGCTTGCCACCCGCCTGCATGCCCGCACGGCGGCACCGGTCTACCTGACCACCGAGCCGACCGACACCCCTCTCGGGCAGCTGCTGCGTCGATCCGAATCCACCCTGCACGGCCGCGCGCTGGCCCTGGCCCTGGCCGCGGACCGCGCCGCCCACGTCGAGACGACGATCATCCCGGCCTGGACGCCGGCCACCAGGTCATCACCGACCGCTATGTGCAGTCGTCTCTCGTCCTGCAGGTCCTCGACGGGCTCGACCTGCGGGAGATCTGGAGCTACAACCGCTACGTCCTACCCGCGACCACCTTCTATCTGGAGGACGACCCGGCAGTGATCGCGGCCCGGCTGGCGCAGCGGCCGTCTCTGACCCGGCTCGAACTGACCGGCACGCCCGGCAGGGAGCTCCAGCTCTACCGCAAGGCGTTCGCATTCCTGCGCCGGGAGGACTGGCCGCAGCACGTCATCGACTGCCGTGGCAAGGACCCCGACCGGGTCGTCGCCGATATCCTCGACCACATCGACCCGTGACCCGTCTCGGAGTGCCGTGCTGTCCCTGCTGACCCTCAACATCCAGGCCGCTGCGCTGACCCGCGCCCGCGCATTGCTGCGATGGATGGACACCCGCACGGAGGAGCTGTTCATCCTCACCGAGACCAGCAGCGGTCCTGGTACGGCTCATCTGCTTGACCAGTGCCGCCAAGCAGGTCTAACCGTCGTCCAGAGCCCGATTGCGGCCGGCGACCGAGGGGTAGCGATGCTCAGCCGGGTACCGATCGTGGCCAGGCCCGATCTAGGTGGCTGGTGTGATTCGGCGCGTCCCGGGGCCGCCGCTGCGGGTGGTGGTGCGGGTGGTGGTGCGGGTGGTGGGGCACCCCGACGGCCTCAGTGAGGCGGTGAGTGTTGTTTCGGCGGTTGGGGTTGGTGTT
>WNGL01002830.1_pt1 | contig 20950 bp, 16 predicted proteins | sample 5400591 | NCBI WGS metagenome assembly WNGL01 (sample SAMN13153377, study PRJNA577476) | soil metagenome | isolation source: 80 cm soil or saprolite under Garry oak tree replicate 1 | place: USA:California | collected 2016-06-15 | reverse complement strand
TCGAGCTGCAGCGCCACGGCAGCAGCGCCGAACGCAGCACCGAGCCGGCGCTGATCGCGCTGGCCTATGCGCGCGGCATTCCGCTCGTCGCCACTAACGAACCGCTCTTTGCGAACCAGGACGACTACGAGGCCCACGACGCGCTCATCTGCATCGCCGAGGGACGGCTCACAGCGGAAACCGATCGGCGCCAGTTCACGTCCGAGCACCGGTTCAAGACGCGCGCGGAAATGGCTGGCCTCTTTAACGACTTGCCCGAGGCGGTCGCCTCGACCGTCGAGATCGCACGGCGCTGCGCGTTTCGCCCGCGGGTGCAGACGCCGATCCTGCCGCGCTTCTCGCTCGGGGTCGAAGGCGCTGGTGTTGACGAAGCAGTCGAATTGCGCAAGCGCGCCGAGGTCGGGCTCGAACGACGCATCAAGATTCACGGCATCGCCTCCGGCCACACTCTCGAGGCTTATCGCGAACGATTGGACTTCGAGCTCAAAGTCATCGGAGGCATGAAGTATCCCGGCTATTTCCTCATCGTTTCCGATTTCATCCAGTGGGCGAAAGCACGCGGCATTCCGGTCGGCCCGGGACGCGGCTCCGGCGCCGGCTCGCTCGTTTCCTATGCGCTCACCATCACCGATCTCGACCCCATTCGCTTTGGACTTCTGTTCGAGCGCTTTCTCAATCCCGAGCGCGTATCGATGCCGGATTTCGATATCGATTTTTGCCAAGACCGGCGCGACGAGGTCATCGCTTATGTGCAGGAGCGGTACGGCCGCGACCGCGTCGCCCAGATCATCACCTTCGGGACCTTACAGGCGCGCGGCGTGTTGCGCGACGTCGGGCGCGTGCTGCAGATGCCTTACGGGCAAGTCGACAAGCTCTGCAAGCTCGTGCCACAGAACCCGCTCAATCCGGTCACGCTTGCCCGCGCGATCGATGACGAGCCGCGCCTGCAGGCGGCGCGCGACAGCGATCCTTTGGTTGCTCGTGCGTTCGACATTGCGCAGAAGCTCGAAGGACTGCACCGTCACGCCTCGACGCACGCCGCCGGTATTGTGATCGGCGAACGCCCGTTGACGGAGATGGTCCCGCTCTATCGCGATCCCAAGTCCAACATGCCGGTGACCCAGTTCAACATGAAATGGGTCGAGCAGGCGGGCCTGGTGAAGTTCGACTTTCTCGGTCTTAAGACGCTCACCGTGCTGGACAAGGCGGCGGCGGTGCTTCGCAAGCGCGGCATCGAGATCGATCTGGCGGCGATCCCGCTGGACGACGAAAAAACCTACGCGATGCTCGCGCGTGCCGAAGCAGTCGGTATTTTCCAGCTGGAAAGTCAGGGGATGCGGCGCGCCTTGCTCGACATGCGGCCAGACCGCTTCGAGGACATCATCGCACTCGTTGCGCTCTACCGGCCCGGTCCGATGGCCAATATCCCGACCTACTGTGCACGCAAGCATCGCATGGAGGAGCCCGACTACATCCACCCCAAGCTGGAGCCGATCCTGCGCGAGACCTTCGGCGTCATCGTGTACCAGGAGCAGGTGATGCAGGCGGCGCAAATCCTTGCCGGGTACTCGCTCGGCGAGGCCGACTTGCTGCGGCGCGCGATGGGAAAGAAAATCCGCAGTGAGATGCAGAAGCAGCGCAGCCGGTTCGTGTCCGGCTGCGTCGAGCGGGGCATCGAACGCGGCCAGGCCGAAGCGATTTTCGAATTGCTCGCACGTTTCGCCGATTACGGCTTCAACAAGAGCCACGCCGCCGCTTACGCGCTCGTCGCCTACCAAACAGCTTTCATGAAGGCGAACTACCCGGTCCAGTTTCTGGCCGCGTCCATGACGCTGGATATGGGCAATACCGACAAGCTTTCCGAGTTTCGGGCCGAGGCCGAGCGCCTGGGTGTGAAAGTCGAGGCGCCATCGGTGAATCGTTCCGGGGTCGATTTTGAGGTGGAAGGCTCGACGGTCCATTACGCGCTCGCCGCGCTCAAGGGTGTCGGCCGTCAAGCGGTCGAGGCGATCATCCAAGCGCGCGGCGAGCGGCCATTTGCCGACCTGTCCGATTTTGCCGCCCGGATCAAGCCGCACGCGGTGAACAAGCGCGTGCTGGAAAGCCTCGCCGCGGCGGGCGCCTTCGATTCGCTCGAACCCAACCGCGCCCGCGTGTTCGCCGCCGTCGATGCCATACTTGCTACCGCGCAGCGCGCCCACGATGACATCGCCGTCGGCCAGTCCGAACTGTTTGGCGGCGCCGCCGCACGCGCGCCGGTCGCGCTCGGCCACATCGAGCCGTGGCTTCCAGCGGAGCGGCTGCAGAAGGAGTTTGCTGCGATCGGATTCTTCCTCTCCGGCCATCCGCTGGACGACTATGCTGCTGCGCTCAAGCGCATGCGGGTCCAGTCCTGGGCCGAGTTTGCCCGCGCTGTGCGCGCGGGGGCGAGCGCCGGCCGCGTCGCGGGTACGGTAGTGGCGCGCACCGAGCGGCGCACGCGCACCGGCAGCAAGATGGGGATCATCGAGCTCTCCGATCCGACCGGACACTATGAGGCGGTCGTGTTCTCTGAAGGCTTGGCGCAATTCCGTGACCTTCTCGAGCCGGGCGCCGCTGTATTGCTGATGCTCTCGGCCGAACTGCAGGGCGACGACGTGCGCGCGCGCATCCAGATGGTCGAGCCGCTTGATCAGGCTGCGGCCAAGCTCGCCAGAGGGCTACGCGTTTTCCTGCGCGACCAGGCGCCAATCGAAAGCGTCGCCAAGCGGCTGGAAGGTCCGCAGGGTGCGGCGAAGGATAATGGCGAGGTCGCGTTGGTGCTGATGCTCGGCGAGGGAACCGAAGTCGAGGTGAAGCTTCCCGGCCGCTTCAAGGTCTCGCCGCAGATCGCTGGCGCCATCAAGGCGGTCCCCGGGGTGATCGCGGTCGAGGCACTGTAATCGATCTTTTTCCGCGCTACTCTTCCGGGTGCACGGCTGAGGCAACGAGCCTCAGCGCGCTGCGGAGGAGAGCATGAAAACCGTTGTTGTATTGCTCGCTGCCATTGTCGCGCTGGTCACCCCCGCATATGCCGACAACGCGGTGCCGCAGTTCCAGGTCGATCCGTTCTGGCCGAAGCCGCTGCCGAACAATTGGATACTAGGACAGGTCTCCGGCATCGCTACCGATCGATATGATCGTGTTTGGGTCGTACACCGACCAGGCACACTCACTGCACGCGAGCGTGCCGCCGAGCAGAGCCCGCCGGAGGCGAACTGCTGCATCGCTGCACCGCCGGTGTTGGTCTTCGATCAAGCCGGCAATTTGATCCGCCACTGGGGCGGCCCGGGCGCCGCTTTCCAGTGGCCGGAGAGCGAGCACGGCATTTTCGTCGACGACGCCGACTTTGTTTGGCTCGCCGGCAACGGCAAAAAGGATGGGCAGCTCCTCAAATTCACGATGGAGGGCGAATTCGTGCTGCAGATCGGCAAGCAGGGCGAGGGTAACGACAGCAATTCCACTACCCGCCTCGGCTCGCCGGCCGACGTCGCCGTCGATGTTGCCGCGAAGGAGGTCTATGCCGCGGACGGCTACGCCAACCGCCGGATCGCAGTATTCGATAGCGAAACCGGTGCGCATAAGCGCCACTGGGGCGCCTACGGCAAGCAGCCGAGCGACGAGAAGATAGGCCCCTACAATCCCGAGCGGCCGCCATCGCAGCAATTCGGCAACCCCGTGCACTGCGTCCGTATCGACAAGGATGGTCTTGTCTACGTCTGCGACCGCGCAAATAACCGCCTGCAGGTGTTCCGCAAGGACGGCACGTTCGTCCTCGAGCACATCTACGAAAAAATGACGCGGGGCTCTGGGTCGATGTTCGATCTCGTGTTCTCGCCCGACAAGAACCAAAAATTCATCTACATGGTCGACGGCATGAACGGCGAAGTCCGCATTGTCGAGCGCGCTTCGAAAGAGACGCTCGGGCGCTTCGGCCGCCCCGGGCGGCAGGTCGGCATGTTCACGGTCGTGCACAACATCGCGGTCGATCGGCAGGGAAACATTTTCACCTCGGAGGTGAATACCGGGCAGCGCGTGCAGAAATTTCGCCGAACGGACATGCAGGATTAGGATGAACTCGTCGGCTTCGCTGTTGCGTCGGCCGATTGCTGCCTATATAAGTCCCGTCATCTCACACGCGGACCTTGGCGTCACAGCCGTCCGGTGGCTTGTCCGACCGCTAGGAAGGATGAGCTCACGGGCCCGCGGCGGTTCAACCGGAGAAAAGATATGGCGGTTCCCGAATTCTCTATGCGCCAGCTCTTGGAAGCTGGCGTCCACTTCGGCCATCAAGCCCACCGTTGGAATCCGAAGATGTCGGAATACATCTTCGGCACCCGCAACAACATTCATATTATCGATCTTGCCCAATCCGTCCCGATGCTGCACCGCGCACTGCAGGCGGTGAGCGACACGGTGGCAAACGGCGGGCGTATCCTCTTCGTCGGGACCAAGCGCCAGGCGCAGGATGCCATCGCAGAGGCGGCCAAGCGTTCGGCGCAGTACTACGTCAATTCGCGCTGGCTCGGCGGCACGCTTACCAACTGGAAGACGATCTCCCAGTCCATCTCACGGCTACGCAAGCTCGAAGAGATGCTGTCATCAGGGGAGGCCATGGGCTACACCAAGAAGGAGCGCCTCACGCTGCAGCGCGAACGCGATAAGCTCGATCGTGCGCTCGGCGGGATCAAGGACATGGGCGGCCTTCCCGACCTGTTGTTCGTGATTGACACCAACAAAGAGGACATCGCGATCAAGGAGGCGCGGCGGCTCAGCTTGCCGGTCGCCGCCGTGGTCGATACCAACTGTGACCCCGACGGCATCAGCTACGTGGTGCCCGGAAACGACGATGCCAGCCGCGCCATCAGCCTCTATTGCGATCTCGCGGCGAAGGCGGTCATCGACGGAATTTCGCGTGCCCAAGGCGAGCTCGGGGTAGATGCCGGGGCCGCCGCCAAGCCGATTATCGAAGAACTAGCGCCGGCGAGCGAAGGTCCCGGTTACGAGGTGCTGTCCGGACCGCGCGGCGTCGCCGACGATCTCAAGAAGCTGCACCATGTCTCGCCGACGATCGAGAAGAAGCTCAACGATCTTGGGATCTTCCATTACTGGCAAATCGCCGGGCTCGGCTCCGACGCTGCCCGCAAGATCGGTGAGGAGGTCGGATTGCCCGGCCGGGTGGAAGGCTGGATCGCGCAGTCGAAAGAGCTGACAGCAGAGTAGCCCAGCGCTGCGATCGGCATCCGGTCTTTATTGCGCTGCGACCCGCATGCGGTGAGCCTCGGGTATATTGCGAGTTGCGCTTAGCGAAACATACTTTGCGATGACGAAAGTGGAGTGGATAGAGGGATACATATGGCCAACATCACGGCGCAAATGGTGAAGGAGCTGCGCGAACGCACGGGCGCAGGCATGATGGATTGCAAGGCGGCGTTGCAGGAGACCGCGGGCGCGATCGAGCAGGCTGTTGATCTGTTGCGCAAACGCGGACTGGCCAAGGCTGCCAAAAAGGCCGGCCGTATTGCGGCCGAAGGGCTGATCGGCGTGGCCATGGAAGACTCCAAGGGCGTGGTGGTCGAGGTCAACTCCGAGACCGATTTTGTGGCGCGTAACGATCTGTTCCAAGGTCTGGTGAAGATGATCGCGAATGTCGCGCTCGCCGTCGGGCCCGACGTGGAGAAGATCAAGGCGGCGAAAGTCGGCGACATCACGCTGGCTGAGGCGATTGCCGACACGATCGCCAAGATCGGCGAGAACATGTCGCTACGACGAGCATCCTCGTTGTCGGTCGCAAACGGCGTGATTGGCAGCTATGTGCACAATTCGGTCGAGCAAGGCCTCGGAAAGATCGGCGTACTCGTGGCGCTGCAATCGACTGGCAAGGGTGAGGAGCTCAAGCGGTTCGGCCGCATGCTTGCGATGCACGTGGCTGCCTCCAATCCCCAAGCGATTGAGGCTTCCGGCCTCGACCCGGACCTGGTCCGGCGCGAGAAGGAAGTACTTGCCGACAAGTACCGATCCCAGGGAAAGCCCCCCAATGTGATCGACAAGATCGTCGAATCGGGGCTCAAGACTTTCTACAAAGAGGTATGCCTGGTCGATCAGGCCTACATCCACGATCCTGACAAAACCGTTTCCCAGGCAATGAAAGATTCCGAGGGCAAGCTGGGTGCTCCGATCAGGGTGACGGGATTTATACGTTATGCCCTCGGCGAGGGCATTGACCGTCCCGACAGCGATTTCGGTGGTGAGGTCGCGGCGCTCGTGACATCGAGCTGAGGGTGCCGGTTATGCGCTACCCGTGCCGCGCCGCTTGCGCCGACACAAGCGCGCGAAAGTTTTAAATGACGAAACCCGTCTACCGGCGCGTTGTGGCGAAGGTCTCCGGCGAGGCTCTCATGGGTCCCGACCGGTTCGGTATCCATCAGCCGACGCTCGAACGCATTGCGGCCGATCTCCTCGCTTCTCGGGATCTTGGTGTGGAGATCGCGGTCGTCGTCGGCGGCGGTAATATCTTTCGCGGAGTGAACGTCTCCGAAAAAGGTATACCCCGTGTAACTGGCGACCTGATGGGAATGCTCGCCACCGTGATGAACGCGCTCGCGCTCGAGAGCGCGATGGAAAAAGCCGGCTTGACGGCTCGCACCATGTCGGCGCTTGGCATGCCGCAAATCTGCGAGACCTACGAACGGCGCCGCGCCTTGCGCCACATCGAGCAGGGGCGGGTGGTGCTGCTGGCAGGGGGAACCGGCAATCCGTTCTTCACCACGGACACTACTGCCGTGCTGCGGGCAGCCGAGCTCGGTGCCGAGGCGGTGCTCAAAGCCACCGATGTCGACGGCGTCTATAGCGCCGACCCGAAGCACGATAGCAATGCCAAACGCTATGACCGCCTGACCCATCAGGAGGCGCTGGAACGCAAGCTGAAAGTAATGGATACCACCGCCTTCGCGCTTGCTCGGGAAAATCGTATGCCTATCATTGTGTTCTCGATCCGCGAAAAGGGAGCGATCGCGGCGGTGCTGCGCGGAGAGGGGCGCACCACCGTCGTCGGCAATTGAGTGCCGGCCACCGCCTCGCGCGACAAAAGTCAGTCAGGATCGACCATCTTGTTCGAGGAACGCCATGGCAAACCCGACGCACGACATCAACGAGCTCAGGCGCCGCATGCAGGGTGCAATCCAGTTGTTGAAGCAGGAGCTGGGCGGCCTGCGTACTGGTCGGGCATCGGCGAGCCTGCTCGAACCGGTACAGGTCGAAGCTTATGGCACGCACATGCCGCTCAACCAGGTCGCTACCGTGAGCGTGCCCGAACCACGGCTCATTTCCGTGCAGGTCTGGGACAAATCGATGGTGCATGCGGTCGAAAAGGCAATCGCCGCGTCCAATCTCGGTCTTACTCCTTCGACCGAAGGCCAAGTGCTGCGGTTGCGCATTCCCGAGCTCAACGAAGAACGGCGCAAGGAACTGGTCAAAGTTGCACACAAATACGCCGAAGCGGCACGGGTCGCGGTGCGGCATGTGCGGCGCGACGGCCTTGACGTGCTCAGGAGGCTCGAAAAGGATCACAAGATTAGCGAAGACGACGGCAAGCGCTCGTCCGAGCAAGTACAGAAAACGACGGACGAAGTGATCGCCGAGGTCGACAGGATGTTGGCGAACAAGGAAAAGGAAATCCTCACGGTGTGAGGTTGGAGCGGATGGCGAAGAGCGAGCCGCTGCATACTGAGATCGGCGATTTCGCCGTGCCGCGGCACATTGCCATCATCATGGACGGGAACGGCCGCTGGGCAGCGGCGCGCGGCCTGCCGCGGGGGGAAGGCCATCGCCGTGGCGTCGAAGCGCTGCGACGCACCGTGCGTGCCGCCGGCGATCTCGGAATTGGTTTTCTGACGATTTTTTCCTTCAGTGCCGAGAATTGGTCGCGACCGGCTGCCGAAATTCGCGAGCTGATGGGGCTGTTGCGCCGCTTCATTCGTCATGATCTCGCGGATCTGCATCGCCGTGGCGTGCGCGTTCGCGTCATCGGTGAGCGAGAGGATCTCGATCCTGACATCCGGCGGCTGCTCGAGGAAGCCGAGGAGTTGACGAGGGAGAATAACAGGCTCGTCCTGGTCGTCGCGTTCAACTACGGCGCCAGACAGGAAATTGCTCGGGCGACGCGCCGTATCGCGGCCGCGGTCGCGGCCGGTGATTTGTCGATTGATACGATAACCGCCGACACGCTCGCAAGTTATCTCGATGCACCGGACCTGCCCGATCCCGATCTCATCATCCGCACCAGCGGCGAGCAACGGCTCTCCAATTTCCTCCTGTGGCAGGCGGCTTACAGCGAGCTCGTATTCGTGCCGACCTATTGGCCGGATTTCGATCGCGCTGCGCTGGAAAGCGCAATCATCGAGTATCGCCGGCGCGAACGTCGCTTTGGCGGCCTCGTGGCGCGCACCGGGTCGTAATCCGTGGCCGGCGCGGACCGTCCCTTGCGCGCCCGCGCCCTTCGCAGCAGCGAGCTGATGCTGCGCGTCTGCTCGGCATTAGTCCTCGTGCCGCTCGCGATCGGAACCGCCTATCTGGGGGGCTGGCCATTTGCCCTGTTCTGGGGCGCAGCAGCGCTCGGCGTGCTATGGGAATGGATCTCGCTGGTGGCGCCGAGCGAGGAACGTTTCATGCTGTTGACTGGCGGGGCGGCGCTTGCTCTTGCCGTTGCTCTGGCGGGCATGGGACATGCGTGGGCGGCAGTGATCGTGTTGGCGATGGGCGCGCTGGGGGCTGCGGCGCTCACGCTCGCGCAACAGCGCGCCTGGATCGCCGGCGCCGTCCCCTATGCGGGCGCGCTGGCGGTAGCGCCGATGGTGCTGCGCACCGACGAACAGGACGGCTTCCTCGCTGTGCTCTTTTTGTTTGCGATCGTGTGGATGACCGATATCGGCGCCTATTTCGCCGGCCGCGCGCTCGGAGGCCCCAAGCTTGTGCCGCAAGTGAGCCCCAATAAGACTTGGGCGGGAGCCGTTGGAGGTTTGCTGGGGGCCATCCTCGTCGCTGTCGCCATCGCAAAACTGGCTGCACTGAGCGCAGTCTTCACCCTCGCTATGGTTGCGCTCGCCTTGTCGATCGTCGCGCAGGCTGGAGACCTGTTCGAGTCCTTCCTCAAGCGTCGATTCAGTGCCAAGGATTCGAGCCACCTCATCCCTGGGCACGGCGGGTTAATGGATCGGCTGGACGGCTTCGTAACCGCCAGCGCCGCTGCTGCGCTGATCGGGTTCCTGCGCGGAGGTTTCGAGGCGCCCGGCCGCGGCCTTTTGGTCTGGTGATGATGGCCGACATTTTGCGCACTGCATTGGATCGGGCGCCGACGGAGCGCACGGTGACGCTGCTGGGGGCCACCGGCTCGATCGGCGCGAGCACGATCGACCTGCTCAAGCGCGAGCGCAAACGTTTTCGCGTCGAGGCAGTCAGCGCCAACAAGAACGCCGCCGCGCTCGCCGCGGCGGCGCGCGAGCTCGATGCGCGTTTTGCCGCGATCGGCGACCCCGTCGCGTATGGCGATCTCAAGAACGCCCTCTCCGGAACCGGGATCAAGGTGGCGGCGGGCGAAAGCGGTTTGATGGAGGCGGCCGAGCGACCGGCAGAATGGGTTATCGGCGCAATTACCGGCGCGGCCGGACTCAAGCCGACGCTGGCGGCAGCCGAGCGTGGCGCGATTGTCGCGCTCGCCAACAAGGAAACTCTGGTCTGCGCTGGCGGGCTCTTCATGCGCCGAGCGGCGGCAGCCGGCGCCACTGTGCTCCCCGTGGACTCGGAGCATAACGCGCTCTTTCAGGCGATGAGCGGAAGCCGGCGAGAGGATGTCCGCCGAGTGATCCTCACCGCGTCGGGGGGTCCATTCCGCACCGCCCCCGCAGACGCCGTAAGGATGGCGACGGTGGAGCAAGCGCTCAAGCATCCCAACTGGTCGATGGGTGCGAAGGTGACCATCGATTCGGCAACCTTGATGAATAAAGGGCTGGAACTCATTGAAGCGCATCATCTCTTCGCGCTCGCACCCGAGCAGATTGACGTGCTCGTCCACCCCCAGTCGATCGTGCACAGTCTGGTCGAGTTTTGCGACGGCTCCCTGATTGCTCAGCTGGGGAGCCCGGACATGCGCATCCCAATTGCCTATTGCCTTGCTTGGCCGGAGCGAATCGCAGGACCCGCCCCCCGGCTGGACCTCGCCCGCGCCGCAACTTTGACCTTCGAGGAGCCTGATTTTGCGCGTTTTCCGGCCTTGACCCTTGCACGGCACGCGCTGGAGGCGGGTGGAGCGGCGCCCACCGTCCTCAACGCCGCCAATGAGGTTGCGGTGAGCGAATTTCTCGCCCGACGGCTGAGTTTTGGCGGGATATCTGCCCTCGTGGAGGCGGCGCTTGAGGCGGCAACGTCCCGAAATTGGACTGGGGAGCCCGAAAGCGTCGACGAAGCACTATCTATTGACCATAATACGAGATTGTTGGCGCGCGGGCTCTTGCCCGAAATTGCCGCAAAGGCACCGTAGAGCTTGGTGTTCGCAGATCTGGGTCGGGACGGGCGGGGACGAGAACTGATGAATTTCGATTTTCTGTCCGGAATCAACGCGCTGGGGGGCGGCGTGCTCGGCTACCTGATTCCGTTTCTGTTCGTCCTGACGCTCGTGGTGTTCTTCCACGAACTCGGCCACTTCGTGATTGCCCGCAGATGCGGCGTTCGCGTGTTGGTTTTCTCGATCGGTTTCGGGCCCGAGCTTTTTGGCTTCAATGATCGCCATGGCACCCGCTGGAAAGTGTCCGCTATCCCACTGGGCGGCTATGTGAAATTTTTCGGCGACGAAAACGCCGCAAGCGTTCCCGATCCGGCGGCGCTTGCCGCGATGACCGAAGAGGACCGCCGCCACAGCTTCATACATCAGCGGGTAAGAGCCAGGGCAGCGATTGTAGTCGCTGGTCCGATCGCGAATTTCCTTCTCGCGATTGTGATTTTTGCCGCCCTATTCATGGTGTTTGGCAAGCCGAGTACGTCGCCTCGCGTAGACGCAGTCCAGCCCGGCAGCGCCGCGGAAATTGCCGGGTTCAAGCCTGGCGATCTGGTCCTGACGATCGACGGGCGTCCGATCGATAGTTTCACCGACATGCAGCAGGTCGTGAGCACCAGCGCGGGTGAGATGCTGACCTTTGAAGTCGACCGCGGCGGCGTCAGAGTCACTCTCAAGGCCGTTCCCGCGCTCCGCGAATCCAAGGATCGTTTCGGCAACGTGCATCGCATCGGCGTTCTCGGCATCACGAGGTCGCCGTCTCCGGATGACACCCACTTTCAGCCGGTCGGACCGCTCAAAGCGTTTGAGCTAGGCGCCCAACGGACATGGTTCGTCGTCGAGCGCACCTTGTCGTATATCGGCGGGGTCATTTCCGGTCGCGAGGCGGCCGATCAACTCGGCGGGCCAATTCGGATCGCCCAGGTGTCCGGGCAGGTCGCAAGCGAAGGGCTGCCGTCGCTGTTCAGCTTGGCGGCGGTGCTCTCGGTTTCGATCGGCTTGCTCAATCTATTTCCGGTGCCGCTGCTCGATGGCGGCCACCTGCTGTTTTATGGGATCGAAGCCGTAAGGGGAAAACCGCTGTCAGAGCGCGCTCAGGAGGTGGGCTTTCGGATCGGGCTTGCGATCGTCGTCATGTTGATGATCTTCGCAACCTACAACGACATCCTCCATCTCGCCGCGCAATGGACGGCGTCGTAGGAAGGCCGCAACTTTTCGGGGGTAAAGGGGAACTAAGGTGGGAAGTGCTCGCTTGCGCAGCGGGTCTGTAGCCGCGGCGGCGATGTAGTACGGGCGTTCTGGGGAACGACCTTTCTCGTGCGGTACCGGAGGTACCCAGAGGGGACGATAAAGGGCGCGTGGGGGATGAAATTTCGTAGGTGGCTTATTCGAGGGCTTGGCCTTGCCTGCCTGATCCTCGGAGGCAGTTTATTGAGTGGTGGCGTGGTGTCGCTCACGCCACGGATTGCCTATGCCCAAGCGCCGACCGTCAGTTCCATAATCGTCCAGGGCAACCAGCGGGTCGAGTCCGACACCATCCGCTCGTACTTCCGGCCCGGGCCAAACGGTCAGCTCGATGCCTTCCAAATCGACGAAGGCGTGAAGGCGCTTATTTCCACAGGTCTCTTCCAAGAAGTTCGCCCGACGATACAGGGCGGACGCTTGACCATAACCGTCGTGGAGAACCCGGTCATCAACCGGATCGCTTTCGAGGGCAACAAGAAGGTCAAGGACGACCAGCTCAAGGCTGAAATCCAATCGAAGGAGCGTGGCACGCTTTCGCGTCCGGTCGTGCAGGCCGACACTGCGCGAATTGTTGAGGTGTACCGGCGCAGCGGCCGTTTCGATGTCCGCGTCGAGCCCAAGATCATCGAGCTCCCGAACAATCGAGTCGATCTCGTCTTCGAGATCACGGAGGGCGTGAAGACCGGTGTCAGGGTGATCGAGTTCGTCGGCAACCGCGCCTATTCGTCATATCGCCTCAAGGATGTCATCAAGACCTCCGAGACCAACCCGTTGCTCGCATTTTTGCAGACCGGCGACATTTACGATCCTGACCGGATCGAGGCTGATCGCGAGCTGCTGCGCCGATTTTATCTCAAGCACGGCTTCATCGACGTGCGCATCGTGTCCGCCCTCGCAGAGTACGATCCAAATCGACGGGGCTTCGTGATCACTTTCACGATCGAGGAGGGCGAGCAATATCGCGTCGGGGCAGTGGATGTTCAGTCGACCGTCCGCTCGCTCGATCCGGCATTGCTGAGGGTGAAGCTGCGTGTTTATCCCGGTGATGTCTACAATGCCGAAGCGGTCGAAAAGACGGTCGAAGACATGACCATCGAAGCTTCGAGGCAGGGATTTGCCTTCGCGACGGTGCGCCCAAGCGCGACCCGCGACGCACAAACCCGCACCGTCAATCTGGTCTTCACCGTCACCGAGGGACAACGCGTCTATATTGAACGGATCAACATCCGTGGAAATATCCGTACGCGCGATTACGTGATCCGACGCGAATTCGACATCGCGGACGGCGATGCGTACAATCGCGCGCTGGTCAATCGGGCCGAGCGGCGCCTCAAGAACCTCGGCTATTTCAAAAATGTGAAGATATCGACCGACCCAGGCTCGGCTCCCGATCGGGTCGTTCTCAACGTCGACATCGAGGAGCAGTCGACCGGCGAATTCTCGGTGTCAGGCGGCTATTCGACTGCAGATGGGTTCATGGGAGAAGTCAGCGTCGCCGAACGCAATCTGCTCGGCCGCGGCCTGTACGGGAAGATTGCGGTGCAATACGGGCAATACACCAAAGGTGCCCAGCTCTCCTTCGTGGATCCTTACTTCCTGGGTTATCGTGTGGCTGCGGGCTTCGACCTCTTCTATAGGCAACAGCTTCCGACCAGCTACGTCTCGTACGAGACGGATACGGTCGGCTTTTCCACGCGCCTCGGCTTTACGCTGCGCGAAGACCTCGCCTTCCAGCTGCGATATTCGCTCTATCAGCAGAAAATCGTATTGGCGCCGAACCTGACAAATTGTAACAACATCAATCCCGATTTCGTGAACACCTTCCCAACTCCGGATAAGTTCGGCACGACGCCGGCGCTTACGCCTCCGCCCGGATTTGCCGGACTCGCGAACTGTTATGCGGACGGCGAGGCCTCGCTTGCGGTGAAAAGCGCCGTGGCGAACGGCCCGGTTCTCACTTCACTGGTCGGTTACACGCTCACTCACAACGCCCTCGACAATAATAAGAATCCGACGGCGGGGCTGCTGGCGGAATTCAGGCAGGATTTTGCCGGCGTCGGGGGCGACGTGAAGTTCGTTCGCACGACCGCCGATCTCTACAATTATCGCGAGGTGTTCCCCGACATCGTTGGCCTGTTGCATTTGCAAGGCGGGCAGGTGGCAGGCTGGGGCGGCTCAGGCCTGCGCATGCTGGATAACTTCCAGATGGGACCCAATTTGGTGCGCGGCTTTGCGCCGGCCGGAATTGGACCACGCGATCTCACGCAGTTGCCGTTCACCGGCATCTACGGAGACGCGCTCGGCGGCACCTATTATTGGGGTGCGAGTTTCGAGTTGCAGACTCCGCTTTACTTCCTGCCCAAGGATGCAGGCATGAAAATCGCCGCTTACGCTGACGCCGGCTCGCTCTGGAATTTTACGGGGCCAACGACCTTCCCGGCCACGGGCGAGATCATTTCGGGCAGTATCTGTCCAACCTTTGGTCCCGGCATCCCCAATGCCGTGCCATGCCCCATCGACAACGCAATGCACGTTCGCAGCTCGGTCGGTGTGGGTCTGATTTGGGAATCCCCCTTCGGGCCGCTACGATTCGATTATGCATTCCCGCTCACGAAGGAACCCTACGACCGGATCCAGCAGTTCCGCTTCGGCGGGGGTACGAAATTCTGAGCGCGCCAGCGGCACCGCCATTGGCAGCGGCATGAGCCAGCCCTTTTTCTTCAGCCGGGGAAGCGGGCTCAGCGTGCGCGAGATTGCCGCGCGCACGAGCGCCAAGCCGGGGCCCGGCGCCGATCTCGAGCGGCGCATCACCGGCATTGCGGCCCTCGATCAAGCCGGCCCGAGCGATCTTGCATTCCTCGATAAGGCAAAGTATGCGCCGGAATTATCGGTTAGCGCCGCCGGCGCCTGCTTTACGACTGAGCGGTATGCTGCTCGCGCTCCCGCACAGATGAGCGTGCTCTGTGTGGCCGAGCCTTATCGGGCCTTCATCGAGATCGCGCGAGCGCTCTATCCGGATGCCCTGCGTCCATCCTCTTTATTCGAGGCGAGCGGTGTGGCGGTCGGCGCCTTCGTCCATCCCACCGCCCGCATGGAAAATGGCGTGAGCGTCGATCCCGGCGCCGTCATCGGTCCGCGGGCCGAGATCGGAACGGGCACGGTTATCAATGCAGGCGCCGCAATTGGACCCGACGTTCGCATCGGCCGCCACTGCACCATCGGTGCGAACGTATCGATTGCAAACAGCTTGATCGGAGATCGCGTGGTGGTCCATCCCGGCTGCGCGATCGGGCAGGATGGGTTCGGTTATCTGATGGGGCCAACCGGCCACCGCAAGGTGGTGCAGGTTGGCCGGGTCATCATTCAGGACGAGGTGGAGATCGGCGCCGGGACCACGATCGATCGCGGCGCCAATCGCGACACAGTGATCGGCGAAGGCACCAAGATCGACAACCTGGTTCAGATCGGACACAATGTAACGATCGGCCGCCACTGCATTATCGTTTCCCAGTGCGGTATCTCCGGCAGCGTCGTGATCGAGGATCGCGTCATCTTGGCCGGGCAGGTAGGTCTCGCGGACAATGTGACGATAGGCGAGGGCGCCATCATCGGGGCAAAGAGCGGCGTGAAGTCCGACGTGCCGCCGGGCGAAAAGTGGTTCGGTTATCCGGCCATGCGCGGCAGTGAGTATTTTCGCAGGATGATGACGTTGCGCGACGGGGTGAGCAAACACGACGTTGCCGACAATAGTGATGACAAGGGCCGTGACGCCGCCGCCGAGCATGGACGCCGCACCCGTCCGGGAAAGAGGGGCGGATGAGCAAGGCCGCGACCACGCTCGAGGCAGCCGATATCGCAGCGATCCTGAAAGCGCTGCCGCACCGCTATCCGTTTCTGATGGTCGATCGCATCATCGAGATGCGGGGCGACGAAGCTGCGATTGGCATCAAGAACGTCACCATCAACGAGCCGCAGTTCCTCGGCCACTTTCCGGGTAACCCGGTCTTTCCCGGCGTGTTGCTAGTCGAGGGGATGGCGCAGACGGCCGGCGCGGTCTGCGTGCTGTCGCAGATGGGCGGCGATCATCCAAAGCACGTCTATTTTCTGACGATCGACAAGGCCAAGTTCCGCAAGCCGGTGGTGCCCGGCGACACGATCGAGTACCACGTCAACAAGATCGCCCGAAAAAAGAACATGTGGTGGTTTCGCGGCGAAGCGAAGGTCGCCGGACAAACGGTCGCCGAGGCCGAAATCGGCGCCATGGTCGCGTGAGGTCGACAATGCCGGCAATCGATCCGACCGCCCGGATCGAGCCGGGGGCGGCGATCGGTGAGAACGTATCGATCGGGCCGTATTGCGTCATTGGTCCCCATGTGCAAATCGGCGATGGTTGCAAGCTCATTGCTCACGTGTACATCGCGGGTCACACCACGATCGGCCCGCGCACCATGCTTTACCCATTCGCCTCGCTCGGCACTCCGCCGCAATCCGTAAAATACCGCGGTGGCGCGACCCGCGTCGTGATTGGCGCCGACTGCGATATTCGTGAGGGCGTCACCGTGAATACCGGGACCGAGGACGATCGCGGCGTAACCGAAGTCGGAGACCGCTGCTGGCTGATGGTGGGGTCCCACGTCGCCCATGATTGCAAGGTCGGCAACGATGTAATCTTTGCCAACAATGTGGTCCTGGGAGGCCATGTGACGATCGGCGACTTCGCGGTATTCGGTGGCCAGGCAGCCGTGCGTCAGTTCGTGCGCATCGGCGAAAGTGCCATGGTGGTGGGGCTGAGCGGCGTGCGCGCCGACGTGATACCTTTTGGCCTCGTCCAAGGTCCGCTTGCCGATTTGATCGGTCTCAACGTGGTCGGCATGCGGCGGCGCGGATCTACGAAGGCCGATATCCACCGGCTTCGGAAAGCGTATGAGGCGATGTTCTTCGGTCGCGGGACCTTCCGCGAACGGCTCGATCGGGTCGCGACAGAGAGCGGCGCTGACCCACTCGTCGCCAAGGTCATTGCGTTCATCCGTGCGGGCTCGCGGCCGCTGACCATGGGCATCCGTCGCGCGGCGACGGGCGAGGAAGCATGACCGAGGCAGTGCCTGCCAAGCCGGCAGATGACGGTGCGCTGGCAATCATTTGCGGCGGCGGAACCCTGCCGTTTGCAGTTGCCGATGCGGTTACAAAATACGGACGCCGGGTCGTACTGTTTGCAATTCGCGGCTGGGCAGATCCAAAACGGGTCGTGGACTATCCGCACTACTGGGCGGCGCTCGGTCAATTCGGCGCATTTTGCCGGCTGGCCCGCCGGGAGGGCTGCCAGGATGTCGTTTTGATCGGCTCGATGGTACGGCCAGCAATCTGGCAGATCAGGCCAGATTTGAAGACGCTGCGACTGTTGCCGCGCATCTTCGGTATTTTCCGCGGTGGAGACGATTATCTGCTCAAAGGCGTCGCCGCCATTTTCGAAGAGCACGGCTTTCGGCTCCTTGGCGCGCACGCAGTCGCGCCGGAAATCTTGATGCCGGAGGGAGCGCTTGGGCGCGAGCGCCCGACCGAGCGCGACAATGCCGACATTGCTAAAGGATTTGCTTTTCTCACCGCGGCTAGTCCGTTCGATGTGGGCCAAGCAGTTGTCGTCGCCGATGCGCGCGTGCTGGCAATCGAGGCGGCGGAAGGCACCGACAGCATGCTTGAACGCATCGCGCAACTTCGCCAAACCGGGCGCATTGCCTCGGGCCGGGGCGTGCTGGTGAAAGCGGCAAAGCGCAATCAGGATCGGCGGCTCGATTTGCCTTCGATCGGTCCGCAAACGGTCGAAGGCGCGGCGCGGGCGGGGCTCGCTGGGATTGCGGTTGTTGCAGGCAGCACGGTGGTCGCTGAGCCTGCGCAGATCGGTGCGATCGCTGACCGTGCCGGGCTGTTCGTCCTCGGCCTACGCGAGCAGGCGGTTGAGTAATACGATGCCGGCACCGGACACGTCCGCTTCCGAGTCCGTCAACATCTTCCTCGTCGCCGCCGAGGAATCCGGTGACCGGCTCGGCGCCGCGCTGATACGCGCGCTGCGGCAGCGCACCGGCGGACGGGTCTGGTTTTGCGGAGTCGGCGGCCGCGAAATGGCGGCGGAGGGGATCGCAAGTCTCTACGCAATCGACGACCTTCCGCTGATCGGATTCAGCGCCATTCCGCGGCGGCTTCCAAGGATCTTGCGCCTCATGCGCTTCACGGCGAAGGCGATAGTGGCACGACGACCGCATGTCCTCGTCATCATCGACAGTCCAGGTTTCACCTGCCGGATCGCGAGGCGTGTGCGAGCCGCCGATCCGACGATCGCGATTGTCGAATATGTGTCACCCCAGGTTTGGGCCTGGCGGCCAGGACGCGCCAGGGTGATGCGGGCCTACATCGATCACATCCTGGCGTTATTGCCGTTCGAGCCCGCAGTGCACGAGCGGCTGGGTGGGCCGCCCTGCACGTATGTCGGCCACCCACTGGTAGAAGAGGTCAAAAACCTACGCCCAAACAGTGAGGAGGCGCGTCGCCGGCTCGCGATGCCGCCGGTCTTATTGGTGTTGCCGGGCAGCCGCGTGGGCGAGGTCGAGCGGCTGCTTGGCACGTTTGCTGCCACCGTGGCATTGGTCTGTGAGCGGGTGGGATCGCTCGAACTTGTGGTGCCGGCCGTTCCGCACCTGGCAGAAGTGATCCGCACTGCTACCGCCCAATGGCCGCTGCGGCCGCGGATTGTGGTGGACACCAGCGACAAACAGGCAGCGTTCCGCGTCGCCACCGCTGCCCTCGCCAAGTCCGGCACCGTCACGCTCGAGCTTGCGCTTGCTGGGGTGCCGATGGTGGCCGCCTATAAAGTTTCCGCCATTGAATCCGTCACGGTAGGACGCGGCATCTTGAAGCGCATTCCTTCGATCATTCTGGCCAACCTCTTGCTCGGCGAGAACGTCGTGCCAGAACTGCTCCAGCACGATTGCACCGCGGAAAATCTTGCTTCCGCCCTGCTGCCGCTGTTCAGCGACACGCCGCAACGTCGTCGCCAAATCGAGGCGTTTTCCCGCCTTGATGAGATTATGCAGATCGGATCGAGCGCGCCCGCGCTCCGCGCCGCGGATATCGTGCTCACCGAAGCGCACTGCGCTATGCCGGCGCGATGATCAAATCCTGCCGCTCTTAGCTGCAGCGAGGACCAGAGCTATGATTGATCCGGTTGAAAATTACTTGCGGCGCGAGATCGGCACGTAATCGCGTTGCCTAGCGCCGGTATAGAGCTGGCGTGGACGGCCGATCTTCTGGTGCGGATCCTCGATCATTTCCTTCCACTGTGAGATCCAGCCAACCGTGCGAGCAACCGCGAAGAGAACGGTGAACATCGTGGTCGGGAAACCCATCGCCTTAAGCGTGATCCCCGAATAGAAATCGATGTTCGGGTAAAGCTTTTTCTCGATGAAATAGTCGTCGTGCAGGGCTATCCGCTCGAGCTCGAGCGCGACGTCGAGTAGCGGATCGTCCTTGATACCGATCTCGCTCAACACTTCGTGGCAGGTCTTCTGCATGATTTTCGCGCGCGGGTCGTAATGTTTGTAGACCCGATGGCCGAAGCCCATGAGACGGAACGGGTCATCCTTGTCCTTGGCGCGACGGATGTATTCCGGGATGCGCTCGGGCTTGGCGATCTCGCGCAGCATATTGAGCGCCGCCTCGTTGGCGCCGCCGTGCGCGGGGCCCCAAAGGCATGCGCAACCCGCCGCGATGCAAGCAAACGGATTGGCGCCGGAAGAGCCGGCCAGTCTCACCGTCGAGGTCGAGGCATTCTGTTCATGATCGGCGTGCAGGATGAAGATGCGATCCATCGCGCGGGCGAGAACGGCATTGGGCTTGTAGTCCTCGCAGGGCACCGCGAAGCACATGCGCAGGAAATTAGTCGCATAATCGAGGTCGTTTTTCGGATAGATGAACGGCTGGCCAATCGAATATTTGTAGGCCATCGCCGCAATCGTCGGCATTTTCGCAATCATGCGGATGGAGGCAATCATCCGCTGGGTCGGGTCGGAAATGTCCGTCGAGTCGTGATAGAACGCCGAGAGCGCCCCGACGCAGCCGGTCATGACCGCCATTGGGTGCGCGTCCCTTCGAAAGCCCTGATAGAACCGGCTCATCTGCTCGTGCACCATGGTGTGGTGCGTGACTCGATTGTCGAAGTCGGCTTTCTGCGCGGCGGTGGGGAGCTCCCCGTAGAGCAGGAGATAGCAGGTCTCGAGGAAATCGCCGTGCTCGGCTAATTGCTCGATCGGGTGTCCGCGATAGAGCAGGATGCCTTCATCGCCGTCGATATAGGTGATCTTCGACTCGCAGCTGCCGGTCGATGTGTAGCCGGGATCGTAGGTGAACATACCAGTCTCGGCGTAGAATTTGCCGATGTCGATGACCGCCGGCCCGATCGTTCCATCGTAGATCGGGAACGTAGTCTCCTTGTCGCCGACGACGAACTTGCCGGATTTGATGTTGGCGCCGGTCTTCGCATCCATGATCGTACCCTCGGTTGTGTCGCCCGGCGAACCGGTACTCCTTGCAGCAACTAGGTGCGTGACCGTTTGCGAATGCCCGCATTGCGAATGCCCGCACGGAGCCGCTTTTTGCGTAGCCCATCCAAGTATGCACTGCAAGACGGCGGAACCGACGCGGCGGCGCCGCGCCGGATCGCACAACGTTATGTGGAGGCTGGCTTTCCGTCCGGCCAGAGCAGCATCCGCTCGCCCGAGCGGCAGTTTAGCCGTTGGCAATCGTCTGCATGGCTTGGTCCTGCAGCCGGCCCAGGCTTTCGCTTTTCCCCAGCACCGTCAACACATCGAAGATGGGAGGCGAAGTGATCCGGCCTGTGAGCGCAGCGCGCAGCGGCTGTGCGACGCTGCCGAGCTTGAGCCCTTTGCGCTCCGCGAAGGCACGCACCGCCTGCTCCGTCGTCTCTGGGCTCCAAGGCTCGATTGTCTTGAGGTCTTCCGAAAGCTCGCCGAGAAGCGCCCGCGCCTCGGCCGTGAGCAGAGCAGCCGCCTTTTCGTCGAGCGCGAGTGGGCGCTCGGCGAGGATGAAGTTGGCGCCGTCCGCGAGCTCGACCAAGGTCTTGGCTCGCTCCTT
>WNGL01002829.1_pt1 | contig 20955 bp, 18 predicted proteins | sample 5400591 | NCBI WGS metagenome assembly WNGL01 (sample SAMN13153377, study PRJNA577476) | soil metagenome | isolation source: 80 cm soil or saprolite under Garry oak tree replicate 1 | place: USA:California | collected 2016-06-15 | reverse complement strand
TGGAACTCGCGCATGGCGGGCTGGTCAGGGAGTGAGGATGGCCCAGCCGTGCGGGCCGAGGCCGATGGACGCGTCGGGAGTGCTGGCCTGGTGGAGGTCGCCGGCTCCGGCCTGGATGGTGCGTGCGTGCGGTGCGGGCAGGCGGGCCGGGTTGCCGGCGACGTTGAGCGCGGTGATCAGCCGGCAGCCGTCGTGGCGTGCCTCGTAGGCGACCTGTGCGTTGGCAAGGTGCAGGATGCTGGTGCGGGCGCGGTGCAGCCAGGGGTTGCGGCGGCGCAGCCCGATGAGATCCTGGTGGAGGCGGTAGGTGTCCCATCCGTAGGGCGCGAGCTGGGCTGGGGTGCGGGGGAAGGCGGGGCGGATCGCGTCGTCGCCGCCGGGGCGGTCTTCCTTGATGCCGCGGAAGGCCTGCTCGTCGCCGTAGTAGATCGACGGGGTCCCGGCCACGGTGAGCAAGATCGCCAGGGCGTGCGGCAGGTGGCGGGTATCGGTGAGCTTGCTCGCCAGCCGGGTGACGTCGTGGTTGCCGGCGAAGGTGAGCGGGGCGAAGGCAGCGGTGAACTGGTTATGCCGGTCCAGCGCCCAGGCCAGCTCGAAGAAGTTGGCCTCGTTGAGGCAGCTCCAGATGGCCTTCCGCAGCTCGTACTGGGTGACCGAGTCCATCCCCGATTCCCGCACGATCGCCGCGTAGTCGCCGTGGATGACCTCGCCGGCGATGTAGGCGTCCGGGCGGGCGGCGCGTACCCGGGGCAGGACCTTGGCCCAGAAGCCCGGGGGCACCGCGTAGGCGGCGTCAAGCCGCCAGCCGTCCGCCCCGCGTTCCAGCCAGTGCGCCATCACGGCGGCGACGTAGTCCGCGACGGCGGGCTCGTCATGGTTGAGGGCGACAAGCTGCCGGTGCCCTTCGAAAGTGCCGTATCCGGGTTCGGTTCCCGGCCGGGCGCCGTCGGGCCAGGTCAGGCGGAACCAGGAGGCGTCCGGAGCGGCTGGCCCCTGCTCGAGGACCGCGGTGAAGGCTGGGAAGCCCCGTCCGACGTGGTTGAACACCCCGTCGAGCAGGATCCGCAGCCCGCGCTGATGAGCGGCGCCGGCCAGCCGGGCGAAGTCGTCCTCGTCGCCCAGCCGCGGATCGATGCGGAGGTGGTCGATGGTGTCGTAGCCGTGGGTATGCGAGGCGAACACCGGCCCCAGGGCCAGCCCGGACACGCCGAGCTCGACCGCGTAGTCCAGCCACGCCTCCAGGCGGCCCAGCCGGTGGACGACCGCCTCCTCGCCGGATCGCGCCGGGGCACCGGTGAACCCCAGCGGATAGACCTGCCACCAAATCGCGTGCTCGACCCAGCCTGGCAACGCCCCTCCTAGTGATGACGGCTCACTAAACATTAGTGACCATACCTCACTAGCCCTGGTAGCGTGCAACGGTGACCCGCTCCGATCGCCGCCCTCGCCAGCGCCTCGACCCCGCGCAGCGCCGCACGGCGATCCTGGATGCGGCTCGCGACGCGTTCGCCCAGGCCCCTTACGACCAGGTCAGCCTCGCCTCGGTGGCCAGCGCGGCCGACGCCTCGGAGGCTCTGGTGCACAAGTACTTCGCGACCAAGGGCGCCCTGTACGCGGAAATAGTCCGGGAGGCCATCGAATCCCTGCTTCAGCGGCAATTCGAGGCCGACGCCGCGCTCGGTCCGGGAGCCACCGCCCGCCAGCGGCTGGCCACCTCAGTCGAGGCCTACCTGGACTTCGTCGCCAGCACACCGGAAGGCTGGGCGGCCCCCTTGCGCGACCCGTGCGACGGTGCCGCCGAAGCAGCAAGCCTGCGTGCTGCGGCCCGGGAGCGCTACGTCACCCTGCTTCGGGCCGTCCTGGGCCTGCCGCCGGGCCAGCCCCGCGACCACGCCCTGCACGGCTACCTCGGGTTTCTTGACGCGGCCTGCCTGTCCTGGGTCACCGCAGGCTGCCCGCGCGACCAGCGGCCAGCCCTCACCGCAGCAGCGCTCGGCGCCCTCGACGGCGCCCTGGCCGCCCTGCCTCCGGCTCGCTCTGGAACATCACCTTATGTAATCGGAGAGGAGTGATTGTTCACATAGAACATCGACTGTTCAGGTAGGTGTTCAGATAGCCGGTCGATTGTTCAGGAAGATCTGATCCCTACACCGCCAGTCGGCATTCCATACCGTCAGCTAATCCGTACTCTATTCCGTATTCCTCTTACGAGGCCGGACCGACGACCTCTCTGGTCTTCGAGCCGGCTGTAGGGATTCACCGAAGATGTCATTTCCGCGCAGCCTTGTCGTCATCTGGAGGGTCGGGATATCCGGTCTTGTGACTCCCAGCGATAAGTGGCGTTTCCCGGGTTTACTTGGCGTGGCCGCTGCCGGGAGAGTCCGTGGCCGCAGGAATGGCGGCATTGCTCGGGTGGTTGTGACTGGCGGCCGGCGGCTGCGGGTATCGGCTGAGACGGCGTCGCTCTCCTGCCGTCGCGTGCGCTGCCTCCCTCACCTGCCCGGTAGCGGCGGCCGGGGTTCCGATTCAACCATCGCGGCGAGCTGTGGCGACGACGTAGCGGCTGGTTACCCGGAACCCGTCGCGGTCCTCGTTGGCGTTCTCCAGGATTTCCAGGAGGCGGGCGCGCAGCGCCTCGGCCTGGCCGAGCGGCTCCAGGACACCGAAGCCGGCGACCGCCAGCGGATGGTTGCGGGATTCGGTGCCGAGGAAATCCCGCGCCGACGACCCGGTATACGCCAGGCGGTGAGGCGCGGTCTCGACCCGGAAACCGTATGGCGCGAGCAGGCCCGACAGGGCGTCCCGGTCATGCCAGGCAAACGGCTGTGGCGCCGGGGGCGCCCCCACAGCCTGCCGGACGGCCTGTGCTGCCGCCGAGTTCAGCTCGAACATGGCCCCCGCGGGGATCCACGCACTCAATACGATGCGCCCGCCCGGAACCAGGACGCGCGACATTTCCGCCGCCACGGCGCCCGGACCGGGGGCGAAGATCACCGCGAACACCGACAGGATGACATCCACGCTCGCATCGCCGGCCGGCAACGATGTGGCCTCGCCACGAAGGAACGTAACCTTCTTCCCTTCACCGGCGGCCCGGGCCCGGGCCACCTCCAGCAGCCGCGACGCCGGATCCACTCCCGTGACCTCGCCGCTATGGTCCGCGGCGAGCAAGGCGGCATTCCCGGTTCCGCACCCGAGGTCAAGCACACGCTCACCAGGCCGGATCGCGGCGCTTTCGACGACGGCGCGAGCGGCCGGGAAGAGCTGCTCCGCAGTGGTTTCGTAGTGGCCGATTCCCCAATCGGCCACCTGTTCCCCGGCCTGGCCGCGGTGCCTCATGGCCGCCTCCCCACAGTAATGAAGCAGCATCGTATCGCAACGGTGCTGAACGCGAGACGGACCACGCTGCCCCGGCCGCGGATCCTCGAGATGCTCGCGCACGCATGCCATGCCGGCACAGAAACCTGGACAGTTGCCTGGCAGGCCATCGCCATGCGCGACTTCGAAGCAGGAAGCCCTCCGCTGCCCCTCTGCCGGTAAGTGGCAGTTGACCAGCACGCCAACTGAACCAGGGAAATCACGCCAGCTAAGTTAAACCTGGCAAGCTCAGCGAAGCGCCACAACAAAGCAAGCTCACAAGCCATCTAACGTTTGTGGTCACAGGTCTTCAGCGCAGGGAAGTTGTCATTTCCCTCAACCGGCGGTGTTACGGTACCGGGCCGGCTGGTGTGACTGCCGTAGCTGAAGGGCGTGCGGTCTGGCGCTGCCGCTGATCCAGATGAGTGGGTGACCCGCTGTTCGGCGACCCGGAAGCCGTGCTGTCGGATGATCGCTTGGCTTGGCGGGACTCACCACTTTTCGTCGGCGCCGCATGGTGGGTCATCCGGGTTGGTCCTGTCAGTGTCCCGGCGTGTGCTGGGGCGTGTGGTAGTAGACCTCTTCGCGGACGATAGCCGCGCCGACGACGGTGTAGAGGGAGATCTTCACGGCTGTCTCGCGCTTGCCGGTCGGCAGGTGGGTCCGGTCGAAGGCGAACCGGACGGCGAACTGGTCGCCGCGCACGAACGGGTCATCGATCTCGACGGCGTGGATCTGGTAGTCGGCGTTGAACCTGCCGCTGTTGTCCATGATCTGCTGTACCCCGCGCAGTTCGCCCGGCCCGTCCCCGGTCTCCAGTGGCGCGACCCGCAGCACATCGGCTGCCAGGAGCTGCAGGGCCGCGTCGAGGTCGCCGGCGCGGAATGCGGACACGTACCGGTCGGCCACCTCGACCGTGGATGGCAGGCGGAAATCGCTGGCGTGATCGGCTGCCCACTGCCGGAAGGTGCGGGCCGGGGTGCCGGTGATTTCCTCGACCGTCCTGGTGACCGGTTCTGGCCGGGTGACCAGCCTGGCCCAGGTGGCGAGCGCGGAGTCGACGAAGCCAGGGTCACCCCAGGCGGTGAGTAGCTGTCGCCGGGCTTCCTCGGGTGACAGTTCCTCCCAGCGCACGGCGCGGCCGGTTGCCTCGCCGATGATCCGCGCCTGATCGGCCTGGGTAATGGCCTCCGGTCCGGTCAGCAGGTACCGGCAGCCAGCATGGCGGTCCTCGGTCAGCGCTCGGACCGCCACGGCGGCGAGATCGGACTCGTGGACCAGCGACCGGGTCGCCGCGCCGTAGGGCCACCGGACGACACCCTGGCCGCGTATCTGATCCGCCCACATCAGCGTGTTGGCCGCGAACCCGGTCGGCCGCAGGAACGTCCAGGCCACGCCGGAGTCTTCGATTAGCCGCTCCATCACCGCCCAGAACGAGTCCGGCCGCCCGGCCGCGGCCTGCGCAGACAAGTAAACGACGCGGGCGACATGGCGGGCCAGCAGCTCGACTACCCGCGCGCCCGGGCCAGCGGCCAGCTCGGGTGAGGTAAACGGCCACACCAGGAACACCGAGTCCGCTCCCGCCAGGTGCGGCTCCAGCGACGCCGGATCGGCCAGGTCGCCGCGCACCACCTCCACGCCAGCCGGCTGTCCGGCCGACGCGGGATCGCGGGTGACCGAGCGCACCGGCAGGCCACGCTCGCTGAGCTGCGTCACGACCTGCCGCCCGACTGTCCCGGTCGCCCCGGTAACCAGAATCACGATGATCTCCTTCGCTGCATCCATCGCTGCCCCAGGCCGGGCAGCCCCACTGCTGCCGACGCTAGAACCTCAACTAATGTTGAAGTCAAGAGCGAGCGAGCCGGCATTAATTCGCGGACCGCACCGATCGAGGCAGGGCACAGCGGGGAGCAGTCATGGACGCGGAACCCTTCGACTGGCACGAGGCCGGGCTCACGGTCGGCCAGGTCGCCGCGCGCAGTGGCGTCGCCCCCTCCGCGCTGCGGTTCTACGAACGGCAGGGCCTGATCATCAGCGACCGCACCGCCGGCAACCAGCGCCGCTACCACGCCGATGTGATGTGCCGCGTCGCCATGATCCGCGCCTGCCAGCGCGTGGGCCTGTCCATCGCCGATATCCGGACCGCCCTGGCCGAACTGCCCGAAGGCCAGGTCCCCGGACCCGAGGACTGGGACCGCCTGTCCCAGCGGCTCCAGCGCGAACTACACGACCGCATTGATGACCTCAATCGTGCTCTCCACGCGCTTACCCACAACGACCCGGGCTGAGAACCCAACGGCGAACGAGTCCGCAGCGGGCCTCTTCAGGCCCAAGGCCGACGGTCCGGCGTGGACGAAAGAGTCCTCTAACTGGCCCAGATGACATCTTCACCGGACCCCTACACCGGCACTCTGCCTTCCGTCGGAAGAAAAATCGGGGCTGGCAATGAAAGAAGGGGTCGAAAACCCGATTTAGGGGTATCCATCTAACCGGACCGGATCGGCGTGGCTCCGCGCCAGGGCCGGTTCGCTGGGGGCCGATCCAGGCTTGGCGGCTTTCCCCGGGTTGCTGGCGGGGCCTGTCCTGGCCTGGGGCGGCTGGTGGCGAGCAGGTCGCGGTAGCGGACCGGGCTGTGCCCGGCGGCCAGTTCCATGACCCGGCAGAAGACCATGCCGCGGCTGCGTGAGCGGCGGCGGTTGAACCGGAAGGCGAACTCGTTGAGGTAGGCGGGCAGGTGCGCCTCGTCCACCGAGCCCTGGTGGGTGCCCAGCAGCCAGCGTTTGCACAGCGATGCGACCCGGTGCACGGCCGGGAGCAGCTCGCCTGGGTCCGCGCCGGCGGCGCGGGCGGCCTTCTGGTTGACCGGCTTGTGGGCGTATCCGTGGCCGGTGATCGCCGGGTAGGCGCTCCAGCCGTCGGTGATCACCGTGCTGCCGGGCTCGACATTCTGGCTGATGAACTCGGTGAGCGTGACCGCGGAGGCATCAGCCAGCGGGGCCATCCGGCACCGGCCGATCCCCCGTGGCGGCGCGACCTCAACGGCGATGCCGGTGAGCACCTTCTTGCCGTGCTGCCGGCCGCCGCGCAGCCCCGGCTCCTCCCCGCCGATGTAGGTCTCATCCACCTCGACCACCCCGGCCAGCCGGTCCCGGCCCGGGCGCACCAGCACCTGCCGCAGCCGGTGCAGCATCGCCCACGCCGTCTGGTACGAGCCGATCTCCAGCGACCGCTGCAGGTGCTGAGCGGAGATCCCGTCCTTGGCCGTGGCGAACAGCCAGCAGGCGTGAAACCACACCGTCAGCGGCGTGCGGGTCTTGTCGAAGATGGTGCCCGCCGTCAGCGAGGCCCGGGCGCCGCAACCGCCGCACTTGATCCGGCCGTCACCAAGCCGCCAGCCACCAGCATGACCGCAACCTGGGCAGATGAACCCGTCAGGCCAGCGCAGCCACTCCAGGTAATCCAGGCAGTCCTCATCGGTCCGGAACCAGGCAAGGAACTCCCCAGTCGTGCGCGGATAGTGCGCGCCAGCCACCGGCATCATGCGCTGATTCTAGTCCGGTTAGATGGATACCCCCAAACCCGATTTATGAGTAGTCAGCGGTTTGCGGCGGCAGCGGGACTGGGTCCCCATGTCCATACTGCCATGCCCTCATCCCGTGCCCCCGCTGTCAGGGGCACCGTCCAGAAAACAGATCGCTCTCCCCATCGTGCATGGTGCCGACAATACCGCCCCACCTGAACGCCTGAGCGCCCGCCCACGGCGGCCCGCTGCGCCGTCCCCGGCACGTTCTCCGTGGGCCGGGCGCGCGCAGCGCACGTGCGCCGTGTCCGGGCCGGACAGCGGCAAGCCCGCTGACGGCCAGCGCCGCCGTCCCCAGGCGCCCAGCGCTCGGCCGGCGGCACCCGCACGGTGAGGCAGCGGTGCTCCTGCTCAGCGAGCTGGTCAGCAGGCCGCGCAAGCCCAGCGTGACCTCACCTTGTCGCACCTGCTGCAGTACTCGCTGATCACGGTAGCCGTTGTCATCGCCCTAGCCGCGGTCCTCGGCTGGATCGTCGCCGGGCGGGCGCTGCGCCCGGTGCAGCTGATCACGACGGCCGCCCGCGCCGCGTCCGAGCGCAACCTGTCGGCGCGGGTCGCGCCGAGCGGCCCCCGCGACGAGTTGCGTGAGCTGGCCGAGACGTTCGATGCGATGCTCGGCCGGCTCCAGGCCGCGTTCGAGGGCCAGCAGCGGTTCATCGCCAACGCCTCGCACGAGCTGCGGACCCCGCTCGCCGTCATGCGCGCGACCGTCGACGTCGTGTTGGACAACCCGGATGCCACGCCCGGCGACCTGCGCGGCATGGCGACCGACATCCGCGCCGCGGTCGATCACGCCGAGCACCTCATCGCCGCGCTGCTCATCCTCGCCCGCAACGAGCGCGGGCTCACCGTCCGCGAGGACGTCGACCTGGCCACGGCCGCCGAAGACGTCCTCGACACCGCCGCCCTGGGCGGCCGGCGGGCGCACGCCACGCTGGAGCCCGCCGTCATATCAGGCGATCCGGTGCTGGCCGAACGCCTCATCGCGAACCTGGTCGAAAACGCGGTCCGGTACAACCACGCCGCCGGCGACATCTGGGTCAGCACCCGCACCATCGCGGGCAGCAGCCAGCTGACCGTGGCCAACACTGGCCCGTTCATCAGCCCGGCCGACATCGGCCGCATCTTCCAGCCGTTCCAGCGGCTTAGCGACCGCACCTCCCATGACGGCTTCGGGCTCGGCCTGGCCATCGTCGCGTCCATCGCCGCGGTCCACGGCGGCACCGCCACCGCCCGCCCCGCGACGACGGCGGCCTGTCCGTCACGGTCACCATCCCCTCGGCCGGCGCCCCGGCCCACAGCACTGGCATTCAGGCAACCGAACGACCAGGTGTTTCACGCCCAGGCTGACGTATGCCCGTTTCGCGGCCGACAAGGTGGTAGATTCCACGCCGGTTGAGTGCGGCCGGTCCCGGGAGACCGCCCGGCGCTCAGAGCTGGCCGGATGGGCGCAGTACGGGTACCACGCCAGCCACTCGCGGTACTTCTGGGGACTGCGGCTGCACCTGGTGTGCACCCCGCAGCGCTTGCCCGTACTGGGGTTGACCGGCGGGTTTGGGGTAATGGCCGGCTCAGCGACCCGCCCCTGCTCCGGCATGACCCGGATCGTCACCTGGCTCCCCGCGAGTTATTGTGTCCGTGAGGCTGCGGCGTAAGGGAGGTGGTGCCCGATGCCGGATGAACTCATGGTTGCACCGCTCTCCAGCAGGATCGCTTAGCGCCGCTGCGCCAGCCACCAGGGGAGCGGTCCCGCCGTCATCGCCTGGAGGCAGTTTCCCGATGAACAGTCCCGGTAACGCCGGCTTCGGGCCGGTGCTTGCCGTCCGCTCCCTGCTGTCCGCCCTGACCGTTCCGTACTGGATCGCCGGGGGCTGGGCCATCGACCTCGCCGTCGGACGTGTCACACGTGACCACGCCGATGTCGACATCATGCTGCTCGAACGCGACGAGCACGCGCTGCGGACCGACTTTGACGCAGGTCGATGTCCAGCTCATCGGCCGCGACGGGCAATCTGGTCCGTGGCCGGCCGGCCGGCGGCTTCTCGTTGGCCCCGGGCTCGGTCCGCGGCGGCCCATCGGCGCGGATCGCCTCGTCCTGCACAGCAAGAACCTCCCGCTGCCCGCCGAGGTGCTCCTGGTCAGCGCAGTCGGAGCCTCCTGGGTCTACTACCGGGGCGCACGCTGCATCAGCCGGCCACTCGCCGGCATCACCCGCAACCGGGATGGCATCTCGTTCCTGGCTCCCGAGGTGGTGCTGCTGTTCAAGTCGCGCTCGGCGAGCGAGAAGGATCAGCGTGACGTCGAGACTGCCCTGCCGGTCCTCAACGCCGAACAGCGCTCATGGCTCCACGACGCCCTGGAACACCTGCCACGCGGGCAGACAGCACCGGTGCCCCGCCGGTGAGATCAGCAGGCGGCACGCCGCCACGCGCCGGCCTGCACCGCTGGGCATCTGCGCTCGCGTCGATGAGGTCTATGCTGTGTAAACGCGGATGTAATCAATCAGCATGGCCTGCGGGAAGGCCGCTGACTTGCTGGGGTATGCCGAGAGGCGGCCGCCGACGGCGACGTTGATGAGCAGGTAGAAGTCGTGGTCGAAGACCCAGCGGTTGCCGTGCAGGCTGGCTGGGGTCACGGTGTGGTAGAGCGTCTGGCCGGTATACCAGCGGATCTTGCCTGGTTCCCAGCAGACCGAGTACACGTGGAAGCCGTCTGCGAGTGGGGAGCCGGTGTCGAGGGATGCGGTGATCCCGCCGGCACCGGAGTACCCGGGCCCGTGGACGGTTCCGTGGACCACGGCCGGGCTGGTGCCGAAGTTCTCCATGACGTCGATCTCGCCGCACTGCGGCCACCCGGCCTTGTCGATGTTGGTGCCGAGCATCCAGAAGGCGGGCCAGATCCCGCGGCCGCAGGGGAGCTTGATCTTGGCCTGGATCAGCCCGTAGCGGAAGGATTTGAGGTTCTTGCTGGTCAGCCGCGCGGAGGTGTAGTGACAGCCGCCGTACCGGGCCGTGGCTAGCTGGGGATCGGGGCGCCGCACGGTGATGGCGAGATTGCCCGCGCCATCTAGCGCCGCGTTGGCGGTTTCGGCGGTGTAGTACTGCAGTTCGGAGTTTCCCCAGCCGTGCCCGCCGGTCTCCGGGCGCCATGCCTGCGGGCTGGCGGGCGCGCCCGCCGGCCCGTCGAACTCCTCGGCCCAGGCCAGCGAATAAGCGGCGAACTCACCCGGAACCTGGTCGCTCATGGGCGCCTCCTGAATCGTCTGCGGCCACGGCCTAGCCCGGCATGGCCAGGCTAGGCCGTTGCGGGCGGCGCCGGCTTGGCCAGCCCCCTCGGCTCACCGGGGCGGGTGCCCGGCCACAGCCTGGAGCACCGACTCGGCCTCGGCGTGGGTGAAGTCGAGATCCGCGGGCTGGGCGACTTCCCGTTCGGCGTCGGCGACGATGATCCGGACCTGCTCGGCGATGGCCGTACAGTGCCCCGGATCGTCCCCGGCCACGGCGGCGCAGTTGCCGAGCAGGCGCAGCAGTGCGTGGGCGACGGTCGGCTCGCTGGCCCCGTAACGGCGGATGAGCCCGCACATCACCGCTAGGTAGTCGCCGAACCGCCGGGCCGGGACGATCACGACCCCCTGGCCGTCGCGGGCGACGTGGGTGCCCAGCGGCCGCCGGGCGAGCGCGCAGAAGATCACCGACAGGTGATCGACGGCCTGGACGGCGGTGTACGGGTCGTTGACCGCCGGGGACAGCGCCTTGCACGCCACGTCGACGAGCTGCCGGATCCCGAACGCGGCGTCCTGCTCCAGCGTCCGCTCGAACCCGATCCGGATCCCGCTGTCCAGGATCCGGGCGAAGGCCGCCGGGTCCGGGGCGCGATCGGTGGGTGAGGTCTGCCAGATCCAGGCCAGCGTCGTCCCGGCCACGATGTGCTCGCCGACCCTGGGCCGCAGGCGCACGCAGACGCCGTGCCGGGCGGCGCACGGCAGCAGCGCCCGGGGACGCGCCGCCTGCACGTACCCCGAACGCCGGGACGGGACCGGCACGGCCCAGGCAGGTGCCTCGGGTGCCTCCTGGCCGCCGGTGAGCAGCCCGTCCTCGATCACCGCCAGGGTGTTGCGCTGCACCGTTTCCATGATCGCGTCGACCTGGATCGAGTGCACCAGGTGATCGGCAAAGAACACGAGCAGGCCCAGGCTGGCGAACAGCAGCACGATCGCGCCGCTGACCGCGAGCCGGGGGAAGGCGGCGGTGCGGTTGCCGCCGGAGACGCCGACCGTGTACAGCCCGGCCGCGCTGTAGGCGAACGTCGCCACGAATGCGCTGAGCACGACCTGGTTCGGCCGGTCCCGCAGGAAGTTACGCAGCAGCCGCGGCGAGAACTGGGTGGAGGACAGCTGCAGCGCCACCACGGCCAGGCCGAGCAATAGCGCGATGATGGTAATCATCGTGCCGGTGATCCCGAGCAGCAGCGTCCGCGCGTCATCCGGCGTTCCCTGGAACGCCAGCGGTGACCGCGGCCCGGCCCTGACCGACGACAGCGCCGCCCCCGCGGCCAGCGCCGCCAGCACCGACAGCGACGGCAGCACCCACAGCGACCCGCGCATATACTCCCGCAGCGCACCACGACCCACCATGTCCACCTCCGCGATCCGGCTCTGGCCCTGGCCACAGCCTGACACCTTGGCCGCCAGTCGGCGAGGCCGGCGAGGCCGGCGAGGCCGGCGACGTCAGTGATGCTCGTCGCTGAGCCGGGTCGCTTCCAGGTCCAGCCCGCGTTGCAGCCGCAGGCGGGTGGGCTGGCTGATGGTGCCGTCGTCGTACAGCCGGGCGAGTTCGGCGTGCTCGGCGGCGTTCAGGGCGCGTCGCAGGTCACGGTCGGTCAGGCCGCCCGGCTCCGGCGGCTGGTCGCCGTCGATCCGGGCGCGGGTGCGCCCGATCCGGGCCTGCAGGCTGGCCCGGGCCCGGTCGATCGCGTCATCAGCGGCGCAGTCATCGTCGGCGAGTTCATCCAGCCGGGCCAGCGCCGCCTCGGCCAGGCGCAGCCGGGCGACGGTCTCCTCATGACGTACGCTGTCGGCCCTCGCGATCCCGGCCACGCGGACCAGAGGTTCCAAGGTGAGCCCCTGCACGACAAGCGAGATCACGATCACGGCGGTGGCGAGCACCAGGATCAGGTCCCGCTGCGGCAGCGGCGTCCCGTCCGTCATGGTCAGCGGGATGGACAGCGCCGCGGCCAGCGGGACGACCCCGCGGGTGCCGGCCCAGGACACCACGGCGGGAACCGGCCACGTCGGACGCCGGATGCCGCTGCGCCGCTGAACGACGGCGGACAACGGGAACACCCACAAGATGCGCGTCACGATCAGCGTTCCGGCCACTGCCAGCGCCTCGGTCGGCCACGCCTCACCGTGGGACAGGTCGCGGATCAGGGTCGGCAGCTGCAGGCCGATGAGGCTGAACACCACGCTTTCCAGCAGGAAGATCACGGTCTGGTAGACCGAGTGCAGCTGCAGCCGGGTCTGCGCGGTGGTAATCCGCTCTCGACGCCCGCCGATGACCAGGCCGGTGACGATCACCGCTGTCACCGGTGAGACGTGCAGCGCCGCGCCCAGCAAGTACGCGGCGTAGGGGGTTACCAGCGCGACCACGGTCTCCAGCACCGGATCGGTGACCCGCCGGCGCAGCCGGACGACCCCGGCCGCGAGCACGCATCCCACCGCCGCGCCGCCCGCTGCCAGGACGGCGAACTGCCCTGCCCCGTGCAGCAGCACACCGCCGGGCGTGGCCCGGCCGGCCGGGCTTGCGACCGCGAACGAGACCGCGATCTGGAACAGCACCAGGCTGGTCGCGTCGTTGAACAGGCTCTCCGCCTGCACCAGCGCCTGCACCCTCGGCGGCAGCGAGAGCCGCCTCCCTAGGGCGCTGACCGCCACCGGATCCGTGCTGGCCAGCACGGCGCCGAGCACGAACGCCAGACTCGCCGGGAGCCCCGCCACCGCCCCGGCCACGGCGCCGACCGCCGCCGCCGACGCCAGCACCAGGCCGACCGCCAGCACGAGCACCGGGCGCCACACCGCGAGCAGGTCACGCCACGGCAATTCCTCGCTGGCCGCGTACAGCAACGGCGGCAGCACCACCAGGCTGACCACATCGGGTGTCACCCGGACCTGCGGAACCCCCGGCAGCAAGCCGACGATGAGCCCCGCGATCACCAGCAGGGACGGGGCCGGGATGCGAAGCCGACCGGCGAATGCGGCGACCACCGTACCCAGCACCACTAGGAACAAGATGGTCTCCACCCCACGCACGCAGCCGACCTCCTCTCCTCGATCCGTCAGAAGAGTGCCGACCAGGCTTCCCGGCGCGCCGCTACCAGCCTATCCGCCGCGCTCCGGCAGGAGCCTCCGCATCGCTCGTCAGCGGTATTCGGGGTTGTCGAAGTCGTAACGGCAGCCCGCATCCCAGCCGGAACGCTGGTTGCCGTGCGCCGGGATGCCTCCGGCGTCCTTGAGCATCCGGGCCAGGTGCAGCAGGTTCCAGGTCATGAACGTGGTGTTGCGGTTGGTGAAGTCGTTGTCCGGGCCGCCGGAGCCGGGATCCAGGTAGGACGGTCCCGGCCCGGCCTCGCCGATCCATCCGGCGTCGGCCTGCGGCGGGATGGTGTATCCCAGATGCTGCAGGCTGTACAGGACGTTCATGGCGCAGTGCTTGACGCCGTCCTCGTTCCCGGTGATCAGGCAGCCGCCGACCCGCCCGTAGTAGGCGTACTGCCCGGCGTCGTTGAGCAGGTGCGAGCAGGCGTAGAGCCGCTCGATGACCCGCTTGGTGACCGAGCTGTTGTCGCCGAGCCAGATCGGGCCCGCGATCACCAGGATGTCCGCGTCCAAGACCTTGGGGTACAGCGACGGCCAGGCGTCCGTGGCCGCGCCATGCTCGGTCATGTCCGGCCACACCCCGGTCGCGATGTCATGGTCGACGGCCCGGATCGTCTCCACACGGACGCCATGTTTGCGCATGATCGCGGCGCTCAGGTCCATCAGTCCTTGGGTGTGACTGAGCTGCGGTGATGGCTTCAGCGTGCAGTTGAAGAACAGCGCACTCAGATCGTCGTAACGCGGATCCGCGCTCGTCGTCATGCTCCCCTCCCGGTCCCTGGCGTTGCCACTCGTCATGACATCGTCCACGGAGGCCGGCAAACGTTACAAGCAGCCGCGCCCTGACGTCTAGGCGGCCCGGGCGGCCGCCGTTGCTGCTCGACCGCATCCCGGCCCTGACCGAGGCAGCGTAACGCGAACTCCTCGGGCGGGACCAGAGGGGGCTAACACCGAACCGCGCCGAGCCGGGGACCGTTCCGTTCGCGATCGCCTTCGACCCGTTCGGCCATCTGGTCATTCCCGAAGCCGGGACGAACGCGGTGTCCACCTTCCAGCTGAGCCGTGGCGGCACGGCCAGCCTGCTGCACCGGACGCCCACCGGGCAGACGGCGACCTGCTGGGTCACCACGGCCGGCCCGCCCTGTCCTGTCGGTGATGGATTCCGACTCCGAGCTCCTGCTCCGGCTGCGTTCGGGCGACGAGCGGGCGTTCGTGAGCCTGGTCGAGCGCTACCACGAGCCGATGCTGCGGCTGGCCGCCTCGTTCGTGCCGAACCGCGCCGTGGCCGAGGAGGTCGTCCAGGACACCTGGCTGGCCGTGCTGCGCGGCCTGGAGAACTTCGAGGGCCGCTCGTCGCTGAAGACCTGGCTGTTCCGCATCCTGGTGAACCGGGCCAGGAGCACCGGCAGCAAGGAGCAGCGCAGCGTCCCGGTCGCCGATCCCGAGCCGGCCGTCGACCCATCCCGCTTCGGCGGCGACGGCGGCTGGGCCGACCCGCCGGAGCACTGGATCGAGGCGGCGGAGCGCCGGATGGAGGCGGGCAAGCTCGCCGACCGCGTCCGGGGCTGCCTCGGCGAGCTGCCCGCCCGCCAGCGCGAGGTGGTGCTGCTCCGCGACCTGGAGGGAATGAGCAGCGAAGAGGTCTGCGCGGTGCTTGCCCTGACCGAAGGGAACCAGCGGGTCCTGCTGCACCGCGGCCGGAGCCGGCTCAGGCAGCTGTTCGAGGACGAGTTCCGGGAGGTGCGATGCGGCTCCTGCACCTGTTCCGTAGCACGGATCTCGTCTGCCGGCAGGCCGTCGAGCTGGTCACCGACTACCTCGAGGGGACGCTGAGCGGCCGGGCCCGGCACCGCTTCGAGGCGCACCTGGCCGCCTGCCCGCACTGCACCGAGTACCTGGCCCAGATGCGCGAGACGATCAGCCTGACCGGCCGGCTCGAACCCGAGGACCTGACCCCGCAGATGCGGGAGGAGTTCACCGACCTCTACCGCCGATGGCGGTCCGAGCAGCAGTAAAGCCCCTCACAGCAGTTCGGGATCCTGGCTGACGTGCAGCATGGCGGGGCCGTCGGCGGCGAAGAGCCGGTCATGGCCTGGTCGAGCTGATCGCGGCGGTCGGCCTTGATGCCGGTCGCTCCGCAGAGCCGGGCGTAGGCGGCCCAGTCCGGGTTGTGCAGCGAGGTGTGCCAGACCGGGAAGCCGGCCGCGAGCTGTTCTTTGCCGATCTTGCCGAGGGAGTGATTGTCGAGCAGGACGTGCTTGACGCCGATGCCGTACTTCACCGCGGTGGTGAGCTCGGCGGCGTACTGGCCGAAGCCGCCGTCCCCGGTGACGGCGACGACGGGCCGGCCGGGCGCGGCCGCCCACGCGCCGAGCGCGGCGGGATAGCCGAACCCGATCGACCCGAGGTAGCCCGACATCAGTACCGGCTGTCCGCCGGATTCCAGGTACCGGCCAAGCGAGTAGGCGTGGTTGCCGACATCGACGGTGACGACGGCATCCTGCGGCAGGTGCCGCGACAGCGCGTCGAAGACCGCCGCCGCGGACACGCCGCGGCCGCGTTCGTCGGCGGCCCGCCGGGCCTTTTCCGCCCGCCAGATGGCCCACCGGGCGGCCACGGCCCCGCGCTGGTCCTCGGTGCGGGTCGCGCCCAGTTCCTCGAGCAGCGCCTCCAGCGTGAGCGCGGCGTCGCCGGTGATTCCGGCGCCGACGGGGTCGAAGCGGCCGATGGCCGCCGGGGTGTCGTCGATCTGGAGGATGGGCTTGTACGGCGCGATCCCGGTGTGGTTGGCGAACGAGGCGCCCACCACGATCAGCAGGTCGGCCTCGTTCATCAGCCAGCTCGCGACCGGCGTGCCGCTGCGGCCGAGTACCCCGGCGCCCAGCGGGTGGGTGTCCGGGACCAGGCCCTTGGCCTTGAAGGTGGTCAGGACCGGTGCGTTGAGCCGCTCGGCGAGACGGCGGAGCGGCCCGGCGGCCCGCCGGGCGCCGTGCCCGGCGATCAGCACCGGCCGCCTGCTCGCCGAGATCATGGCGGCGGCGCGGGCCAGCTCCGGCAGGCCGGGCTGGGTCAGCCGCCCGGCCAGCCGGCCCTGCGGGGTCTTAGCGGCGGCGTCACTGGGCTGGGTCTGGACCTCGTCGGGCAGCACCAGGTGGGCGACGCCGCGGGCGTCCAGTGCATGCTTGACCGCCAGGGCGGCTAGCTCGGCGTGGTCGCTGCCGGCGTGCACTTCGGCGGTCCAGGCGGCTACGTCGCCGAAGATGGCGGTCAGGTCGAGATCCTGGAAGGCCCCGCGCCCGAGGACCTTGGAGGGAACCTGGCCGGAGATGGCCAGGACCGGTGACTGGTCCAGCTTGGCGTCGTACAGGCCGGTCAGCATGTTGGTCGACCCCGGCCCCGCGATCGCGAAACAGGCCGCGGGCCGACCGGTGAGCTTGCCGTACGCGCTGGCCGCGAACGACGCCGCCCCCTCGTGCCGGATCCCGGTAAAGGTCAGCTGCCCGCGTTCCTCGGCTCGCCGCATCGCGTCGGCGAAGCCCAGGTTGGAGTGGCCGACCATGCCGAACACGTGCGTGATCCCGAACGCGACCAGCGTCTCCACCAGCACGTCCGCTACCGTCCGCACGTTCGGCGCGGGGGCGGGAAGGCGTACGTAGACTCCGTCCGCCCGTTCGGCTACCTCGTAGGCGGCCGCCCCGTCGGAAACGCCCTCCGGAGGCCGGCCGGTGAGCGGGTCGTAGTCATACCCGTGCCAGGGACAGCGCAGCCAGCCGTTCTCGATCGAGCCCTCGCCCAGCGGGCCGCCCTGATGCGGGCACCGGTTCTCCAGCGCGCCAAGTCCCGCGCCGCACCGGGCGAGCGCGACCGTCCGGCCGTCGACGGTAACGCTGCGGACCCGGCCCTTGGCCGGGACGTCGACCGGATCGACCCGGTGCCAGCTGCTAGCTCCCACGCGTGAACGCCTCCACCCTGTCGCGAGCCGAACGGCCCTGGAGTTCAGTCCGCGAAACCAGCCGGGCGTTACAGGTGCGGAAACCGACGAGTGCGGGCGCCCAGCCGCTGTCACCTTCGCGTCGGGATGGGGGTAAGAACTCCGGCCGCCGCCGGCGCTAATCGGACGTGAGCGAAACCCGGGCTGATCATAGGAGACGGATAGTGGAGTCTGCATCCGACATCGACACCCGCGAGGTCCTGGCGTGCGCTCCAGGCATGAGCACCCGGCGGCTGCCCCTGTTCTGCGATACCGTCCTGGCCGGGCGCATCGAGCGGGCGGAGGTCCAGTTGATCGCCCAGAGCAGCGAGGCCGCCCGCCGCCGGGCAGGCACGGCGGGCTTCGTGATCCCGATCGCGGGCGGCGTGGCCAGCTTCGCCGGGGAGGGTTCGCCGTACAACAAGGTCGCGGGACTCGGCTTCGGCGGCGTGCCGGATACGGCCGCTCTCGATGAAATCGAGAAGGCCTTCGCTGCCTGCGGTTCCCCCGTGCAGATCGAGCTGGCCCACCTGGCCGACCCCGCGATCGGCGCTCTGCTGGCCGGGCGGGGTTACCGGCTCGAATCGTTCGAGAACGTGCTCGGCCGTGCCCTCGCGGGTGAACCCGAGCGGGTGATGCCATCCGGGGTCGAGGTCCGGCTGAGCGGTGAGGAGGAGTTCGAGACCTGGCTGGACGTCGTGGCCGAGGGCTCCGTCCACCCCGACACGCAAGGGGTGCCCTGGCACGAGGAGTTCCCGCGCGAGGCGATCATCGCAGCCGAGCGCGATTCGGCAGCGGCCGGAGACATGCGCTACGCCGCGCTGCGCGACGGGGTCATCGTCGGCGGCGCCACCATGCGGATATCCGAGGGCGTCGCGCAGCTCACCGGCGCGGCAACCGTCCCGGCGCACCGCCGCCGGGGTGTGCAGACCGCGCTGCTGTCCGCCCGGCTCGCCGACGCCACCGCCGCCGGATGCGACATCGCCGTCATCATCACCCAGCCAGGATCGAAGTCCCAGCAGAACGCGCAACGTCAGGGCTTCGATCTGCTCTATACCCGCGCCGTCCTGGTCAAGTAGCCCCGAACACCGCTCGCAGATGACGGCGCGTTGACGTGGGTAGCATCGTGGCCATGGTGCCGGCCGATTCCGGGGTGGAGCAGACGTCTGCCGCCGCGCCCCGGCTTGATCCCGAGTCGGCCGGGTGGCTGCGTGTGCTCGCCGGTACCGGTCCGGCGCAGGAGGCGGCGCTGGCGCGGCTGCATGAGATGCTGGTGCGGATCGCGCGGGGTGAGGTCGGGCGGCGGGCCCCGCGGCTGCGGCTCGTCGGCCCCGAACTCGATGACCTGGCCTACCAAGCCGCCGCTGACGCGCTGATCGCCATTACCGGCAAGCTCGGGCAGTTCCGCGGGGAAAGCCGGTTCACGACGTGGGCGTATAAGTTCGTCATCTTCGAGGTATCGGCCAAGATCGGTCGGCATTTCTGGCGCCACCCTGACATTCCGCTGGATGCGGAGGACTGGGACCGGCTGCCGGCCCGCTTTGGCTTTGATCCCGCGCAGGAGGCCGAATGGCGGGACCTGCTGGCCGCGCTGCGCCGGGCGGTGGATGAGGAGCTGACCGCGCGGCAGCGCAGGGTCTTCGTCGCGATCGTGCTGAACGGGGTTCCGCTGGATGCGCTGGTCATCGAGCTGGCCTCCAACCGCAACGCGATCTACAAGACGTTGTTCGATGCCCGGCGTAAGCTGCGGCCCGCGCTAGCCGCTCACGGGTACCTGGGCGACGACTAATGACTGCTGAGGAGCTCATGGACGGCCGGCCGGAACTGGACCGCTTCCTGCGGACTGATCCGCGTGACGTCGGCTGCGCCCAGGCCATGGACATGCTGCACATCTACGCCGAGCTGGTGGCCGCGGGCGGTTCTGCGGAGCAGCGGTACCCAGGCATCGCCGCGCACCTGCGCGCCTGCGGCCCGTGCGGTGAAGACTTCAACGGGCTGCTGGCCGCCCTGCGCGACCAGACCCCCTAACACCTTCGACATTGCCGTGGCTGTCCTGGCCGGGTCGGCGCTCGGGAGCGCCTCCGTCCCGCGCCCGCCCACCGCGGAGTTCCCTTACCTGTCAGCGCCCCAGCCGGCGGAGTTGCCTGCCCTCGCCGACCTGTTCGGCCTCCGCGAACACAGACCGCAGTAGCAGAGCGGGCTATCACCGGACCACGCATAGGGACTAGCCTGCGCATCAGATGATGGAAGGCCGGTGGCGTAGGGAGGAGGCGCGGTGGAGCCATTCGATACCACCAGGCCGAACATTGCCCGGGTATGGGACTACTGGCTAGGCGGGAAGGACAACTTCGCCGCCGACCGCGAGCTGGCGGAAAAGATGCTGGCGGTCCACCCGGTCACCGCGCAGATGGCCCGGGAGAACCGGCAGTTCCTCGGCCGTGCCGTCAGCTACGTGGCGGCGCGCGGCGTCCGCCAGTTCATCGACGTCGGGGCCGGGCTGCCGACCGTGCTGAACACGCATGACATCGCCAGGCACACCGAACCGGACGCGCGGGTGGCGTACGTGGACAACGACCCGATCGTGATCTCGCACGCCCGCAGCCTGCTCGCCAAGAGCCCCGGGGTGATCGCGGTGCCCGGCGACATGCGCGACCCGGAGCGCATCCTCGCCGATCCCGGCCTGGCGAAACTGATCGACCTGGCCGAGCCCGCCTGCGTGATCATGTCCGGCGTCCTGCACTTCACCGATCCCGCGACCGCCCGCGATATCGCCGCTACCTTCGCCCGGGCACTCGTCTCCGGCAGCTACCTGATCATCTCCGTCGGTTCCGGCAGCCCGTCGGAGGGGGAGAACTTCACCTCGGCGTACACCGCCGCGCGGCTCTACATCCACTCCCGGGAGGTGATCCGGAGTTTCTTCGGCGGCTTCGAGCTCGTACCGCCGGGCGTGGTCTCGGTGCGGGAGTGGTCCGGCGACGGCCCGGGCTTGAACCTGGAGCCGCTCACGGCGACCTTCGTGGCCGGCGTGGCCCGCAAGGCGAACGCGAACTGACGCTATCCCCAGACGCGGTCGGCGACTTCGCCCACCAGGCGCAGCTTGTTCTCCTGGGCGTCCTCGCTGATCTGGTTGCCCGGTCCGGCCGAGGCGAACCCGCACTGTGTCGACAGCGCGAGCTGGTCCAGCGGGAAGAAGCCGCCCGCCTCGCTGATCCGGGCGGCGAGCTGCTCGGCCGGCTCCATCCGGTCGAACTTCGTCGAGACCAGGCCGAGCACCACCGTCTTGTCGTCCGGGACGTCGCCGAGCGCGCTGAACGAGCCGGAGCGCTCGTCGTCGTACTCGAGCAGCAGGGTGTCGTAATTGGCGGCCCGCTGGAAGAGCTGCTTGGAGATGGTCTCGTAGGTACCCGTGCTGATCCAGTCGCTGTCGTAGTTGCCCCGGCACAGATGGAGGCCGAACGAGACGCCGGCCACCCCCGCCAGCTCGTTCAGCATGTCCGCGCCCTCGCTGAAAACCCGGTCGACGGAGATCCCGGCCCGCTCCCACGCGTCCCGCTGGGCCGGGTCGACCAGCTGGCCGAAGTCCGGCGCGTCGACCTGGATGTAGCGGCAGCCCATCCGGGCGAGCTCCTCGGCTTCCTCCTTCATCAGCCGCAGGCCGTCGGCGAACATCTCGAA
>WNGL01002828.1_pt1 | contig 20956 bp, 16 predicted proteins | sample 5400591 | NCBI WGS metagenome assembly WNGL01 (sample SAMN13153377, study PRJNA577476) | soil metagenome | isolation source: 80 cm soil or saprolite under Garry oak tree replicate 1 | place: USA:California | collected 2016-06-15 | reverse complement strand
CACTTCGACCGCCATCACCGGTTCCAACAGCACTGGAGAAGCCTTGCGCGCGGCCTCTTTGAATGCCATCGAGCCTGCGATCTTGAACGCCATTTCATTGGAGTCAACGTCGTGATAGCTGCCGTCGTAGAGAATGGCCTTCACATCGACCATCTCGTAGCCAGCCAAAACGCCGCCTTCCATGGCTTCCTTGATGCCCTGATCGATCGGCTTGATAAATTCTTTGGGCACCGAACCGCCCACAATATCATTCACGAATTCGTATCCCGTGCCTGGCGGCTGAGGTTCCAACCGGATCTTCGCGTGGCCGTACTGACCGCGGCCACCGGTCTGGCGGATGTATTTGCCTTCGCCTTGGGAGTTTCTTCGAATGGTCTCGCGGTACGCCACCTGAGGCTTGCCAACATTGGCTTCCACTTTGTACTCGCGCATCATGCGGTCAATGATGATTTCCAAATGCAACTCACCCATGCCGCTGATGATGGTTTGTCCGCTGTCGGGATCGGTGTGAACCTTAAAGGTGGGGTCTTCCTGAGCCAAGCGCCCCAGCGCCATCCCCATCTTTTCCTGGTCGGCCTTGGTCTTAGGCTCGACGGCAACTGAAATGACGGGAACCGCAAATGTGATGTTTTCCAGCGCGATAGGATGATCTTCACTGCAAATCGTGTCGCCCGTACTTACGCCTTTTAGACCAACCGCCGCACAAATATCCCCCGCCAAAATCTCGCTGATCTCTTCGCGCTTGTTGGCGTGCATCTTGAGCAGCCGCCCGATGCGCTCTGTTCTGCGCCGGCCTGTGTTCAGCACGGAATCACCGGTCTTAAGCTGCCCGGAATACACGCGAATAAATGTGAGCTGGCCGACAAAAGGATCGGCCATGATCTTGAACGCCAGCGCCGAAAACGGCTCGCTATCGGCAGGCTTGCGCGTGATCGGCTCGCCATTGTCGGGATTCGTTCCCCTGGTCTCGCCTACATCCAGAGGCGAAGGCAGGTAATCCACCACAGCATCCAGCAGCGGCTGAACCCCTTTATTCTTGAAGGCGGTTCCGACGACCACCGGAAATACCTTCAATGCGATGGTCGATTTGCGCAGCGACGCGCGCAGCTCCTCGGCTTTAATCTCTTCGCCTTCCAAAAACTTGTGCAGGATTTCGTCGTCGTTTTCCGCGATGGTTTCCACTAACTGAGCATGAAAGGCTTCGGCTTTCTTTTTGAGTTCCGCGGGAATTTCTTCGGTGACGTACTCGGCGCCCATGGTGTCGTCTTGCCAGACGATCGCGTTCATATTGATCAAATCGATGACGCCCTTAAACTTATCTTCCTGCCCAACGGGGATCTGAATCGCGACCGGCTTGGCGTTCAAACGCTTGCGGATGGTATCGACCGCGTGCTCGAAATCAGCCCCCATTTTGTCAATCTTATTAATGAAGCAAATTCGCGGCACGCCGTATTTATCGGCCTGGCGCCAAACTTTTTCCGACTGCGGCTGTACGCCATGAACCGCGTCAAACACCGCAACTGCGCCGTCCAGCACCCTCAGCGACCGCTCAACTTCAGCCGTGAAATCCACGTGGCCGGGCGTATCGATAATGTTGATGCGGATGTCGCGCCAGGTGCAGGTCGTGGCCGCGGACGTAATGGTGATGCCGCGCTCCTGCTCCTGCTCCATCCAGTCCATGGTGGCAGTGCCTTCATGCACCTCTCCGATACGATGCGTCTTTCCCGTGTAAAACAGGATGCGCTCGGTCGTAGTGGTCTTACCAGCATCGATGTGGGCCATGATGCCGATGTTCCTGCAGCGCTCTAATGGGACTGTTCTGGGCACGACTCTTGACTCTTTCTGGGCTCCGAATTCAGCTTTAGCTCTGGGCTTTCAGCTCTTAACTCAACCGCTCCGGCACAAGCCAAGAGCTCACGGCTAAGAGCCAATAGCGGCTTCCCTACCATCGGTAATGCGCGAACGCCTTATTGGCCTCCGCCATACGGTGTACATCTTCTTTCTTCTTGATTGCGGCGCCTTTGCCGGTGGCCGCGTCCAGCAACTCATTACTCAACTTGTCAACCATGCCCTTCTCACCGCGCGCCCGGGCATAGGAAATCAGCCAGCGGATCGCGAGCGACGTGCGACGGTCGGCATTCACCTCCACCGGTACCTGATAGTTCGCTCCGCCCACGCGCCGGCTCTTGACTTCCAATAACGGCTTGGCGTTCTCGACGGCCTTCTTGAACAGCTTTAAAGCTTCGTCGCCGCCCTTTTCCTGCACCCGCTCCAGGGCTTCATAAAAGATGCCCTCGGCCGTGCTGCGCTTGCCCTGCCACATCATCGAATTGATGAACTTAGTCACCAGATCCGAGCCGTACACGGCATCGACTGCGACTGTCCGCTTAGCGATATGTCCTTTACGAGGCATGTAAGCTTTTAGCTCCTAGCTCATAGCTAGCTTCTCGCTTGAGCTTATTGACTCTGGCAGCTGACCACTGCTCTCCTACGCCTTCTTCGGCCGTTTCGCTCCATACTTCGAGCGCCCTTGCATGCGATTGGCTACACCCACTGCATCCAGCGTCCCGCGGATCACGTGATAACGCACGCCGGGAAGATCTTTTACGCGGCCGCCGCGTATGAGCACAATCGAGTGCTCCTGCAGATTGTGGCCGACACCGGGGATATACGTCGTAACTTCGATTCCATTGGTCAACCGCACGCGCGCCACTTTGCGCAGAGCCGAGTTCGGCTTTTTCGGCGTCTGCGTGTACACGCGAGTGCAAACCCCCCGCTTCTGCGGACACCCTTGCAGCGCCGGACTGGCCGTCTTGTACCGTGGCCGCTTACGGCCATCACGCACCAACTGATTAAACGTAGGCACTCTTGCCGCTCCTTCGAGCGCGCGGGCAGCCTTGAGGCTTCGAGCGCGCAGCGCAATTCAGCTTTTCCCCGGCTATTACGCACGGTCCGGGACTGGCCGGCCCGAAAGCCAACCATAATTCTCGCTGTGCACGAATGCCGCGAGAGATTCTGGATTCCTTTTTCAGACCTACGCCGCCGACGGTGGCACCCGGCCAAAACTGCGGGGGCGCTCCGTTTCGTCAGCCGTGCCCTGCATATCCTTCCGCAAACCACTCGGCATCTTTATTAGATGCACAGTAGCTCCTTCGATAGGGCGAAAGGTAGCGCAGGAACGTTTCAGCGAGGAAGTCTCCGGGCAATGCATTCATCCGGAAACGCGTTACTCTAAAGCTCAGCGATGAGTTTTCCGCACACAACGCGGGAAAGACCTACCGCACACAGCAAGCTAGAATGGACTCGCGGAACCTTTTAAATATAACAAGCGTTCGCAAACATCGTCAACCCATAGTTTTTGCATCCCACCCTCGAAGCCCCGAGAACTGATTCCGAAGCGTTCCGGACTTCGCTGTTCCGGACTTCGCTTGCTGAATCGGCTTCAAGCCTCTACACTACAGGTTTTCCAATTCAAGCAGTTGCTCGTCCTGCGGTCACTCGAATCACGGGACGAGGAGGGTGCATGGTTCGATTTTGTTCCCGGTGGTTGATGTTGCTGACGAGTACCCTTTCGCTGTGCAGCCTTGGAGGCTGCGGCGGTCACAAGCCCCCGGGCCCTTCTCCCTTCCCAGCTAAGATCACCCTTTCTCCAGCGACCAGCGCTTCAGTACAAGCGGGCAGCATTATTTCCTTCTCCGCCAGCGCTCAAAACGCCTCCAACTCAGCCATTTCCGCCAGCTTTACCTATCAATCCAGCAACACCGACATTCTCAATCTTGCTGCCAACGGTGTCGCTTGCGCAGGCAAATGGGACGCTCAGTTTGTAACCTGCACTCCGGGAGCTTCCGGCGTGGCCCAAGTGACGGCCTCCGCCCTGGGCGCCACCAGCGCCCCCACCTTGATCTTCGTTCACCCACCCATCGATAACATCCAGATCAGCCAAGTCGTACCGGTGAACTCGCCGCCTCCAGCCTGCCCCGGGCAACAGGTTGTTCCTGCCGCGTGCGCACTGCCTTTTACCGCAAACAACAGCTGCCTGTCGTCGAATCAGCAGATGACGTTGCAAGCCACCGCCTTCAGCAAGGGGGTCGATATCACGGGTGTGGTCGGTCCTTTTGCCTGGTCAGCAAGCAGTTCGACGGTATTTAAGCTAACCCCCGTCAGGAGTTCGTCGGATAACGTTCCCACCAACCAAGCCGTCGTAGCGCCAGGCGCACCCGGACTTACCCCGATCGTCGCCACTGCCGCTGGCGTTTCCAGCCTGCCTTACTATGCCGAGACTTGCCCTGTGCGATGTATCGCCCTGGAACTGGGAAGCAGCGGCTCGCAAAATAGTGGTCAAACCAGCTTCGCCACCACTAAGGGAACTTCGGAACCGGTAACGGCGACAGCCGTGGACATTCAAGGTTGCGTCGTACCCAGGGCTCGATTGACGTGGAGTTCTTCACAGCCCGCCTCAATTTCGGCGCCGACCGGTTGTGCGGCGGGGACTTGCTCGCTCAGCGCATCTCAGCCGGGCTCGGGCTCGGTAACCGCATCATGCTCTCCGCCCACGTGCAACATCGGTTTCCCGTTGAATATCGCCGGATTCGTCCAGCCCCTTCCGGTCTATCCCGTGACTCCAATTTCTGGGGTAGTCAACGGGACCATTCCCTCGACCAGCGTATTGGCTACCAGCAAAGACTGCAGCACCGACTTTTCCTGTAGCGTGGCCCTCTACGACATTTCGACCTCCAACAATCTTGCGGGCAATCCCATTACATTTCCGGAACCGCCCAACTCTCTTCTTTTCGACCTTGCAGGCGACAAAGCGTATGCGGGCAGCGCCTTCGGCGCGATGCTCACCACGGTCGCCAACCTGGGAAGCACGTCTGCCAGCCCTTTTTCCACCTTCAACACGGCTCGGGGTAAGGTGTTGGCGGTCTCGGAGAATGGCGATCTGGCTGTATTGTCCGACACGCAATCCACGCCCCATCAAGTCTATGTCGTAAGCGCGGCTTCGTCCTCGTCCGCAGCGGTTACCCCGTTGAACATCTCGGGAGCGAATGCGGCTGCCTTCTCGCCTGATGGACTGAAAGCCTTCATCATTGGATGTAAAGCCGGCGCAGGTCAGTGTTTGAACGGAGGCGACACACTCTACGTTTTTTCCCCGCTGCAAGCACTTCAGACCATACCCTTGTCGACTTCTGCCGTGTCCGCGACCTCGGTTGCATTCTCCTCCAACGCAGCCTTCGCCTTCATCTCCGAAGCCTCCGGCTCTGGCTCCTCCCTGGCAATCTACAACACGTGCAATAACGCGCCCTCTACCGATGTGAGTAGTGTTGTGCAGACAATATCTCTGCCGTCGCAGCCCAGTTTTGTGAAAGTTCTGCCGGATGGAATCCACATCATCGCCCTGGACAACACTGGCCTCGACTACATCACCACGGCGATCACCGCTGCTGCCTCTCAGACCCTCTGCCCTCAATTCATCAGCGCCAGTTCACAGCGCATACCGTTGGGCCAGGGAACCTTCAATCCCATCAACTTCTTCATCTCACCCGATGGCACCCATGCCTACATTGTTGCCAGCGATCGCAGCAGCGTCTTGGTGTACGACTTCAATACGAATTCTGTCGCCGGAATTTCCTTCGCCAACAACGCAAGCCCGGTCAGCGCGGACATCACCGTGGACGGCACGCTCATCTACGTGGCCGGCAGTGACGGCATGTTGCACGAAGTCAGCACCACGTCCGCCGCCGACCTGTTGCAGATCTCATTCACGATTCCGTCCCGGTTCAGTACTCCGTTCTGTTCCCTCGACCCGACTTCCGGGCCCTGCAAGCTGGATGTGGTCGCGGTAAAACCTTGAGAACGTTTTGCTTCGTTTTGGAATCTTCAAGCTTTTCAGCTCGTCTCGATCTCGGGCGCTGGGGTGAAATGTTCCCTTAAACCGCGCCGGAGGTGCGCACGGCAGTCATCCCTAAAACTGGTGGCGGAGGGACCATTGAAAATAGCCCGCCATTGCAGTGGCGGGTCCCAGCGTTGGAATTGCATACCGTGCCGTAGGCAGGAGCTGAAATGAAAAGTAAACTTGACGGGAGGTATTCGTCGGATCGCTGCGGCACGAGGGAGTTCGTTGCTAAGCCGTCTTCTCTAACTCTTTCCCCACGCTATCCAGAACCCCATTAAGAAACTGCACCGACTCGGGACTGGAGAATTTCCGCGCTATCTCGAGCGCTTCATTAATCACCACCGCTCGAGGAGTTTCCGGATAGCCTAACAATTCCGCGACGGCCGCGCGCAGCAGATTGCGATCAACCACCGCCATGCGCTCCATACGCCAATGCTCAGCGTGCTTCTCGATCAGTCCATCGATATCGCCAGCGCGGTCCATCGCCACGCGAAAAAGATCGTCGGCAAATCCGCGCACATGGTGGCTCGCAGCTCCATGCTCGGCCCAAAACGTGCGTCGAACCTGGTCCGCACTCTGCTTGCCCATGTCCGCCTGAAACAACATCTGCAGAGCCATCTCGCGAGATTTACGTCGGGTACCCATAAGAGAAGTCAGTGACGAGCGGTCAATAGTCAGTGGTTAGTAGCCAGTTTACTGTAGGAAGATTATTTATGCCGCTTCGCCCGCGAAGCCTTGGCTGGCTTCGTGACTCTGTTCGTCCCGTTTCCGTAATCTGCACGATTCCGACCGATGCTTTTGTCATTCCTACCGGAAGGAGGAATCTGCTTTTTGCTGAATGCTGCATGCCGAGTGCTCAGTGCTTTGCTGACGCCTGAAGCTTGAAGCCCGATGGCTGCCCTTAGCGACGCCATCTCCACCGCCGCCAGCGCCGCCTCAAACCCTTTGTTCCCCATCTTCAACCCGGCGCGATCAATGGCCTGCTCCAGCGTGTCACAGGTAAGCACCCCGAAGGCATGCGGCACCCCCGTTTCCTGCGTCGACTGTCCAATCCCGCGCGTAACTTCATTGACGATCACGTCGTAGTGCGCTGTGTCCCCGCGCAGCAGACAGCCGAGACAGATGATCGCGTCATATTTTTTGGTTTCGGCGAGAGTGCGGGCAGCCGATGGGATTTCAAAGGAGCCTGGCACACGGACGATGTGGATGGCTTTCTCTGTCACCCCGGAACGCAAAAGACCATCATAGGCACTTCGAAGCAGGCGCTCTGTGATGAACTCATTGAAACGAGAGACTACGATAGCGAAGCGAAAACCTGACCCGTTCAGCTTTCCGGCAACAGTCTGCTTCCGAATTTTCTCTGCGGTGTCTTTCTCTGGGGCGGAGCCTGCCCGGAGCGAAGCCGAAGGGTGTTTCTGTGGTGGAATATCTTCCCTCCTTGAAATTCCGCCTAATCCGCCGCGACTAAATTATTTACCTTTGAATTGCGCCGCCCGCTTCTCCAGAAACGCCGTCGTGCCTTCCTTCTTGTCTTCGGTCGCGCAACACACGCCAAACAGCACCGCTTCAAGATAAAGGCCCTCCGCCAAAGTCATCTCCATGCCTTTGTTAACCGCTTCCATCGCATACTGCACGGCCAGCGGAGCGTTCGCGATAATCTTAGCCGCAATCGCCTCCGCCCGCGGAATCAAGTCGGCGGGCGCTGTGACTTCGTTCACTAGCCCAATGCGCAGCGCCTCCTGCGCCGTAATCATCTCGCCGGCCAACACCATCTGCATGGCGACACCCTTGCCAACCAACCGCGGCAGCCGCTGCGTCCCACCATAGCCTGGGATAATTCCCAGCTTCACCTCCGGCTGTCCCAGCTTGGCGTTTTCGCTGGCCAACCGCATGGTGCAGGCCATAGCCATCTCGCATCCGCCGCCGAGCGCGAAGCCGTTGATCGACGCTATCACCGGCTTACCCAAATTCTCAATCAGGTTGAGGACATTCTGGCCGCGGTGGGTATACTCCTTGCCCATCACCGCGTCATGGTTGGCCAACTCGCCAATGTCCGCTCCCGCAATGAACGCCTTGTCGCCCTTCCCGGTAAATATGACCACGCGGATGCCTTTATCGTTCTTGATATCGTGGAACGTCGCCCGCAGCTCTTCCATGGTCGCCAGGTTGAGCGCGTTGAGCACTTTCGGCCGGTTCACGGTGACGTAGGCAATAGAGTTTTTCTTTTCGACGAGGATGTTTTCGAAGTTCATAATTCGGGTCGCCAGCGTTATGGAGTTATGGTCGCTGTGATGGCATTCGATTTCACAACGCCTTGGCCCGTTCCAAGGGCAGACCTGGCTCTAGCTGCGCGCTATAGGGGCGGGGACGACACACATCGTATCGGTAGCTGACCTCTACGCTGTCCTGACAAGTCTCATGGGGCTTAAGGGTCACTAGCTTTCAACACCTTGTTTCTGTTCACAGCTCGAACCCGTGTTGACCCCGTCGAAATCCGTGCCTATGTTACAGCTGATTCGCCCTCGGATTGTCGGGATCCGCATAATCGTAGAACCCTTTGCCCGACTTTCGCCCGTACCACCCCGCCATCACCAGCCGCCTCAGCAGCGGAGGGGAAGCAAACCGCCGCTCCTTAAACTCGTCATACATCACGTGAGTAATGTAATAAGTCGTATCGAGCCCAACGAAATCGAGCAAAGTGAACGGCCCCATGGGATATCCACATCCCAGTTTCATGGCGTTATCAATATCCTCGATCGATCCCGCGCCCTCTTCATAAGCGCGGACGGCATCGAGCAGATACGGCACCAGCAGCCGGTTCACAATGAATCCAGTTTTGTCGGACGTGCGCACCGGAACTTTGCCCAGCTTCTTCGCAAACTCGTAAGCCATGTCGTAAACGTCGTTGGCGGTGGCTATTGTCCGCACAACCTCCACCAGCTTCATTAGGGGCACAGGATTAAAAAAATGCAGCCCCACGAACCGCTCCGGCCGTCTGGTCGCCGTCAAAAGCTCGGTAATCGAGATCGACGAGGTATTCGAGGCAAAGATGGCATCTTTCTTCACCACGCCATCGAGCGACGCATACATCTTCTTCTTTTCCTCGACGTTCTCGATGATGGCCTCAATAACAATGTCGCTATCGGCCAGGTCCGCCTTGTTGGTCGTGCCTTTGAGCCTGGCGCGGATCGCGTCCTTCTGCTGCGCCGTGATCCCGCCCTTCTCCGGAGGTCGCTCCGCGAACTTTGCCAAGGATTTCTCGATTCCGGCAAAGCCCCTGTCCAGAAACTTCTGTTCCACTTCGAGCACCGTGACAGCCAATCCAGCCGTAGCGCAAACCTGTGCAATACCGGACCCCATCAGCCCACAACCGAGTACACCCACCTTCTTGACGTCCATAGTGTTTCCTTGAATGTTTCGACCTGCAGGTTTCAACCTGCATTGTCATTCCGAGCGAAGCAAACAACCCATGCAATTTGGTCGCACCCGCGGAACCCACAGGTCCTTCGTTTTGCTCAGGATGACAATGGTTTGGTTCGCCTCAGGCTGCAGGCAAGACTAGTGTAAGCTCTCCACCACCATCGCAATGCCTTGCCCGCCTCCGATGCAAGCCGTAGCCAGACCATACTTCTTCTTCCGCCGCCGCAGCTCATACAGCAGGGTAATCACCAACCTCGTCCCAGTCGCCCCCAGCGGATGCCCAAGCGCGATCGCTCCGCCGTTCACGTTCACCTTCTCGCGATCGAGGCCCAACTCTTTCTCCACCGCCAAATACTGCGCCGCGAACGCCTCATTCACTTCAATCAGATCGATATAGTCGAGCGACAACCTAGCCTTCTCGAGCGCCACCTTCGTCGCCGGCACCGGGCCCCGCCCCATCAGCTTGGGATCCACTCCCGCAATGCCCCAGCTCACAATCCGCCCCAGCGGTTTCAACCCACGCTTCAGCGCATTCTCGAGCGACATCACCACGACCGCCGCGCCGCCATCGACAATGCCGCTCGCATTCCCCGCGGTCACCGTTCCCTGCTTGCCAAACGCAGGTTTCAACTTCGCCAAACCTTCCATCGTGGTCTGCGGACGCCGGTGATCATCCTCGGTCAACGATTCCCCGTTCGCCCCGCCCTTTGAATTCCTCAGTGGCACCGGAACCAGTTCTTCCCGAAGCCGTCCGTCTTTATAGGCCGCATCCGCCTTCTGTTGTGAGCGCAAGGCAAACTCATCCTGCGCCGGCCGCGTAATTGCTTGCTGCTCGCCATAAAGCTCCGCAGTATTCGCCATGTACAAACCACAGTAACTGTCGAGCAGCGCCACCATCAAAGAGTCTTCCAATTTCCCGCCCGGAGCCAAAGTAAATCCATCGCGCCCGCGAATTACGAACGGAGCCTGCGACATGGCCTCCATGCCGCCGGCCAGCACCACGCTCGCCTCGCCCAACTGAATCATCTGAGCGGCATTTACGATCGCCTGCATGCCCGAACCGCACAGTCGGTTCACGGTCAGCGCCGGAGTCTCAATCGGCAATCCCGCGCCCAGCCCCACATGCCGCGCGCCATAGAGAGCATCCCCCGAAGTCTGCTGCGCATTGCCGAACACGGCATGATCAAACTCCTGCACCTCCAGGCCCGCGCGCGCGATCGCTCCCTTGCCCGCGATGGCCCCCAATTCCTGCGCCGTAAAATCTTTCAACTTGCCGCAATAGCGTCCAAAGGGCGTGCGTGCCCCGCTCACAATCGCGATATCACCCGGTTTCAGCATGATTTTCCTGCTAGATCGCGTGCTCAGAGCGGATCAAAAATGACAAGCAAACTGGTTAGTGTAGCAGCGCGGGAGAGGATTTGGCCACAGGAAGCTTCGGCCGCTTTAGGTCAGCGGAGAGGGATAAAACCAAGCACGGTTCTCAACACCCTTCAATCTTGGTTGCTGGATTCAATGACTTGCTTGTGGAGACAAAATCACGAGAGCCGTCCATCTGATTTAGAAGATGAACGGTTCCTCTGCTCTGCCAAACATCCACCAACCCAAGTGCACACCGCTTTGCCCGCACTGACTTGATCTCCGACGGAGAAACGGTTGTGGTCCGGAGAAGGCCGCGAAACTGGTGGCGTCGTCAAGAATTGTGATTTCGAAGGGTATTCTCAGCCGCACCTAAGAATTCAACAGTCCGCCACCCAACGCGATGACGAGAGCCGATTTCATTGACTCATTGATAGTTTCTAAGCCACGGCTCCCGCGGCCAGCGCAGCCCCCAGAGCTGTGACTTTCCCAGGCCCGTGCGTGAGGGCCACCGACAAAGCATGCTCTGCCCGATTAATGACTTCGGTGACGATGTCCACGGGATCGTAATTTTCCTTAACTACCGCTTCGGCCAGCCCTCCTGAGAAAGGCAGCGGCTGACCTTTTTCCGCTCCGTCTTTCGTGGGCAGCCTGACTTCCGCAATTAACTTGCGCAGCTTCTCCACTGCCATCATTCCTTCTTTTTCCGCCGTATCGCCCAGAATGATCGCGATCGTGGTCGTGTCATAGCGGAAAGCAAGGTCGTTGGAGCGGATGTTTCCGGCGGCAAGCTTTCCTATTTTTTCCATGGCCGCTTCCACGGCTGCGTCTCCGTGCTCCTTCACCATGGCGGCGCTCCTGCCGAACTGCAACAGCAACAGCGAAAGCGGCGATGCATTCTGCAAGGCCCGTTTGCTCTCTGCCAACAGCAAATCGATGTACGATGCCCGCTTCAGCAGTCCAGACTTCTCATCCGTAACCGAAAGATTCTTAACCAGGCGGCGCAGGCCCGCATTGTTAAGCGCGGTCACCATCTGCTCGCCCAGCGTCCTGAGCACGACCACGTCGTTCGGCTGCCACTGGCTATGCTTATTGTGCATCAGCAACAGGAGGCCCACGGCCTCTTCCCCATCCTTGAGAGGAATTGCCAGCACTGACGTTGCGCCCAGCTCAACAATCGCCTTGCGCACCGGTTGCAGTTCCGCAGCTTTCTGCGCATCGTGAATAGTCATCGGCTCGTGGCCTACGGTGGCATCGTACAAGCAGCAGATCACCTCGGCCAGAACCGAAGAACTGGCTGGCTTGAGGCCATCCGCACAAGACTGCTGCACCGCCGTCGGGGGCAAGCCGGGCTTGCGCATTGCGGCTACGCAACGCGCCAGTTCCCAATGTCTGCCAATCTCGTTGACCGCAGTCGTCAGCACCGCGGTTGCCGTGCTCTGGTTGTAAAGTTTGCGCGTAATTTCAGCGACGCGAGTAAAGCTGCGAACGTCGGCCACCCCTTCGGCGTGGGTCGAGGAAGCCCCGGCAGCCCCCGGTGCGCCAGCCGAAGGCGGGACCGATGCAGCTTCCGGCGGCAGGAGCGCTGCTCCGGCATAACGGGGCGTGACTCCGGCGGCCAGGTACAGTCTTTGCAAATCCTCGTTGCGCTCTTCCTCTCGCGGAAACAGTTCCTGAATCCGCTGCAGACGTTCCACCGCTTTGTTGCGCATCCCGTACTGCACCAGGATTTCCGCTTGCAACATCAAGTCCTGAAGCGTCGACGCCCCCAGCGTCGGCTCCCCCGCACCATGAGAGTCGCCTGCCAGCTTGGCCACACTGGTAAACCGCGAGGCAATTACTTTGAAGCGATTGCTGTCAATTTTGCCGTCCAGCATTCCCAGCCGCTTCGCGTGTCCGGGTTCGTAGGGGTCCACTTCCGCGGCACGGTCCAAGCACTCGGCCGCCTTGGCAAAGTCAGCCGTACTACAGTAAAGATCAAATAGTTTCAGCAGAGTCTGGCAATAGTCATTCTCCCGGTTGGAAGCGTTGTAGAGTTCGCTCAAAAACTCCAGCATCTCTGCCGAAGCCCGGTGGGCCCCAATGATGTCCTGCATGATGGTCAGGAATTGCCGGCGTTCTCCACGGCGCCTCTGGAATTGCTCCAGCTTGCGCGCCAGTGCAACCGCAGCCGCCTGCTGCTCGCCATCCAGCAATTGTCCGATCACGCTAATCACCTGATCTATCCGCGTCGGATTCTGCTCAAATAATTGCCATACCAAGGGCTCGGCTTCGGCATAACGGCCCGCGGCCATCAGCACTTGCGAATAGGTATCTCGCAGCTCCAGTGTCGCCTTTTTAGCGTTCACTTGGGGCTCGAGAATGAAGATCGCTGCCCCAACTTGTCCTTGCGCCAGAAGGCTCTTACCGTACGCCAGCGAAATTTCCGGATCGGAGGAATGTTCCTGGTAGGCGCGCTCGTACCACTTCGCCGCATCGCCGCCCTCGGCTGCTGTCAATTGCGCAACGCGCTGAAACGCTACAGCCGAAGCTTTGCCGTGTGCTGTCTCCGACGACACCTCCGCCAAGCGCAGAAAATTCGCCAGACTCGGGTCCAGAGTAACGATACGGTCTAACACTTGCAGCGATTCTTGCTTCTTGTTCAGGTTCGCCAGTTCTTCTAGAGCCGCCTCATATGTGCCAATAGCGAGTTTCTTGTTCGACCCTTCGAGAAGTTGTCCAAACTGGAATTTCTGTTCCCATGTCGGACTTCCATACCGCGCCAACTTCTTGTAAGTGAGGCTCGCGCGCGTGGCGTCGCCGGCCTTCACTTGCCGTTCGAACACCTCTCCCAGCAGCGCGACGGCTTCCTGATTGCGGCTCAAGGACAGACAAAGGTCGGCAGCCAGCTGCCGCATAACGTCGTTTTCCGGATCATCACGCAGCACCTGCAGATACTCCTGCAGAGCCTCAACAGTCTTGCCCTTTTGCAGCAGCTTCTCGGCGCGTTCTACGCGCCGGGTCACCTCGGCTCGGTCTGCACGTCTGGTGATTTCGGACATGAGTAGATGGAATCATGGTTTAAAACTCAATTGCGCCAAGGACACAGCTTCAGCCGTGCCGCCGCCGAGGATGGAGAAGACCTGGGGCTTTAGCTCCTGAGGCCATTCCGTCCCGGAAGAAGATTGATTTTCAAACCAGTTCCGACCTCTCGATTCTAGGAGCCGCCTCCAGCAGCAGCAATCGGTTAGCGCTCCCGCGCGATTACTAAGGTCACTCTTCCGCCTCGCATTTTGGGCGAACAATGGTTTCTGTTATGTTGCGGCATGCCTCCGGGCGAAACATCGACGGCCCAGTTCACTGCTACCTCGTCGCAGCGAGCCTCGTCTCATGAAGAAGGTCTTCGCCACCAACTGACCGCCGGACAAATGGCCATGGTAGCGGTGGGCGGCTCCATAGGTACCGGACTTCTTTTGGGTTCAGCCGCGGCGCTGGAAGTGGCCGGCCCCGGCGTCATCGGCAGCTACGTCATCGCCGCCTTAATCGCCTGGACTGTCTCCATGGCGCTCGGAGAACTCGCGTGCACGCATCCCTCGGAAGCATCATTCGCAGTTTACGGCGAACTCTATCTGAATGAATATCTGGGTTTTCTCACACGTGCCGGATACTGGGCCGCCATCGCCTTTTCTATCGGAGCCGAACTCGTGGCCTCCGCTACCTATATGACTTACTGGCTTCCCTCTGTGCCAGCGCAACTTTGGGTAGCCCTGTTCTCTGCCGTTCTAATGCTTGTGAACCTGCGCAGCGTTCGCTCCTTTGGACGATTCGAGTTTTGGTTCGCCATGATCAAGTTCGCCACCATTGTGGCCTTCATTCTGGCTGGCACGGCACTGATGCTGAGCGGCCGCATGGTCCCTCAATACACGGCACAAGGAGGCTTCCTGCCCAAAGGTCCGATAGCGCCCTTGCTGGCGGTATTTCTTGCCATCTACGCCTTCGGCGGCGTGGAAATGTTGGCCGTTACCACCGGCGAATCTCGCTCAGCGCAAGAAATTCCCCGCGCCTCGCGCCTCACCTTCTTCATGCTCGCCAGCCTTTACCTCGGGGCGATTACCGTGCTGGCTGGGGTGATGCCCTGGAACCACGCTGGAGTCGCCGAGAGTCCTTTCGTTAGCGTGCTGCGTCTGGCCCGAATCCCGGCCGCTGCCTATGTCATGAATTTCGTGGTCCTGACGGCTGCCCTTTCCGGAGCTAACGCCAAGCTCTACGTCGCCTCCCGCCTGCTGTTTTCTATGGGCCGATCAGGATGGGCTCCCGCACGATTAGGAAAATTGAATGCGGCTGGTTCGCCCCGCCTGGCGCTATTGGTCTCTTCCTATGGAATCGTGAGCGCACTCATCATCGAGTATTGGGCTCCCCAACAAGCCTTCCTCTACATCATGGGAGCGGCATTCTCCGGTCTGATCCTCTCCTGGGTGGTATCGCTCGCCGCGCACGTGAACTTCCGTCGCGGGCTCACCCCGCAGCAAGTAGCCGCTCTACCCATGCGCTCGCCACTCGGAATGGGGGGTTCGATGCTGGGCTTTGTGCTGGTCTCAGCGGCCATCCTCCAGACGCTACGGCAGTCGCGCACCAATCTGGTAAGTGGATTGGTTTTCCTCCTGGGGTTGACCGTGGCCTACTTCTTGCTGAAGCGACATCGGCAATCTTCTTGCTAGCAGTACTTATAAGGATTACACCCGACTGGACGGTGGTCGAGGCATCCGGTCGATTAACATTAACTTCTCCACTTCAGGGTCACGGGTTCTGGAATCGGGTGCTTCATCGCACTGCCGGTACGTTTTGCTTCTAGGTACGCGGCTTTTAATTCGAAATACCATTTGGCAGGCCGGTCGGCGTCGTCGATCAGCATGAGATGAGGATTGTGTTTCAGGCCTTGGGATTGCAGTTCCATCGTGCGCCGGTCCTGCTCGACGAATTTCGCGAACACGAATTTCAGCAGCTCCGGACCGAAGGGCATCCAGCGAAAGAGGTTCCAGGCGGCGACTACATCGATGCGGCAGTGGTTGCGCGTAATCGGAGTCACGGTGGTCAGGCTCGAGAACCAGTATTTCCCCGCTCTGACCGTTTCCGTGCGCAGGTTGGGCAAGGTAAAGTCGATGGTGGTGGTGATGGAGTCAGCATCGGCGTACAAGCGCAGCAATTTGTAAGGCGCAGAGTTCGAACTGGGAGTGTGCGCGCTCATGCGGAAGCCGTTGGGGATGGGCTCGAAATTTTTCCGCTTCTCGTGGATGCTCGCGCGCTTGCGCCACCACCAGGCCTGATGGACAAAGGGTCCGTGGGCCGGGTCCATCAGGCCAATAATGCCGTGGTCGACACTTACCGGCATGTCGGCGGTGAGGTAGGCGAGCTGGTATGTTTCGGTGAACTTCTGGATTTGGGGCGCAGCCGTTGGGGGCTCGCCCTGCTTCGTAAAGCCGGCACCTGCGGCCGGCGGTTCTGGGACGTGGACCCAGATGAACTGATCATGCTCTTCGCAGGCGTAGCTTCCGGCATAAATGCGATCGACTTTCAAAGTCTGCTCCGCGGTCAGGGAGGGAATGAGTTGGCACTGACCGGTGTGGGCGTCGAACCTCCAGCCGTGGTATCCGCACTCCACCTGCTCTCCATCGAATCGCCCGCAATGCAAGGGCATGCCGCGGTGCGGGCAGGCGTCACGCAGGGCGAAGGGCTGTCCCTGACGGTCGCGACCCAGTACGAGAGGGATTTCCAGCAGCATTGCTTTCTGAAGCTGGTTGCGATGAACGCGGTCGGTTGGCAGAGCGCGGTACCAGAAGCCGGTGAGCATGAGCGAATCGGGCATCTGGCGCTGGGGGGATTCGAGTTCAGGCATGGGTGAAATGAACACCTGCGGCCGGTCGCGTCTAACTCGCGGCAACTCGCCGTCCGGCGACGTCGCCATGGGCAGCGTACTACAGCGCGATGCCTAGGCGAAAGACCGGCACTTCGGCCTTGAGTGCCACGTCGAGCCGGGGGTGTCACCAAGTGCAATTGAATTAACGGGGTTCCAGCAGCGGGGCTGAGAGTACTGAGGAACCGGATCGGTCGTGACCCACCACTGCTTGACGATTGTCTTGCACGCCTCGCTGTGGTACGGTTAGTGAAAATCTCACGCCTTGGGATGCACAATCACGGCAAGCGGATTTTACTCTTTGCGCGAATGCGGGTGCTAAGGTGGCGCCACTATGAATGACACCACGGATTCCGCTCCCGCCGGTGAGCCGGTCGAGAAGGAGAGCTTCTCGAACCGCAAGCTGATCCGGCCGACACTACCACGAACAGACCATAATCACGGCAACCACGCTTCGACTCAACTGCAGGCGCGGGAACGGCCGGAGCGCCACGATCGTCCTTCGCACGACCGTCCGATGCACGACCGTCCGATGCATGATCGACCCTTCGAAGGCCGCCCAGGACAGGAGCGCGCCTCACACGAGCGTCCCGAGCGCGCGGGCGGAGAGCGGCAAGGCTTCGGCGGCAAGAAACTCGCGCCCCCGGAGCAGACCAACGCGGAGAATTTCTATTATCAGAAACAGATGCAGTCGCAAACGCCATTGGTCATCGTGCTCCGCGACGGCGAGCAAATTCACGGCGTCATCGAGTGGTACGACAAGAACTGCCTCAAGGTTGTACGAGACGGCGGCAAGGCGAATCTGATGATCTACAAGCCGGCGATCAAGTACATGTACAAAGAAGGCGAAGGCCGTTAGTCGTGGTACCGTGAGGGTTCGAAGCGGATCGCAATAGCTAAGCCTTCGACGTTTTCCTCGACAGCTGATTCGAACCAATTTCCCTCTCCCTACAACTTGGGCAGCACAATCCCCTTCTGCGACTGGTATTTGCCCTTGCGGTCGGCGTAGCTGGTTTCGCACACCTCGTCGGACTGGAAGAACAGAATCTGGCAGAGTCCTTCGTTGGCGTAGATGCGCGCCGGAAGCGGTGTCGTGTTGGAGATTTCGAGCGTGACAAAGCCCTCCCACTCCGGCTCAAACGGGGTGACGTTCACGATGATGCCGCAGCGGGCATAGGTGCTCTTGCCCACGCAAATGGTCAGAACGTCGCGGGGAATCTTGAAGTATTCCACCGAGCGGGCCAATGCGAATGAGTTGGGTGGGACGATGCAGACGTCCGAGCGCATGGTAACAAACGAGCGTTCGTCGAAATTCTTCGGATCGACCACGGTGCAATTTACGTTGGTGAAGATTTTGAACTCATCCGCCACGCGCAAGTCATAGCCATAGGACGACAATCCATAAGAAATGACGCCCTCGCGTACCTGCTTTTCGGAAAAGGGGTTAATCATGTCGTGTTGCTGCGCGTTCTTACGGATCCAGCGGTCACTCTTTAACATGAGCTCCTCGGAATTGAGAATTGACAATTGGGTAATTTTGTAATTGCGCAATTGAAACACAATCGCAATAGCCCCGAAATCCGGCGCGGTCGCGAAAATTGCAAAATTACCCGATGACACAATTACTCGATGATGTTTCGGCTGGGCTGGAGCAATTCGCTGAAACGGAGGGTGCTGCCAGTTTACGGGACGGATGCTCCCGTTGACAATCTCGAATATCTCCCTTAGCATCAAGCACTTGAGGCACCATTCTGACGCCGCATCCGGGAGCCGCTCGTGATTAAGCTCGATATCATTAATGAAGTGGTGGCAAAAACCGGTATTACTAAGACCAAAGCCGAGATGGCTGTCGAGACAGTCTTCGAGAGCATGAAGAAGGCCCTGGCTCGCGGCAATCGTATTGAGCTGCGAGGATTTGGCGTGTTCAACGTGCGACCGCGAAAGACCGGCATCGGCCGCAATCCGCGAACCGGAGCAGAGGTCTCGATCCCCCCAGGCAAAGCGGTCAGGTTCAAACCTGGTAAAGAATTACAGTCGATTGATTGATTGATTTCCCGCCTTGTCCCTGTGGCTATCGCCTCCTGGGATTTAGGGGTTTTCTTCGAGATCGCCGCCGCGCATCGCACGGATCTGACCCTGCAGCAGCCTGCTCCTTCGATATTCCGAGTGGAACGCAGCCGAGCCTGTTCCGACCGTAGTAGGATCGGATAAACCGCAGACCTATATCGCATGTCGGATCCGACTCCTCCAATTCTTTCTTCGACAACGCAGTATTACCGTCCGGTACCGGTGTATGCCGCCCGGCTGCCTCGGCCACGATACTGGTTCCATGCCCTGCTGCTGGTGGCGACTTGCTTCACCACTCTGGTCATGGGCGCACGAATGCAGTACAACTTCGTGCACGGGCAACCGGCGCTGTCTTTCAGCGATGAGCCAATCGGGGATGAGTTGATCCCATACTTTCCCGCATCGTGGATGTTCTCTCATCCAGCGCGGCTTCTAGGGGGTATTCCGTTTGCTGCCACGGTTATGCTTTTTTTTCTGGCCCACGAGATGGGGCACTATCTGTGCTGCCGCCGTTACTGGATCCATTCGACGCTGCCTTTTTTTATTCCGATGCCGATATCCCCTATCGGTACGATGGGCGCGGTCATCCTGATTCGTTCTCCCATTCGCTCGCGGACGGCGCTGTTTGATATCGCCGTAGCTGGCCCCATCGCCGGGTTCGTAGTGGCTGCATTTGTTCTCGCGTTTTCGTTGGGACTATCGAGGGCTCTGCCGCTGAATGCCGCCGCGACCGGCTATGAACTGGCCTATCCGCGCATTTTTGCTTTGACCCAGCGCTTGCTCAGCTCAATCGGCGTGCTGCACGGAGCAGCCCTGCTGCCGTTGAATCAATTATTGCTGCACCCCACCGCCATAGCCGCCTGGGTGGGAATGTTTGCCACCACGCTCAACTTGCTGCCGGGTGGGCAGCTTGATGGCGGACACATCGTCTTTTCACTGGCACCGCGAATACACAAGTTCGTGTCGCGGCTGACGATTCTGATCTTGCTGCCCATGGCGTATTACTTGTGGACGGGATGGCTGGTTTGGGCAATCCTGCTGCAGTTAAGCAGCTTGCGGCATCCCCAGGTGGCGGAATGGCCGCGGGTCTCGGGGCTGCGTACCGGGCTGGCTATTTTTGCCTTGCTGATGCTTGGGCTCACCATGATGCCGGCACCGTTCGCACATTCATCTTTTAAGGAAATCCTGCCTTCTCTTATGGAAGGACTGCGGGAAGTCCTGCGGGGGTTTCGGCAGCGGTAGATACAGTTTCCGGTTCTCAGTTTTCGGTTCTCAGTTCACGAGAAGTCATCGCTCGAGGGCAGAAATATCTGTTTACCGAAAAGGCGCCGTAAAGCCCTCGCCCTTTATGGCTGGGGATATAAGGCGTATTTTGCGAAGCAAAACCGATTTCGCTTGTATTAGATAGATTCCTGTTCAAGCATGGCACGAGAAGGGTACAAATCGAACAAGAATGTGGTGTATTCCAGCAAATATCCTTGCGTGTGTACGCCCAAGTATCGGCGCAGTGTGCTTGTTGGTCCGATTGCAAAACGCTGTGAACAGGTGATGAGACAGACCGCTGAAAAATATCGGGCTGAAATCATCGCCTTGGAAATCAGCCCCGACCACGTGCAGGTGCTCGTCGAAGTGGACCCGCAGTTCGGCATCCACAGATTGGTCAAGAATCTCAAGGGAGTTTCATCGCACACATTGCGGCAAGAGTTTCGCACATTGAAATCACGGCTACCCACACTTTGGAGGAATAGCTATTTCGTATCCACGGTTGGCGGGGCACCACTGGCGGTCATAAAGCAATATGTTGAAAATCAGAAAGACGTTTAAGTACCGCCTATATCCCAACCGCAAGCAGCGGGAATCCCTGCTTGCCACGTTGGAGGTGTGTCGCTATTTGTACAACGATGCCCTACAGGAGCGCCGCGAGGCTTGGAAGCTTTGCCGAAAGGCAATCCCATTCGCGATGCAGTCGGCACAGTTGCCTGCCTGCAAAGCAGCCGATGCAGCCATGCGAGGCGTGTATTCGCAGGTACTTCAAGATGTGCTGCACCGCGTGGATAAAACGTACAAGGCGTTCTTTCGCCGTGGCAACGGTTTCCCGCGATTCAAGGGCAAAGGCTGGTTCGATTCCTTCACCTATCCGCAAGCAGGTTTCAGTGTGGAAGGAAGCCAAGTATCACTATCGAAAATCGGCAATGTGAAAATCAAGTGGCACCGCCCGCTTGCTGGCGAAGTAAAAACGCTCACCCTGAAACACGACAATGGCAAGTGGTATGCCTGTTTCTCGTGCATGGTGGACGTAGAACCACTACCTGCCAATGATTCTGTTGTGG
>WNGL01002827.1_pt1 | contig 20961 bp, 22 predicted proteins | sample 5400591 | NCBI WGS metagenome assembly WNGL01 (sample SAMN13153377, study PRJNA577476) | soil metagenome | isolation source: 80 cm soil or saprolite under Garry oak tree replicate 1 | place: USA:California | collected 2016-06-15 | reverse complement strand
TGATAGGCGTTGTGGTCCGCGAGCAGCAGCGCCTCGCGCAAAATGGTTTGTCCGTCGCCGTGTGGAATCTTCGCGCACAGATCGGTCTTCGGGTTGTTCACCAGGCTGACTATTTGCTCGAGGTCGCGCCGAAACGCTTCCACGGATTTGTCCCAGGCAGACGTATCCGGGGGCCCCGGCGTTTTCGGCCAATAACCTTCAGGAAAGCCGGGCGAAACGTGTTTCGCGTTGCGGCTGAATTCCAGGATGTCCCATTGGGCGATCCGCGAATGCTCCAAAAGCTGCCAGCCCGTATGCGGGAGTCCGGCGATGAAGGTTCCGCGCTTCGCTTCGGGAAAACCCTCGACGGCATCCATGAAATGCACGTGCGCGCCGCCTCCCTTCAAAAGGTAGACGAGGTGCTTGCGCAAAGCTTTGTCGCTGTTGCCCGAATTTGTTTGTTTCCTGGCTACTGACTTTTTCTTGAGGGCTGGCCTAGCTTTTTTCTTCATGTTGGGGATACCTATTTTCCCGAAACCAGAACCTGTTGCGGCATGTCCGGAACGGGATGCAAAGTCGTTTTTGCGAATCCCGCACTGCGGAACATCTTCTCATATTCCGCGAAAGTGTAAGCGTCTCCCGCGTCGGTGCCCGCGAGCATCACCAGGCTGAAAGCAGCAGCCATGGGGGGCGTGACGCGATCTTCATTCGGCACAAACTCCAGCGTAATGGCCTTGCCGCCGGGCTTCAAAGCGGCCTGCACGCGGCGCATCAGCCTTTCACAAGTGGGCACGTCGAAGTGATGGAAAATGTTGGTGAGCAAAACGAAGTCGTATCCTTCACCGAACTCAACTTCGAAGGCGCTTCCCGGCCGCGTCGCATAGCGGCCGGCCACGCCGAATTTTGCGGCATTTTCTCCGGCCACCTTCAAGACCGCGGGCCAGTCCACGGCAACAATCTGCGCATTCGGATTGCGTTTCGCGACGGTAATTCCGTACATTCCATGCCCGGCGGCGATGTCCAGGACTTTGCAGGGCTTGGCTTCGGCAGTGCCGGCCAATCCCGCAATGAATTCCGCGCTCGGTAGGGTCAGTGGCGCCATGGAGCGCGCGAAGTTCACCCAGACTTCTTCATGCGGCTTGGTATGATCTCCCGTAACGTTAGCCGTGCCTCCTTTGCGGACGGCTTCCGTAAGACCCCCAAAGTTCTTCCTGCTCCAGGGGCTTGCGAGGAAGTTCACCATCGAGGCAAGACATGCGGGCGAATGGCGATTTAAGAAGAACGCGGACTCCTGCGTGAGAGCATACTTCCCGTCACTCTTGGTTAGGAATTCCCGGATGGTGAGGAAATCGCACAGAATCCGCACACCGCGTTCCGCCGCTCCGGTTTTTTCGGCGAGTGAGGCAGAGGTGTTCGCGCCATCGGAAATGGCGGTGAAAATGTCCAGATCGATCGCGGCTTTCAGGGCTTCAGTCTCCTGAAACGCGATCATGCTATTGAAAATGCGCTCGGGTGTTGGTTTGGAAGCCGATGTGGACGTAGCCATCAGTTTGGCTCCTCTTTGTGATTTGAATCTTCCAGTTTCTACAGATGCTGGCGGCCGCGAAATGTTGCGAGGCGAGAGCAAGCGCCTTGCGTCGTTGCCCGGAACCCGCTCATGCTGGCATACTTTCTCTCCCCGCGGCAAGCAAGAGGCACAGATGAAACGCGAATATCAGCGCTGGTATTCCCAGCGGCTTGGGCTGGAGCTAGGCGTCGTGATCTACGGCCACTGGGGAGCGCCGCTGCTGGGTTTTCCCACTAGCGCGGGCGACGAGTGGGAACTCGAAGGCCAGGGCATCGTGGACGCGCTCGGAGATTTCATCGAAGGCGGCAAGGTCAAGCTTTTCACGGTGAACTCGATCAACGGGCTCAGCTTTTACAACAAGGGCGCGCATCCCTTTCACCGCAGCTATGTGCAATCTGTTTTCGATTCGTATTTGCGAGAAGAAGTTGTGCCATTTATCTGGAACAATTGCCAGACGCAGGGCCTTGCGATCTCGACCATGGGCGCTTCTTTTGGCGCGTATCACGCGGCGAATTCACTCTTTAAGCATCCTGACGTGATCAAGCGCTGCTTCGCGATGTCCGGCGTGTACGATTTGCGGAATTTCATGGACGGCATGTACGACGACAGTTTTTATTTCAACAATCCCGTGGATTATCTCTCGAACATGAGCGATCCGTGGTTTTTCGAGCAGATTGCTAGCTGCGACATTCACATCACTACCGGCACGGGGCCGTGGGAGAATAGCGGGCCGACCTATCGGCTCTCGGAAGTTCTCTCCAGTAAAGGCATTCGCCACTCGCTCGATAACTGGGGACCGCAAGGCGGTCACGACTGGCCGTACTGGAAGCACCAGATGCGGGAATATATCTCGCGGCTTTTCTGACGATCCAGACCGAAGCGCACGCCGGGGTGGGCAAGTGCTCTTCGCCTTGGTTCTAGTCCGAGTCCAGGATGGAGCCTATGATTCCTCCAACGACCCCGCCTTGCACGGCTTTGTTGGACTGGATTGGCATATACTCCATCAGCTCGTGCGCGAGTCTGGCGATGGGCAGGGTTTGCAGCCACACGCGGCCGGGCCCTGTCAGGGACGCCAGAAAAATTCCATCGCCGCCAAAGATCATGTTCTTGATTCCGGGCACAGTGGTGATTTCAAAACGCACGCTGGTCTGAAACGCGCCGACATGCCCCGGGTGAACGCGAAGGAGCTGTCCCGGCTGCAAATCCTTGATGACCAACTCCCCGGAAAGCTCGATCCACGCGGTTCCCTGGCCGCCGACATGCTGCAGCACGAATCCGCTTCCGCCAAAAATTCCCGCGCCCAGCGATTGTTGGAACCCGATGCCAATCTGAACTTGCGGGGTCGAGCAAAGAAACCCGTGGCGGTGAATCATGTATTCGCGGCCCGGGCCGACCTCCATCGGCACGATGTGCCCGGGAAGTTTTGTGGCAAACGCCAATTCGCCCGACGCTCCCATGGCGCGATATTCCGTCATGAACAGCGTCCCGCCGCCGGCAACGCGCTTTATCGCTCCCCACACGCCTCCACCGCCGCCATATTGAGTATGTGTGGTCATCTGAATCGAGCTGCCCATCCAGGAAAGCTGGCCGGCTTCCGAGATGATGGAATCGTTCGGATCCAGCACGAACTCCAGGACGGGCATTGTCGTGCCCACAATTTGGTTGCGCATCCTTCACTCCTTATCGGCTGGAAATGTCCGCGCTGGTTAAGAAAGACCGTGCCAGGCGCGCATCTTGTTAGCATCGCAGCCTAGCATCGCACAAAACTATCTACGCAGACATGGGATGAGAAGTTGCGGAAATGATTGGCCGCGGTATCTGAGTTCTACTCCAGCCCAAGATGGTCGAGCTGGTAGCGGCCTTTTTCGATGACCTGGTCGTGGTCAATCCAGACGTCGCATTGGCGGGTCAGCACGTCCACGTGCGTGGTGGATTTCCAGTTGGCGTGCGTCTGGCTGCCGTAGGGATCACCGAAGGCGAGATGTACTCCAGGGAATTTTTCGTCTTGCAACAGCACGCCAATCATCTCGGTCAATCCAAGATTGGTTCCGAAGGCCAACTCGCCGACGCGGTCGCTGTTTTCATCCGTGTGGCAATAGTCCCAGAATTCCTGCTCCAAATCTTTGCGCTCGCAGGCGACGTCCACCAGCCGCGCGCCTTTGATGGTGAGCGTGAGCGGCGTCGACTGCAAATCACCGTACTTTCCGTTGAAGTGATCGCCTGCGGTAGCGTCGCAAACAAAGGTGCCGTCAACCGTCGCCGGGGTCGTAAAGACTTCGCCTGCAGGCAGGTTCGACCAGTAACGCGGATTGATGAGCCCACTGGTCTTCACCCAGTCCAATTGGAGGTCGAAGTGCGCGGCAAACTTCGTGCCCGCCTCGGTCTTCACGGTAAGCGTTTTCGCGCGGAGCATGCGTTCGCGCAGCTTGTCGCTCAGTTTGTCCACCATGCGGTAGTCCGCGCGCATGCCTTGCTGCATGATCTGCGGAGTTACTCCAACCATGTGCGCGTAGCGGATCTGGCGACGCTCGACTACTTTTACGATGGCCATGCGCGCCGCGAGCTCGCCCAGTTGCGGCGTCATGCACATCACGCCAACGTCCACAGTCTCAAGCGCGCGCAAAACTTCTGTGGGCGCTGCGGCCATCGGCCGCGGACCCAGATCCTCCAGTAGGAGTCCCGTGCAGTGCGCTTGGCGTTCGTCGAGTGCGGCGGAAATGCTGGCGGCCACAGCGCGGCTCGCTTCGTCGGCAATCAGCGCGACCTGTTCGCCCGCGCGCACTCCGAGGCACGTTTCCACGGCGTTGCGCGCGCCCGGCATCAACTCCGGATTGGAAGCGCCGAAGTCCATCGGAATAATTTTACTTGAATCGCGCGGATTTTCTAGCGAAGACGTTTGCTTGCGGCTTTTCGTCAACTGGCCGGCGGGACGGGTTGTCTCGATGACCTTTTGGCTAGGTGGAAGCGGCGGCCTTAGGAGAAACCCGAAATGCCGGTACCTGCCCGCCGCCGCTGGTGACGTTGGCGAGCCCTGTCGAGCTGAGCCGCGTCAGAAAGCCGCTCAGCTTTCCACGGAACAGGTACGGCGCAAAGTCCACCAGCATGTCGCGGTAGTCCACGCGACCCGCCTGCGCAATATACGGGAAAACTTCGCGGCGAATGGGGATCCGCTCCTGCACGATCCAAGTGCCGTTTTTTGCCGTGAGCGCGCGCCCGATGGCTTCATCCCAGGCGGCTTCGCTGGTTTCCCATCCTAAGGTCACGCCGGAGCCGCCGTACTCATCGCTTGGCTTGAGCACCAGGTTCTCGCGCTCTTTGCGAATGAACGCCAGCAATTCTACATGCTCGCCATAATGCGCCGTTTGAACATCGGCCACTACGCGCGTCCACGGGATATGCTTGCGGATAAGTTCGCGTTCGCCGAGCGAAAAAAGCGCTCCGTTTTGCTCGTCGGTGAGCACCGCAAAAAATGCCTTCACGTGAGGAATCTTGCAGCGAAAATTGTTTGCCACGCACACGGCACCCGAGGTGTACGCCTTCACCAGCGCGGAACACTCCACCGGCTTGGCCACAATGTCGTTGATGAGCACGCGCCGGTAGACGAGATCTATCTGTTTGTCCTCGACAGCCAGCGATTTTCCGTCCCATTCGAGCTGCCGCGGATCCGCAATCAAAGTGGGAATTCCTATTTTCTCGAAGCGTGCCTGAAGAATTTCAAATTCGCTCCAGGTAGGAACTTCTTCCCAATCCACGATGGCGATTTGCGGCTTTGGCGCCGAGCCGCCCGAGTCCCGGTAAGTCTGCAGTAGCGCTTCGAGCAATTTGGCGCTTAGCGAATACCGGTGCACTTCGTATTTCCTGGCGAATTGTCCCATCATCGGGAGTTCGTTGAAAATCTCTGCGAGCGTTTCCGCGTAGCCTGCGCCGGCAGGGGATTCCCCATTGTATTCGGCAAACTTCAGCGAATCGGGAAGGAGGAAAGCATCGAGGCGCGACGCCGTGCTGGCAGGCCCGAAGCCGACGGGGATACGCGCCAACCGCTCTTCTTCTTCGCGCAAGTGGAGTTGCGCAAAAAGAGGTTTGTCGTCCAAGGCTGCAACGACTACGCGCTCGCCAAGCTCGGCGATGGTCTCCGCGACGGTACGCACGCGCTCTTCGTCTTCCGGAGACAGAAAAAACGGCCGCAGGAAAGGGCAGTGCACGCGATCGCCGAAAGTCAGGTTGGCCCTGCGCATGCGGCGGAATAAATCCTCCGGAAGCCCGGGCATGCGCAGAAGCATGGGCTTCAGAATTTCGTGCCACTCCTCAGCGGGAGAAGGAGGGAGAGCCAAAGGTGTGGGAGCAGTCGTCACGCTTAGGATCCTTGTGCAGAACCCACCGCTGGAACCGCAGCCGGCTTTTGCGCTGAGGCCGCGCTTTTCGGCGCTCCAGTGAATCCAGCGGCGGCGCCAATGCCCAGCATTTCCTCCCAGCGCGGCCAGGGAGAATACGCTTGACCGTGGAGCGCTCGGTCGATCACCAACCGCGCCATCTTTTCCACCACCAGCTCGAAATAAAACTCCGTGATGCGGTCGCGCTCGAAATCCGGCGCAGGATTCAGGAAATCGATCGCATAAGGCACGCCATCCTTGATGGCGAATTCAATCGTGTTCATTTCGTAGCCGAGCGCCTGGTTGATGGTTTGCGCGTCCTTCACGATGCGCACGCCCAGCTCCGAAGTTAAATAAGTATGGTCAACCAGGTATTTCCGTTCCTTTGGATCGTAGTGAACGGGAATGATGTCCGTCTTTCCGAAGGTGAAGCAGCGCACATACTGCGTGAAATCGATGAATTCCTGCAGGGTCATGCAATACGGTGAAGTCTGGTCGTACGCGGCCAGCAACTCTTCCTTGTTGTGGACCTTGTAAACATGCTTCCAGCCGCCCCCGGAAAAAGGCTTGAGAATCGCAGGCCGCCCGACGTAGTCCAGCAATCCATCCCAATCCATCGGGTATTCCAGGTTGTGGAGCGACTCGGAAGTGATGTCCACATCGCTGGGATAGCCCTTTTGCGGAAGCAGAACGGTTTTGGGAATCGTGATTCCCAGCTTTGCTGCGATCGAATAGTTGAAATATTTGTCGTCAGCGGTCCACCAGAAGGGGTTGTTGATGACGTAGGTCCCTTGCAACACGGCGTGCTTCAAAAATCCGCGGTAATACTCCACCTCATGGGAAATGCGATCGACGATCGCGCTGTATTTCGCGGGCTCGCCCATGCGTGTGCCGCCCAGCTTCACGAATTCGGCCGCGACGCCGTCTTTCTTGCCGAGTTCGTTCACTCGCACGATAAACGCTGGAGGAAAGCTGTATTCCCGCCCGCAGAGAAGGCCAATCTTTTTCATTGCGTTCTCCTGTCAGGAAACTGCGAAATACTTCATTTTGCGATTGCGTCAATTTATGGCATGCGCCGATGAGGTGCGCGGCTCGGTTACGCCACCGCGGGTCTCCGACACCAGATGGCGCACCACCGCTTTCAAGTCGCCTGTCTCTCGATAAACTCGGAGTTGCCGGTCCGCGCTGGTGCCTTCTTTCAGGATGGTGTGAACGTATTCGACGGCGCCGCGGCTTCCCAGGTCGTCCACCACGTCGTCCACGAGTTCCAGCAATTCCGGAATCAGCCGGCGCATATCCACTTCCGCTTCTTTGCCGAAATCGATCAACTTGCCGTCGATGCCGTAGCGCGCCGCGCGCCATTTGTTTTCTTCGATAAGCGCGCGCCGATAAAGCCGCCAGCTTTGATTGTACGTGTACAGCCGGTGCAACTTCACAAGGATGGCTTGCGCCAGGGCGGCAATTGCCACGGCCTCTTCCACCTTGGTGCAGACGTCGAACATGCGGAATTCCAGCGTGCCAAACATCGGATGCGGCCGCACGTCCCACCAGATTTTCTTGCCGTTGTCGATGCAATGGAGCTTGACCAACAGGTTCACGAAGTTTTCGTAAGCGCTCCATGATTCGAATTGCTCCGGCACCCCTGTTCGCGGGAAGCGGCGGAACACCGTTGTGCGGAAGGATTTTAGTCCCGTGTTTCGGCCCATCCAGAAAGGCGAACTGGTCGAAAGCGCCAGCAGATGCGGCAAAAAGTAGCGCACGCCGTTCATCAAGTCGATGGTGGTTTGCCTGTCCGGCATCGCCACGTGGACATGCATGCCGAAAATTAGCAGCGACCGCGCCAGTTGCCCCATTTCCTCGACGATGTGTTCGTAGCGCTCCCCAGGCGAGATGACCTGCTCGATCCAGCTCGAAAACGGATGCGTCCCAGCTGCGGCCACTTGCAGGCCCGCGCGTTCCGCGGCAGCTACCAACTCTCCCCGTGTGCGGTGCATTTCGATGCGCAGGTCGCTGACGCTGTCGCAAATGCGCGTGCCTGTCTCCACGATGGATTGGTGTAACTCGGGCTTGACCTGCTCCGCAATGTCGGCCGAAGCTTGCGAAATGAGCTGGCTGACGTGCGAACGCAGCTCGCCCGTCGCAGGATCAATAATCTGAAACTCTTCTTCGACGCCGATGGTGAAGCGGTGAGCCACGCGCTGGCCCTCCGAAGGACACGACCTTACCGGGGACTTTGCGTCGCTATCATACCGCGCCCCCAACAGAATTTGCACCTACGCCATTGTTTGCTTCCGAGTAGCCTGTAACCCGGGAGAAATCCAGAAACAGTCTTGAACTGTTCAGCAACCTAGCGTGAAGCGCCTGGTCCTGCAGGTTGCCACAATTCGATCGGATTTCCCTCAGGGTCATGCAGGCGGGCGAACCTGCCGTACGGATAAGACTGCGGGTCAATCTTTATAGCGATTCCCGCAGCTTGTAGCTGGGCCGCCATTTTGTCGAGATCCCGGACTCGAAAGTTCAGCATCCAAACCTTTTGGGCATCCCCGAAATAGTCGCTCGTCTCCTTGAATGGAGCGAAAGCGGTTGGTCCTGCCTCTTGCTGCCACGCGGTTTCCCCGTTGGTCGTTGGTATCGTCAAAATCCCCAGGTGTTGCTGGTACCAAAGCCGCAACGTTTTCGGATCTTTGGCTCGAAAGAAGAAACCCCCGATTCCCGTCACTTTTTCCATTTCCGTCTCTCCGGCAATCCCATCACGAACCGCGGCCCCCGCAGGGGGAGGTGAGACCTTGGGCGGTGTGGCGGTCTGAGCGGCGATGCCGAGTTGGTTCCGATTCCAGAGGAAACTCGACCCGAAAGCAAATGACAGGGTGCGAAGCAGTTGGCGTCTTAGGAAAAGCATTCCATCCTCCTCCTGAGAAGAGCGCAGGTCGAGCTACGATACCTGTGCAAATGGGGTTCTGGGAAGCGTAAAGACGAGGTTGTGAGCGAGTTGTCGGCTACTCAGGAACTGGCCGGGCCTGGGGCGGGTATCAGCAATCGCCACGCCTGAAAATTGCACCTTTGCGTTTGGTGAGTCGCGGCTTGCTTCCAGTCCTGTGCTCCACAAGGAACAATCACTCACTGCGGCGAAGATTGACCCGGCGTGCAGCATCCCTCCAGGGATTCCGCGCAGTGTAACGCGGGATAGCTGTAGCATTATCTTTGCTCGAGGCGAGCAGCTTCCTTCGGACCAGCCACCTTACCGCTATCCTCCGGACACTTTAAGGAGGAACACCGATGGTTCGGGGAATAAAGTTTGTGGGCATTCCTGTTTGCGATCAGGACATTTCGCTGAAGTTTTATACAGAGGCGCTGGGACTGAGAGTGGTCACCGACCAGCCTTTCACGGACTCGCAACGGTGGATTGAACTCCTCATTCCCGGCGCGGAGACCGGCCTCGCCCTCTACACGCCCGAAGGTCATGAGCGGCGCATCGGCGAGTTTCAGTCCATTGCCTTCTGGTGCGACGACGTGTTCGCCACCGCCAAAGTGCTGGAGTCCAAAGGCGTTACTTTTGCCCAGGAACCCAAAAACGAGCCCTGGGGATCGATCGCCATCTTCAAGGATCCCGACGGAAATCAGTTCGCGCTTTCCAGCAAGGTCAATCGCAAATGAAAACCCCGGTTGCCAGAAAGCTCGGTATGAACCCCGGCATGCGGGCGTTAATCATCGCTCCCGCCTCCCGGCTACCTGAAGTTGCTGGCGTCCGTGCCGGACGGACCCGCCGTCTCTTCGAGAGCCGATGGCACGTACCCGTTCGTGCAGTTCTTTGCAACGCGCCTTGCGGAGATCCGCGCGTTCGCCAGGAAACTGCTGAAACACGCGGCGCCGAATGCCTTGGTGTGGATCTCCTACCCAAAGAAAACATCGAAGACCGGCAGCGATCTAAGTCGCGACGTAATCCGCGAAGCGATGAGCGGCACGGGATGGCGCGCCGTGTCCATCGTCGCCATCGAAGAAGTCTGGTCCGCATTGCGTTTCCGGCCGGCGGCCCAAGTAGGTTCGCGCCCGAAGCGCACCTCCGGGCTGAGGCCAGAACGCAAGACCTCGATTCTCGAATCGTCCGGGCCGCGGGGGCCGATTTGTGCAGACCGTCAATTTGGCACTGGACTCTGCAACAACGGCCTTGCCAGACTCTTGGACCATGCAAATCAAGCCCTTTCGCATTGAACAATACTTCGGGAAGTACGAATTCACGGCCAAATACCTGTTATCGAGCTCCGACGCGGAGTCCCGAACCATCCAGGAATTGCTCGACCTCGAGCCCGGTTCCCACGAACGCTTCCTCCAACATCGGTGTGGATACACGGAATCGCCGGGGGCGCCGCCGCTGCGGGAAGTCATTTCGGAGATGTATCGGGGAATCGATCCCAAGGATGTCCTGGTAACGGCCGCAACCGAGGAAGGTATCTTCGTTTTCTATCACGCGCTCGCTGGGCCTGCGGATCACATCATCGTCGAGACGCCATGCTACGAGAGCGCCCTCGAACTGGCGCGCAGCACCGGGGCGCAAGTCAGCGAATGGCGCCGCTGTTACGAAAATGGCTGGGTGCATGACCTGACCGCTCTAGGGAGAATGATTCAGCACAACACGAAAATCATCTACATCAACACGCCGCACAACCCAACCGGGCTTTTGATGCAAGCCAACGCTTTTCAGCAGCTAATGAAGCTTGCGGCTAGCCGCGAAATTATTGTTTTCTGTGATGAAGTGTACCGCGAACTCGAGCACGATCCCGCAAACCGCCTTCCAGCGGCTTGCGAAATCTACGAGCGCGCGGTTAGTCTCGGCTCGATGAGTAAGACCTATGGTCTACCCGGCCTTCGCCTGGGTTGGCTTGCCTCCAAAGACGTGGAGATTCTTCACCGTTGCCTCGAATTCAAGTACTACACCACAATCTGCAGCAGTGCTCCCAGCGAGTTCCTCGCCGCGCTGGCGCTTCGTCATCGCGAAGTCCTGGTCCAGCGCAATTGCGAAATTGTCCTGCGCAACTTGCCCCTTCTCGAAACCTTCTTTCGCCAGCATTCGAGTCTCTTCGAATGGGTGAAGCCCAACGCCAGCCCCATCGGCTTCGCGCACTACAAGCCGCAGCGCGACGTTCATTCTTTTTGCGAGGACGTTGTAAGAAATGCAGGAGTCTTACTCTTGCCGGGAACCGTCTACGACCAGCCGCGCCACATTCGCTTCGGCTATGGCCGCAAAAACATGCCAGAATCGCTCGCGCAACTCAGCGCTTATCTCGACGCCCAATCTTGATTTGGAAATCGTTACAGATCGGCAGCGAAAGGTGCTCGACAGAAAAACAAAAAGAGGGACGGAAAAAACCAGTCCGTCCCACCGGAAACGTTCTCCCTTGCGAGCCCTACTTCTGACCTTTAAAATGCTAACTTCGAGCTTCTATTTACGCCGCGCCCATGGCCCGCCGTTGCTGGAAGCATTCCCGGCAAAAAACCGGGCGCCCCTGCGTGGGACGGAAGGGAACGGTGGTTTCCTTCCCGCATTGCGAGCAATTGGTCTTGGTCTCTGAGCGTGCCGGAGCGGCGTGCCCTCCTCCGCCCTCGGCTCGTTTTGCTTTGCAGGATTTGCAGCGCTTCGGTTCGTTCTTAAATCCCTTGTCGGCGAAAAACATTTGTTCGCCGGCAGTGAACACGAACTCTGCTCCGCATTCCGAACACTTCAACACCTTATCGTGGTATTCCATGAGGCGCTCTCCCCTGGTTCCCGTAGGGACAGAGGTTTGGCATGACTTTGCACCTGAGAGCCAAGATGCTTGAGGAGACCAGTATCCGGGGACGCCGGGCGCGGATCCCTTGGGCCTGCGGTACGAAGCTGCGAAAAAAACCCAAACCTTCTGCCTAAAACGGGGCCTGATTCTCAGAAGCTGTGCGCCTCGCCGCGGCGGATAACGGAAGAGCGGCCCTCCCTGAAGGACCGCCCGGAAACTTACTCCGATTCCCGCCGCTGCTTCTTGCGCAGTCGCTTCCGCGAAAGCGCTTCTTTCGCCCGGCGCTTTTCACCGGGCTTCATATAGAAACTATGCTTCTTGATTTCCTTGATGATGTCTTCCTGTTGCACTTTGCGCTTGAAACGCCGCAGTGCATTTTCCAGAGATTCATTCTCCTGGATGATAACTTCGGCCACTGTATGAATTCACCCCCAATCCGGTTCGGATTGGTAACTTGCGGTGCCTCTTTTTCCGGCTATGTTTCTGCAAGCCTGCGGGCACCGCACCTGTTGTTAATTATCGCATGGATTGGCCGCTTTACAGCCGCACCTTGAAAGGTCGCTGGCTTCTTCTAATTCAATTCGCGCGCTCCCGTCAAGGAATCTTTGCAGATTTCTTGGGGTTTTATAGGTACTACGACTTCCTTGTTATAAGTACTAAGACTCTCTGATAACCACTCTATAACTATAGTATCGAAAATATTACAATTCGCTGGCGCCGTTGCCTCCGGCCCAGTGCCCGGCAGCTCGCCCCCTTTGCGCCTCTTTTCTACTCTCCTGCTTGCCCAATGGCTCATTTCTATTGTTAGAATGAGCCGCTTCTACATTACATCCCGGGAGCCGGTCCATGTCCGACACATCCATGAAGGATGCCATCGCGGTGCTTCTTGCCGGAGGCCAGGGGGAACGCCTCTGGCCGCTCACGCGCGACCGCGCCAAGCCTGCGGTGCCCTTCGGCGCGCTTTACCGCATTATTGACATCACGCTCTCCAACTGCATCAACTCCGATCTCCGCCGCGTTTTCATTCTTACGCAATATAAGGCCCTCAGCCTGAACCGCCACGTTCGCGCGGGCTGGTCGCCGCTCGCCGGCCTCGGTGAATACATCGAAGTGATTCCGCCGCAGATGCGCGTTTCGCAATCGTGGTATCAAGGGACCGCCGACGCCGTCTATCAGAACATTTATTCCATCGGCAGCGAGCGCTCCAAGTTCGTTTTCATTCTTTCCGGCGATCACATCTACAAGATGAACTACGCCAAGATGCTTCAGCAGCACACCGATTCCGGCGCCGACGTCACCGTCGCCACCATTCAAATCCCCGTCGCGGGCGCTGCCCGCCAATTCGGCGTCATCGAAGTGGACAAGGACTGGCGCATCATCGGTTTTGAGGAAAAGCCCGCAGCTCCCAAGGAATCGCCGCACCATGCCGGTCATTGCAACGCTTCAATGGGCATCTATATTTTCAACACGCAGTTAATGATTCCGATGCTTCTTGCGGATTCCGAAGATCCCAAGTCCAGCCACGATTTTGGCAAAGACATTCTTCCACGCATCATTTCGAAGCACCGCGTCTTCGCTCATAACTTTGTGGATGAAAATGCCAAGGATGCGCTCTACTGGCGCGACGTCGGCACGCTGGACGCCTACTACGAAGCCAACATGGACTTGGTGAGCGTCTCTCCGGTTTTCAACTTGTACGACAAAGCGTGGCCGCTGCGCACCTGGCAGCATCAGTATCCGCCGGCAAAATTTGTTTTCGCGGATCCTGAGCGCATGGGTGTGGCTCTGGATTCCATCGTCGCCGGCGGGTCGGTGATTTCCGGCGGCCGCGTGCAGAAGTCCGTGATTGGCAACGACGTTCGCGTCAACAGCTACTGCGAAGTGGCGGACTCCATTATCTACAACCACGTGAATATCGGCCGGCATTCACGCATTCGCCGCGCCATCATTGACCGTCACGTCAGTCTGCCCGAACACACCGAGATCGGCTACGACACGGAAGCGGACCGCCGCCGCTACCACGTTACGGATTCCGGCATCGTCATTGTTGTCCGCCAGGAATCGCTCATCGAAGAACCCGAGTCGGCTTAACCTTTCCAGACGTATTTGCCGCAGGGGCAGGGAACGGTGTCGGTGGGATCTTTCTTCGCCATCGGCTGCTTACAAACGGGACAATTCTTCTGCCACATCCTGAAAACCCTGAATAAAACCCGGAATCAATGCGCCACTCCGGTAACCGATTCAGCCAGGTTCAGCTCTGCGATCATCGCGCACCATTCTTCGCGTTCTTGCAGCGCCACAAGAACTTCAAGCGCGTTTCCGTAGGCGGCGATCGCTCCCGTAAGGCGGTGGAAATCTGAGGAGCCCCTGGCGGCCATCTTTCTCTGGATGTGCGCGTCGGCGGAAAGCTCGAGAACTCCTTCTATCGCGAGATTCGCAAGACCTGAACTCGTTTTCATGACCGGCAGGCCTCCTTCTTCCTTCTTACATAAGGGACGCGGAGCCGGCCGGTTTTATATAAAGGGAACTCCTGTATTTAAGGTCTAGCGATAACCCAGTCCAGGTGCAGGGGTTCACCCGCCTTCCCCTGGCTTAATACGGCGCCGACGCCCAAGATGCCGTGCTGAAGCACGGCGCTCCATAAAACGTTCATTACAAAATCGGCTCCGTCCGACCATTCAACGCACGGCACTGCCCGAGCCTTACCGGGAGCGCGAGCGGAGCATGCTCAAGACCATGGCGATCTGCCCAGAGTGATAAATCGTGTGTTGCACGATCCCCGGGAAGAGACTTGTGTAGGGATAGTCGCGCCCGGGAACCTGTTTGCCCAAGTCCTCGACGGGAAAATTGCGGATGCGCTCTTCGAGAAGGTCGCGGCTTTTGTTCCAGCGCGCCACAAGCTCGCTCCAGGGAATGGGCGGCTCGGCCCATTCCTTTTCCGCCTCCCACTTCGGCATTGGAGTGCGATCCGAAGCGTTGCGAACTCTTTCATTCCAAAGCAGCAGGTGCTGCAGCAGCTCGGAAATGGAATGCGCCCCCGGAACTGGCGGCTTGGTCGCTTCTTCCGGCGAAGTCTTGGCGATTAGCTCGCCAAGCGTAGGTCCGTACCACGCTCCTTTGAGCGTCACTGCGCGGTAAGCATCGGCAATCTGTTTTGATTCGGTCATGTTGGCGTCCCCCGGCGAGTTGAGTTTCTTGTCTCACGTCTGGCCGGGAGAGTTTACCGCATCACTCCGGCCAGCCGCTTTGGCGAAGGCACTGGCCGTCAGCTCACGCGGCAATTGGCTCAGTGTCAGGAATCCTCCCGGTCTGTTTTGTCAGCCATGCGCCCGGTCCGTACCCCACGAGAGCCACCCCCCCGGGCAATTTGCATCGTTATCAAAACAAATGGGTTGCAAAATTTGATTGTTGGAACTTGTTGAAAACACATGAGTTGACCAAGGGCAAAAAGGGCAAAAGCATGACGGCAGAGCCGTCCCCAAAACCACTCCGGATTCAGAAGGCGCGTAAGTGATTGAAAATTCGTCGAGCGAAGGGAAACGGCCGAGGCGGAGAGACGTTCGGCGTGCAGACGGGGCTGGCGGTTGGCCCTTCGAGACTCAGGGTAGAAAAGCACGATGCGGATTACCAGAAAGTGGACTACTTCTCCAGGAAACTCTAAGCGCGTTGGATGCTTTTTGGAGGCTTGAGGTTGGCTGCCAGGGCTGTCCGGGGAGGTGGCGGGAAAAGTCTGCCACTCGATCCGTGCTAGAGCGCTGTGCTAGAGGGCTTTGAGGCCGACTTCGCCATCCTGTTTGGAGCCGGGTTTGCCAATCCACACGACGCTACAGCGGATGGCGTTCAGTTCGTCGTCGCCGGGGATGACCTCGACGAGTTGCCCGGGTCTCAGCCGGAAGCCACCCCGGAGGCGGAAACCTTCGGGGGAGCGGTCCACGATGAGGCAGGGGACCCTTTGCGGGTGGGAGCCCAGATTGACGACCACGCTGGCTCCTTTTTTCATGACAGTGCGCTTGGAGCGGCGGCCTTCTTGCCCTAGGAAGGTGGGCACGGTTTTATCCTCGACGATGATTTTCCACATTACACCGATTATCGAACAAGTGCCATAACGGGAAGCTATCGGGTGAATACCCGCGTTTTGTCCACGGAGTAAATGGACAAAACTGGTCGACGGTTATAGTCACGTAAATTGTTTTGGCGAAGAGTGAAGATTAGAAAGTTGGGAGGGTCAGTCTTCTGTTTAGTGTGGAATCTGTTCGGGATCGACGGTCTGGTCGAGATAAATCCAGAGAACGCGAGAGAAAAGCGTGATCACGGGCGCCAGGGGCAGGAACAATATAAGGGCCACAATGACATCCTTCGTCAGACCCCAGGCAGTGACCGCCCACACCGCCACACTCAAAACGGCAACCATTGCCAGTCCAACGATGTAGCTGATGTACATCGCTCCCAAGAAATATCCCGGCTCCCGGTCGAAGAGCAAACCGCAGGCCGGGCAGCGCAAATGCATCTTAGGCCAGCCACGGAAAATCGAATGGTGAAACATCCTGCCGAGGCGGCAGAGCGGACACCGCTGCCCCAGCATGTCTTTCAAGGTTAGCCAGACACCTCTACTCATTGGCACAGCATCATCTTAACGCTCCCGATTCGGAAAGGGAGCGATTTGATGGGTGCGACCTAAGTCATACAGTTGAAGAGCCAAGAAAAAGGCGCGAGGAAAAAAACCCACCTTTTCAAACACCGAAGGCGAAAAGGTGGGGCACCTGTGATCTTTCAAGAGGTTGTCCATTCGATTTGACTCGGAGAAGCTGATTGTGACGAGCAACTAGGTTTCTTTGGAGGAATCGAATGGACATTCATAAGAATGCCCGACTCAGCTTCCGCAGTCGAGAGGGTCTAGCCAGGTTTGTGATCGAGCAGGGGGCGTCAGCGCCAAGACGGCCGCCAAGCGGATTGTCCGGTTCCGCGCCTCTGGCCTCGATGGATTGCAGGACCGCAGTTCACGGCCGCATCGCAGCCCGCGCCGTTTGCCCGATAGCCTCGCTGACCACGTCATCCAGTTGCGCCGCCAGCGTTTGCCCGGCTATCTGATCGCTCACCGCACCGGGCTCAGCCCGGCCTCTGTCAGCCGCATTCTGCGTCGCGTCCGGCTGAGCCGCTGGCGCGACTTGAACCCGCCGCCTCCCGTGCAGCGCTACGAGCGCGAAACTCCTGGTGAGTTACTGCATCTCGATATCAAAGGCATGACCCGTTTTTCCGAAGTGAGCCTGCGCGGCGATGGCCGCTTGCGCGGCAAGCAGAAGCATCCCGGCTTTCTGGCTCTCCATGTGGCCGTCGATGACCACTCCCGCATCGCATTCACGCAGATCCTGCCCGATCAGAAAGCCGAGACCACCATCAGCTTCCTGCACGCGGCGATAGAGTTCTTCGCCACGCACCGAATCGGCATTCGCGCACTGCTCACCGACAACGGCTCCTGCTACCGGTCCGCACAGTTTCGCGAAGCCTGCTCGCGTATGCAGATCAAACATCACCGCACCAGACCCTACACTCCCAGAACCAACGGAAAAGCCGAGCGCTTTATCCAGACCGCTCTCAGAGAGTGGGCCTACTCCCAGCACTGGCCCAACTCCGACCAAAGAGACCTAAAACTCCAGCCCTGGACCGACTACTACAACCACGAACGACCCCATGGTAGCCTCAACTACAAGCCGCCCATCAGCCGCTCCGGCGATGGAACAACGTCTTGACCATCTACAGGCACCCTCGTTGTTTCGGCTTCCTACCGCAGCAATATTGCTCTTTCATCTGTTGTCTATGTGAAGAAGGGAAGTTTCCGTGGTGCTACAATTGTTAGTTTAAATTTTGCTCAAGGAGAGGCGCTGCGCTATGTCCGCCAAGATTACGAAAGTGCATGCACGGCAGGTACTGGATTCACGGGGGAATCCTACCGTGGAGGCCGATGTCTATATTGGAGCGGACGTGCGGGGGCGCGCGGCGGTTCCTTCCGGCGCATCCACGGGCGAGCATGAGGCGCTGGAGCTGCGGGACGGGGACAAGTCCAAATACCTAGGCAAAGGCGTGCTGAAGGCGGTGGCCAATGTGAACGGGGAAATCGCCAAAGCGGTTGCGGGGCTGGACGCGGCGGATCAGCGCGCGCTCGATAAGAAAATGATCGAGGTCGATGGCACGCCGACGAAGTCGCGGCTGGGCGCGAATGCAATCCTGGCGGTTTCGATGGCGGCGGCGCGCGCGGCTGCCGCGGCGCAGGGGATTCCGCTTTACAAATATCTGGCGCTCTACTCTTCGGACACTTCGGCGAATTTGTTGCCCTGTCCGATGATGAACATTCTGAACGGCGGAGCGCATGCGGACAGCTCGGTGGACTTTCAGGAATTCATGGTGATGCCGGTGGGCGCGCCGAAATTTTCGGAAGGGTTGCGATGGGGCGTGGAAGTGTTTCACGCGCTGAAGACGGCTTTGAAGAAGCACGGCTATTCGACGGCGGTGGGCGATGAAGGCGGATTTGCGCCGAGCTGCACGTCAAATGAAGAGGCGATCCAGATTGTGCTCGAAGCGATTGCCGCGGCCGGTTACAAGCCGGGGGAGCAGGTGAGCATTGCACTGGATCCGGCTTCGAGCGAGTTTTTCGACAAGGCGAGCGGGAAGTACGTGTTCAAGAAGTCGGACAAGTCCGCGCACTCGAGCAGCGAAATGGCGGCGTATTGGACGAAGTGGGCGGAAAAGTATCCGATTGTGTCCATTGAGGACGGCATGGCGGAAGATGATTGGGCGGGGTGGAAGTCGCTGACGCCGGCGATCGGCAGCAAATCGTCGAAGAAGAAAATCCAATTGGTGGGCGACGACCTATTTGTGACGAATACGGAGCGGCTGGCGCGCGGGATCAAGGAAGGAATTGCGAACGCGATTCTCATCAAGCTGAACCAAATCGGCAGCGTGACGGAAACGATTGACGCGATTGAGCTGGCGCGGAAGTCCGGGTATCACTCGATCATTTCGCACCGTTCCGGGGAGACGGAGGATACTTTCATTGCAGATTTGGCCGTGGCGACCGGGGCAGGACAGATTAAAACCGGTTCCGCCAGCCGCACGGATCGCGTTGCAAAATACAATCAGCTGCTGCGCATTGAGGAAGAGCTGGGTCCGGCGGCGCGGTTTAACGGGAAGGCCGCCCTCGGATAGCGACAAGGATGGACGGCGGCTTGGGTACTCCGGAGTAAGTGGGCATTGGAATGACCTAAATGCCAATGGCAAGTACCATTGACAACGCCTCCCCTAGGCGCCTAACTTCGATAGCAGCTCCAGCCTCTATGTTCTTTCTTTTGTTCGGTTTTGGGGGTCCATTATGATGAAAGTCCTTTATTGCAATGATCTTGTTCCCGGGTGCAAGTTCGAAGCTCGCGGAGCGTGCGACGAGGAAGTGGTAGCGGAGTACGCAGATCACATCGCGACCGCGCATAAAATGGTGAATATCTCAGACGAAATCATGGCGATGGTTTGCAAGGCGATTCAAGAAGAAGTTCGAGTTCAGGCGCGTGCGGCACGCGCGTAGCACTTTTCCGTGGAACGCGAACACGCTGTAGAAGGAGCTCTGTTCCTCTCAACGCTGTGCCTTTGGGCCGAAAACCGTGCTCAAGGCAAGAATGGGGCCGGGGACTACAGTCCTGGCCCGTAGTAGCGGTAGTGGCCGGTGATCTTCCACGCAAACAAGACGTCTTCGCGCCTCGGTCCCTGACCGATATTGTGCACAATGAGGTGGCGGCCGCCTTCCGCCGATTTTTCATCGACGACAATCCCAATGTGCGGCACGCCACCGCCAAGATTCCAAGTAACCAGATCCCCTGGTGAATAATCCTCGGCACGGTCTGTAATTGGCAAAACTTCCCCTTTGCGGCTGAAGAATACCATCAGATTCGGCACGCGCCGATGGTCGATGTTGGCGTCGGGATGGGAAAGGAGCCAGCGACTCTGCTGTGGATAGGCCGAAAAACTCTTCTGCATGTCCTCGTGGACTTCCTTTTGGAGGTCGATTCCAACGGCGCGGTAGGAACGGACGACCTCATCAGTGCAAACGCCAGTTTCTTCGGGAACGTCGCCGCCGGGATAAGGAATGCGGACGTACGCCGGGTCGTAACGCACGCTGTGATGCGTTCTTTCCTCAGCGGCGGCGACCAGCTTTCTTAGGAATTCCTGGCGCAGAGTGAGGCTGGCGGTTTGCGTTTGCGCTGTGGAGGAGGCGACGATGAGCGTAAGAGCAGCAGCAAGAATTGCGAAAACGGCGCGGGGCCAAGTTCGTTCCGACGAAATGCGCATTCTCAAATTCTACCGGAGTTTGGCAATATTGTGACGGCTTCCGCGTCGGGGATAAGATTTCAAATTTCCATGAGTCAGGTTGGCAAATCGCCTAGTTTGGAAAATGCTCCGGGCATTCGAATAGCGGCAGCAACGGATGTCGAGCCGCTGGCGCGGTTGATCAATGCCGCGTTTGTGGTGGAGCAACCGTTCATCGAAGGGGAGCGTATCGATCCTGCGGGGGTTCGCGAGTACATGGAAAAAGGAAAATTTCTTGTTGCAGAAGACGCGGCGGAACTTTGCGGATGCGTTTACGTCGAGTTGCGCGGGGAGCGCGGATACCTAGGGTTGCTGGGAGTTGCTCCGGCGCGGCAGGGAACGGGTTTGGGCCGCAAACTGATGGAAGCCACGGAGGATTATTTTCGGGCGGCGGGATGCCGGGGGATTGATTTACGCATCATCAGCCCGCGGACGCCGCTACCCAAATTTTATGAGCATATGGGCTATGCGCAGACCGGAACAGCTCCTTTTGCCGCGGATGCGCTGGTGAAGGTGTCGTGCTACTACATCCTCATGTCCAAACAACTCAGGGATTCGTAACTACAGCGCAAAAAGAGTTTGCGAAACCTTCGACGGCACTCGGGCCAAGCAGCTGGCAGCGATTGGCGCACGAAAGAAAAGCAGCGGCTGGGCTGCCGCACTCCACATAGCGCGCAGGCTCGTGTACGTCCAGATTGGCCTGCGAGCGGCCGCGTGCAGGTGTCTCCCGGCTTTTCAATGCGTGGCGCTTTCAGGCAGAATACGTGCGCTCGTTTAAGGGGGAAATGTGTTTCGTCGCACTGTGCTTGCTTCCATTGTTTTCGCTTGTTTGACGTTTGTGCCTGCCGGCAATCACGTGATTGCTGAAGAGCAGCCGCTATATGGCTATTCGGCCGAATCTTCGCAAACCGAACGCCAGTGGGAAGAGAAG
>WNGL01009422.1_pt1 | contig 20972 bp, 16 predicted proteins | sample 5400591 | NCBI WGS metagenome assembly WNGL01 (sample SAMN13153377, study PRJNA577476) | soil metagenome | isolation source: 80 cm soil or saprolite under Garry oak tree replicate 1 | place: USA:California | collected 2016-06-15 | reverse complement strand
CTCGGGCAAGCCGACCGTGGTCGCCGATCCCGACGGCCGGGCGGCGGAGATTTACCGGGCGATCGCGCGCCGGCTCGCCATCAAGATCGCGGAGTCCGCCAAGGACATGACTTCCAAGTTTCCGAACATCGTCGTGTCGAAGGACACCTGACCGAGTCTCACCGCCCGTGAGCATCAATGGATTCGTCGCATGGTGCCGAACGTGGGATCAAACCGTTCGAGCCCGGCCAAGTGAGAAATAAGTAAAGGGTCAGCGCATTGCTGATCGCCCTTCCCCGGAGTTAGCACGTCCTTACTCCGTTCGAAGCAGAGAGCCTCTTTACCTCAAGGATTCGGCGCGGCCGGATGCTTCGCTTCTCATTTGAGACGCCACAGCGTCACCTTCGTATTGGGCCTATATTTCTCGTCTCTTGGCAAGTGCGTCCTCGGGTCCGTCTTCCATATGTATTGCGTCACGTTCGCCACCTCCGCGTCCAGGCCTGCCTTATCGAATTTTTTCGATCCGGCTTTCTCTTTCCATTGATCGGACCAGTAGACCACTTCGAGTTGCTCCGCACGTCGGGCGTGCCGCTCACTCACGGCGCTCCTCGCGGGCTAGCTGAAGCTGGTCGATTGCTTCTTTCAGAAATTTCTTTAACGCCAAATGCTGCAACCGACGGACTTCCTTGCCAGGATCGTCGAAGGAAAACCCTTCCTTTTTATATGCGCGGCGAAGAGAGTTCCATTCGTCCAGCCGCATCTGGTACGTAGAAGGCTGATCCCCCGGCACGGGCCTGAACAACATCTTATTTCTGACCATTCGGTAGAGGTCCTCAACCGCGTCCATGAGCGCTCTCACTTTCGTCACCGCTTTCTCGATGCCCTCTGCTTCTCCCTCTTCGCGCTGCATCATGCCCATCGCGCCGCCTTCGCGGGAATACGCGCTCGGCGGTCCGCCAACCTGGAGGTGCCTCTGCATTTTGATGGCTTTGTAGAACTTCTCGGTGTAGATATCACTTAACTGTTCTTCCAAATCAAGGTTGCCCGCCGCAAGTACCGTCCACCACATGCCGTCCAACTTGCCGCCTTCCTTCCTCTGCGCGGCGGTATGTATGAGCGTGTACACGTAGTCCACGAAGACCCCTACAATTTCCAAGGCGGCCCCTCCTAGTGCTATCCCCAGCGATTCCTCGCCGATCTGCTCGACGGCACCGCCGATGATGTGAAAAACGGCGGCCCCTCCTTCGATGGCCTTGGGCCAGCGACTGGAATGATGCTCGATGTCGCGCACGGCTTTTTGCGTTAATTTGGAAAACTCATCGGGTGGCTCTTTTTCGGTAGATGGCCTTGGCACGACGATTTCCTCGACAGGGAACGACTGCAGGCGGGGTTGGCGTGGCTTCCGATGACGCTGGCGCTCGATTCTTTCGGGCTTCGCCATGAACGTGTGCCAGAGATCGATATTGCCGAAAGGAGCAATGGCCAAGGCGATGCCCGCGAGGGGGTCGCTATCCTGCCATTTGACCCCCCCGAGCATTGGTAGACCACGCTCGTCCAAAGGGGCTGCTCCAATCCGAGCGTCAAGCGCGTGGTACATGTCGATCAGTGTTTCAGCGATTGCCGACTTTTCTCTAGGGCCGACTTCTCTGTCCTGTTTCCACAGTTGCGCATCGAGACGCAGCGCTTCCTGGATCATCTCGCTAGTATCCATATACCGAATCCGGACTCGGAAGGCGTCCGTCAGGGTGGCCCGCATCTCGTCGATTTCTTTGACAGTACCGTGCCGTTCTTCGGCGACGGGCGCGCCTGGAGTCGCAACGAATTCGGTAGCACTCCGTTCACCGACCGTGACCGCCTTTGGCGCGCGCGATACGACCGCAGTCGTCGAGTTCGCCGGCCCATCCCCAGGCGCCGAGTCGATCGCGGCGCGGCTCGAGCGAGTTTGTTGAAGGACGTGCGTCAACTCGTGCGCCAAGAGCCGTTTCCCCGATTCTCTTAAGGGATCGTACTGCCCGGCACGAAACACGATGTGATTCCAGGCGGTATAGGCAAGCGCGCTGATTTCCTCTGTAGAGCGATGCGCTTCGGGGCCGGTGTGCACGCGCACGGCGCTGAAGTCCACGCCAAAACGCGGCTCCATGAAGTTGCGCACCGAATCGGGCAAGGGCTCGCCGCGCCCGGGGAGCTTGCTCACCAAGGACTCCGTGCGTGAGGTTTCATGGGAGGAGGAAGCATTTTCCTGCTTTCTCGCGATCGGCGGCGCCTCCTCTTCTTCCGCCAGCGCCTCACGCTGGAGTTCTTCTTCACACTCGGAACATAGACGTTGTATCGAAGGCGGCCGTCGTGGTGATATCGCGTCCGCCGGGCCGACGGCCGGCTCGGGCATGCGCATCACTTCGTCGGCCACCCGATCGGCTTCTTGCTCAAGCGGGTCATGCGGCTCGCTGACTGCGAGCTTGGCCTGCATCTGACGTGCGCGCAGCAGTCGCTGCACGCCTTGTGCCTGCATCTCCCATGCTCCCAGAAGGCTCGTCTCGATTGCCCGGCGGCCTTACTGCAAGGAACACACAACCGTGGCCGCAATCATCGAGGCTCCTCGCTCAAGGCGACTGACGTGCGCTTCGTTTCGCCGCCGTCTTCATCTCGACTCCACCGGCCGCCTGACACTGTTCATGCGGTCTGGATGATACGGGTCATGCAGCCCGATCAATTCCGGGTCGTTCGGGTCGGTGATCTCGCTGCGCGCGTTTGTCGCTTTGTTGCCAAACACCGCATCGAACAAGGCCGCGCTGTCACGGAGAAGACCAATCGATTTTCTTCGAGCGTGACATCCCCCTATTGCCTCTCCCCAAAACCCGTCCCACCAGCCGGTCTTGGCTTCGGCCTTTCCCGTGCTCCCCGTGGTTACGGTCATAGCGTTAGGAGCCGTCGCGCGCTCAGCCGCGTCACGCCGCCCGCGTCGCGCCATCCGACATAGACGGTGTCGTCCTGCACCAGCAGGTCCGTCGTGGCGCGGGCGTGAAACGGCGGTTCGGCAAGCCGCGCGACCTGTCGCACCGCGCCGTCGCGAGCGTCGATCGCGAGGATCGCGCCGTTGCCGAGCGTGAGCAGCGAATCGCGATGGCGCACCGGCTGCACCCGGTTGTCGACGTGGAACGCGTCGGCGCGAAGTGCCCAGGTTTGACGGCCATCCGCGCTATCGAAACGCGCGCAGTTGAAACTCGTGACGATCCCGCCGGCGACCGCCACCGGATCGTGCTGCCCGGTACCGCCGTCGGCGAACAGGCGCCACCAGCGCACGCGGCCGCTGGCGGCGTCCATCAGTAGCAACGCGCCCTGGAACAGATCGACGTACGGCTGTCCCTCGGCATCCGCCTTGAGATGCAACGCCGTGCAGGCGATCGCGCCAGCATCGGCGGCCACGGGCAAGCCGTTGCCATACACGAGTTCCGCGGACGGCGGCGGACACCGCCAGCGCTCGCGCAGATTCACGTCGTAAGCCACTAAGTCAGCGCCGCGCAGGCGCCGCGCCTCAAGCGGTATGGGCGGCTGCCACGGCAAGCCGCCGCTTGGATAGCGTTCATCGTCCCATGGCGTGCGCTGCGTGCAGGTGACGAGAATCAGCCCGTGGGCTCCGGCGAGACGTGCGACGGCCCCACGCTCGCCGCGCGCGGCCCGCACACGGCGCTCGACCGAGCCGTCGTCACGCCGAAGTTGAATCACATCGCCGCCGGCGGCGACATGCACGTACTCACCTGCTGTCAGCACATCGGGCACGAACGGCGCGACGGCGTCGCCCCGCTCTCGCGCGGGCGCGGCGCGATCATCGGGCAGCGCCGCCCGCCAAACCTCGGCGCCATCGGGATCGAGCGCGACGAGCAGGCCGGTCCGGGCGTAGGCGAATGCGGCGCCATCGCCCGCGGCCGCGAGCGTCGGCACATCGGCCCGCTCCCAGCGAGTTTGGCCGGTACGACGGTCCAGGCCGATCACGCCGCCGTTCTGGCGCGCGGCCATCAGCGTCCCCCCGACGACCGCGAGCCGTCCGCGAATTGCCACCACTGCATCGAAGTTCTTGGTTTGCACGTGTTCGAGGGTAGCCATCGCACGTTTCGCGCCCTCCGCTTACGGCCCGGCGGCGGTGCCGGTCGCGGCCTCGAGTGCGCGCACGCCTTGCGCGCGCAGGTGCGCCACGAAGTCATTGAGGGCCGCGCGCACGTTGGCGTCGCTCTGACCGCGGGCGATGTCCGCCAGGGTGTTGGCGATCTCACCCGTTACCGCGTCATCGACGGCGGAGCGCATATCGGCGTTGAACGACCCCCATTCCCAAGCGAACGACGCGTTGGGCGACACCGGTGCGCCCGTGTCCTCGCGCGGGACAAACCGCTCCGCGGCGAATGGGCGGTAGCGGTTGACGAACGCGTTCGTGCAGTCCTCGACGCGATCGGGCGACGCCAAGTTGCAGTTGCCGTGGCCCTGCGTGCGTATCGACTCGAGCTCGGCGATGGAGGCCCGGATCGCCGCCACCGCCATGTCGCGCGTGGTGGCCGAACGCGCCAGATTGGCGTCGCCCATTGCGGTCCAATGATAACCGCCGAAAACGATAATGCCGGACTCGTCGACGTCGGACACGACGCGCAGCCCCGTGTTGTCGCGGTTATGGTAGGCGAGCGAGACGATGTCGCCGAGGGAAAACGCGCTGAGTGCGGTACCGCCGATCGTGCGAATACGGGCCTCCATGTCGGCGGTACTTGGTATCTGCCCGAAGAAGTCTGCGGTCGGATGCTCTCGGACGAGATAGGCGTGCATGTGCCCGGCCATATACGTCACAAGACTAAGACTGCCGATCGACGCCGGGTAATGGGCTTGGTACCAACGGCGGATGGCGTCGCGCGGCGTACGCACGTGGCCGCCGGCGAACATGTCGGTCAGGAAGTGGTTCCCGAACGCCTCGGTCGTGAGCGCCTCGCGCCACAGATCACTGTTGTTCAGGCGGCCGGCGTGAAATGCGGCACGCAACGCGGCTTCGTGGTACGACCGATAGCCCGCCATCGCCGTGCCACCGGCGCTGAAATGCGACACGTTCCGCGCCGCCAACCGGAAATAGCGGTCCATGGCGCGCTGGCGAATCGCGTCCGTGACGGTCGGCTCCGTGCCGCTTGAGCCGAGCGCTCGCCACCGCACCCAGCGCAGCTCTTGCTGACCGCCGCTGGTGCGGGACAATGCGCGCATTTCGTCCAAGGTCTCGAACCAGTCCCCGGCCATGGCGACGACCTCCCCGTAGGTGAGAAACGCGCCGCCGCCGATGGCGATGTCCGACACCGCGCCCCACGAGCCCGCCTCGCCGAGCTGCCGATGCTCTTCGCCCGTGAACCGGTGAATCTCCGTCGCGCCGCCTTGCTGCACCACATGCGTGAGCTCATGGGCGAGCAGGTATCTGCCTGAAACGGTGTCGGGCGCGTAGTAGCCGCTGTCAAAGACGACGTCGCGCCCGACGGTGAAGGCCTGAGCGTCAACGGCGCGCGCAAGCTCCGCCGCGCCCGCGTCGGTATGGGCCCGCACGCCCCTGAAATCGGCGCCGAAGCGAGGCTCCATGAAGGCGCGAACCGGCTCGGGCAAGGGCTGGCCACGGCCCCGGAGGGTGTTAATCGCGGCTTCGATCTGGGCGCTCACCTCGGGGGCAGCGCCGGGGCCGGATCTCGTCTGAAGGAGCTCGTCTTCGTCTGGCAGCGTTTGGCGCTGTAGCGCTGCCCCGGGAAGCAGCCGGGTCCGGATCAGCTCTCCTTGCTCCATCGGCTCGCGCGCGAGCTCCTTCGTACACTCGCCGCAGAGCCGTTGCATCCGCGGCGGCGCCGGGGCGAATCCTATCGCCGGCTCCGGCATGCGCATCACCTCGTTGGCGATGCACTCGGCTTCCCGTTCGTAGACGTCCTCCGGTTGGCTTACGGCGAGTCTAGTTTGAAGCGCGTGGGCGCGCAGGAGGCGCTGGAAGGTCTGGTTGCCGAGGCGCTGCGCCGGCCCATTGAGCGACGCTGGGGTCGGCGTGGCGACCGTAGCGCGCGATTTTCCAGGCCACTTTTGCCTGATAGTCTCCTTACTCACTCTCACGTTTCGCCTCCGTTACCCGTCGGCTGCCTCGGGTTCAGCGACCCTCGCTGCATCGAATCCTATCGATACCAAACGCGCCGTTCGTTTCGTCGTCCCGTACACTCCCTCGTCGTCTGCCGCGGTGCCGAGCGACCCGCGTCGCGCGACGGAGCTAAGTCGCCAGAAACAGCGCCCGCTCGGCCTCGCGCCTCAGTACCAGCCCGGGAAGCCTGCGGCCACCGGCAAGAACCCATTTGCCGAACTCTCGCGCGGCGAACTCCCATTCCCCCTGATTGATGCGGCTGCGCAAGGAGGAAGCCTGCAGCCTGCCTGCCCCCAGGTTGAAAACAAAATCCGACACCGCCTCCAGAGAGTTCGGGCGCGTGACGAGGTTGGGACATAAACGCATGGCGGCAGTCGCCGCCGTGTTCATATCGGCGAGCAGCAGGGCGTCGGCGGTGTCCTGTTCGATCACCTGCCCCGCGTGCGCGGGCGTGCTTCTTTGGGGATGCAAGAAGACCGCGGAAATCATATTTGCGATGCAGAGCAGCGACGCCCTAGTTCCGAGTAGTGACAGACCGTCCATCCCCAGTTCTCCTTTGTGTATGTTCGTGGACAATTCACCGTACCTGCGCAACAGACTCGTACCCCTTGAAATTACGCCCGCTTCAAGTCACAGATGTGGACCGATCACCACGCCCCGGGCGTGCCATGACAGGGGCCGAACTGCCGGATCGACCACCCAACGGCCGGGCACGGCAGGGGCACGGACGTGACGCCGACCCAGGCGGGATAACGCGCCGGTCCCGAGGGGCAACAACAATTCGCGTAGGCATCGACGTGATCGGCGTAGATGCGCGGCGTCAGAAACGCCTGCACGAATGCTTGGTAAGCGGGGTAGGTCGGCCCGCCCGGAATGTCGTTGGGCTTTTGGCTGGCCGCCGCCACCTTGACCCAGCCGGGGGTGGCGGCCATGCGATCCTGTAGGAACTTGCGCACGCAATCCGCCGTGGGCTCGTTCGGTGTCTCCTGGCAGGCGCAGGTGGCGTTGTTGACGTAAGCGAACGGCAACCACCAGGCGTTCGCGAGATAGGCTCCACAATTCGTATTGGGGATTCCAGCAGCCGGGGTACATTCCGGTGCCCCGGCGGCGTTCTCCGTCGGGCGCGTAGTCGCTTCTGCTCCACGCGCCGCCTGTCCTGGTCCATCCGACCCCGGATTCCCTTCTGGGCCCGGCGGGGTGACGAGCTGCCGTTGGATCGTGTCGGAATCCGTCGGGCTCGCGTCGGCGCCGCCTTGCTGCACGACGTGCGTCAACTCGTGCGCCAGCAGCCGTCGGCCCTGTTGGCTGTCGGGGTCGAATTGGCCCGCCCGGAACACGATGTCGGAACCGACGGTGTAGGCGAGGGCCTGAAGCGATTCGGCCGAGCGGTGGGCCTCGGCGTCGGTGTGGATGCGAACGGCGCTTAAGTCGACCCCGAAGCGTGGATCCATGAAAGCGCGCGTCGGAGGCGCGAGCGGTTCGCCACGTCCAGGAAGACTGGAGATATAGGGCTCGATAGCGGAAGTGCCTTCGTGCTTGCCCTGCACCAGCGGCTCCTCTTCCTCCAGGGGCGACCGGCGCTGCAGTTCCTCCTCGCACCCGGTGCACTGGCGATGGATGCGAGGAGCGTGACTGGTTGCAGCGACCTCCACCTGAGACTGTGCGAGATCGGATATGCGCAACACTTCATGTGCCACACTGTCGGTTTCCTGCTCCAGAGGATCGTGATGGGGGAGAGAGTGAGTTTGGCCTTGTACACGCTGACGACGCAGGAGTTGCTGCAGGGCGCGGTTGCCGAGTGAGTGCTGCGCGGAGACAACCGAATTCATGCTCGGCGCATGTGCGGCGCGTGCGCTGGGTGCGCGGTAAGCAGCGTGCTCGGCTTTGTGGGATGCTTGTTTCGTCATGCGCGCCCTATCAATCGCACAGTGTAGATCGTTGATGCATGGATTTCGAAACCTCGCTCAACCCACGTCAGTGGGAGCCAGTAGCGGATCCACCCGGCCGTACCGTTTCATCCTGCAGCGCGATCGGGGTCGACCGTTGCCGTGCCTCTTCGGCCATTGTCTGACGGGGCTGATCCGCGTGCCGAATATGCGACGCAAGCAACACGCTATAGTGTCCTTGCGGAATCTCGTCGACCTTTACTCCATCGACGTAGATCGTGTTGGTGGGAAACGCGGACGCCTCGACCGACCAGCTCAATCGACTTGTCGCAGGGTCGATACTGAGCGTCGGCTTGGTCCATACCCAAGGAACGCGGGGAAGCATTGCAGCGGAGAATAGTAAAGAACCTGGGAAGCTGGTCGCCTCGCCAATTGCGCGCGCCTCCTCCGCCGCGCCAACGCGAAACTTCATCAAGGCTTCCAAATTTGGTTCGCTGCGACCAAAGTCATATCTCACGTGGTTCAAAGGACTCGTTTCGCCGGGCATATAGGTAGCGGGTGGAATGTCTGGGCAGGCGGACGGTGCGGTATAGCCAACCTGCTGAACAACAGGCGCCGTATGCTTGGGCGCAAAGTGCTCCGACGGCACATAAGTCAGACTGTATTGCTGGAACGAGCGAAATTCCTTGGACGCGAGAAACGATGCGACTGCGCTCGGCGCTAAGGTGGCCGGCGGGCGGCGATTGGCCGTGCAACGCAGCGCCATGCCGGTTGCCTCCATTACGCGAATCGTTCCGGGTGCCGTCGCAAGCGTGAATTTATCAAATGCGGGCAGCGGATCCGGGTTTATCCAGCTCACGATCGTCAAGGTCTTTGTTACTGAAGCGGCGGGGGCAGTCTGCCGCGGTAACTGTTTGCGCTGCGCCTGAGATGTAGGCTGCACGTGGTGTTCGGGCGCCGCCGCACCCTGCTGCACCACATGCGTCAGCTCATGGGCGAGCAGATGTCGACCCTGGTGACTGGAGGAATCGTAATGCCCGGCACGAAACACGATATGCGAACCCGTGGTGTAGGCGAGAGCGCCGATCGATCGCGCCGAGCGGTCGGCCTCGGCGTCCCTGTGCACGCGCACCGAACCGAAGTCCACACCGAAGCGCGGCTCGAAAAAAGCTCGGGTTGCAGGCGCGAGTCTCTCTCCCCGCCCGTGAAGACCGTCGACGTAGGGCTCGATCGCGGAGGCGCCTTCCTCCGGCTCGGCGCCTTCGCGTTTGCCTTGAATGGGCGGCTCTTCTCCCTCGAGAGGCGTCTTGCGCTGGAGTCCCTCCTCGCACCCCGAGCACAGGCGCTGGATGCGCGGCAGCGCAGTTGTCGCACCGGGGCCGGCCCGGGACTCCGTCGGCCCGGGCATGCGCAGCACTGCATCGGCTACGCCGTCAGCCTCCTGTTCGTAGGCGTCTTCGGGGTGGCTCACGGTGAGCTTGGGTTGCAGCAGCCGCGCACGCAGCAGGCCCTGGAGGGATTGGTTGCCGAGCGAGCGCGTCAGCTCGGGAGCCAATGACGCACGCGACTGCGCAACCCGCGTGCGAGCGATGCGCGGGCGGCCTCCGTGGGCGTTGGATCTCGCTTCTGCGTTGCTTGCCAANNNCGATTCATTGACGCCTCCTTGAAGTACTGCTCCCCCCTTCAAATAACAGACGCGAACCGGTCACTACGTGCCGAGCACCTGACTGCCGGATCGACCACGCCATGGCCGGGCACGGCGTCCGCACAGTCGTAATGCCGATCCGGCCCGGATGCGGCGCCGGGTCCGAATAACAACAGCGGGGAGTAATTCGCTCCGACCCCCGTTTCGCGAACCTTCCCTCCCGGACCCGCTACTGTCCGGTATGCTGCGCCACCGTCATGTTCTCGATCGACCGCATGACCCAGAAATCCTCCGCCAAGTCACCGTCGAGCAGGTAAGCGAATGGGAAATAGCAGTACCCGTGGTCACCCCACTGCGTCCCCCACGAGTTTCTGACGATGAACGACTGCTTCCCGCGGTTGTAGCCCACCACGAGCACCGCGTGGCCTCCGAGTACTTTCTCCTTCGGTCCCGGCATTGGCACGATCCCGGTTTTTGCGGTATCGGCCGACTCGAAACTCTCATAGACCGTGAAGCCGACGACGATCGGATTGCCCTGTGCCAGCGCGTTCGACATCGCGTCCTCGGTCTGGTCGACCCGCGAGTATGCGAGCGCCTGATGCGTGAGGCCCTCGCTAAAGCAGCTCGCTGGCGGCTTCTCGGCGAATTTGGTGATGTCGTACTTCCAGAGGGTCTCCCGGCAGATGCCTTGTTTCGCGAGCGCCTTCGCGCCATCGCGGATATTCGCACCGGTATCCTGACCTTGGTCGCCATGCAAGGCGCGCTCGTTGTAGTACAGAAACAGGCGCGACCAGTTGCGATAGTGGCCGTCCTTCACCTTGTCGAGGTACTCGACCGCGCCGACCCAGGCGTTTGCGGTACAGGATCCGAGATTGCCCTGGTCCTCGACACGGCTTAACTCGTGACGCAAATCAATCACGTTCGGCAACACCGCCCCCTTCACGTACTGAAAATAGTAATCGCGCTTGTCCGGCAGGTCGGGGCGATAATCGTAACGCCGCTTGATATTCGAGGGTGCATAGGCTCTGAGCTCTTTCATCGCAAACTCCTTTCAGTGTATTAAAACTGCTGGTGTTCCGTCTCGCGGATCCGCGACATGACTTCCGGCCGGCAACGACGAATCGATTCAGCTGATGTGAACGCTACTTCACCAGCCACAACTCGACTTCGTCCGAAATGTCTTTGATCTTGACCCACGAGGGTGCCGTAGGCTGTCCTTTCCTAAGACGTAGCTGGCCGAGAAGCCCCACGCAGTTCCATTCCGGCCGCTTATCACGAGTAACATACGTCTTAGAGGCATGGTATTTCGGGTTCAACTTGGGTCGCTCATTGGTGACAAACTTGCCGGAACCAACAAGGACAGGATTTCCCTTGTCGTCGAATATGGTTACCTCTTCCTCATATGCTTCCATCACGGGAACTCGGTGTTTACCTATGACGTCTTTTCCTTTCTCGTCGTATAAGTCCACTTCCTTGAATACAAGCATCTCCACTTCACGGGCCACTTTTTCCTTCTTCTCGACCTGACACGGTTTATTGTTCTTATAAACGACCTCTGTTCTTGTTATCTCCTCTTCGACCGTCTTTTTTTCCATTTTTTGCCGTTCTTTTTTCACTTTCTGCTTCTTGGGAATCATGATCTCCTCTTTATACTCCTCCATAATACGAGCGCCGAATTCATCGCCGAGGTATCTGCCGGGCCATTCGAGATGCATGCCACCCAAGACTCCCGGATTCGCAGAGATCGCGCCGATCGGAATTTCCCCCTTCTTTGCCGACCTCACCCTGCCTTCCTCCAGGACAACCGACGTGCCCGGCTTGATCCTCTTTTCGTTCACGGATTCAAAATATTCGGCAAAGTCGTTGCCCGTTCTCGCGCTCATGGCTTCGGCGATCGCTGTCTGATGTTCGGCGTTTTGCGCCGAGAGTTCGGTGATCTTCTTCTGTTGCTCCTTGATCGCCTCGATAAGCGGCGCAACGAAACCCGAATAGTTGATCGCTTTCATACCGTCTGGGCCCGTCGTTACGAGCTCTGGGAAAATGGGTTCGACTTCCTGGGCAATGAGACCCAGTTGTTCTGATAGATTTTGATGAGAATTTTCCCATTTAAAATTCACGCCGCGCAGTGAGGTGATTTTGTTCAAAGCACCATGCAAGGTCTTAATATCTTTCTTCAGGCGCGCGTCTGAGCCGGCAAGTGATCCCTGCGCAGTCCAAAGCTTGCCTGCCGCAAAACCGCCGTAATAATTCGTATTATTTACATCAAACATCCTCAACCAGTCGTCGTTCGCGCTAACATCGCCGACGCCAGAGAACCGCCATTTATTTCCCAACTGAAGTATGTCTGTTCGTAGTATCTGGCCGGACCCATCAGGGCCTATCCTTACTCGTCCGGATGACGCTCCCAAAACTAAATCATTAACAGCTCCGGTTGATGAAGGGTCCGCGTACAACCCTATATATCCCCAGGCGGTTCCCACCCTCATCCTGCCCCTACCGCCCTGTAGTAATGTCTCATTGCCCTGGACGTGCATGTTGTTTTCTATCCAGACATCAGTTGCATATACGTTCACTCCAGGTCCGTTAACCGCAAGTCTGACCTGTGGACTCGTCGTGTTGATGCCGACGTTCCCGCTGGATTGAATGACGAGGCGGTAGGTGGTGTCGTCAGCGATGCTCATGCCGCCCGCCGGCGTCAAGGTTCCCGTCGCGCCGCTTCTCAAGTACCACTTGCGCCCGCCGGGGGATGTATTTTCCAGGGTAAGCGCCGCGTTAAATCCATTGGCCGTGGGTTCCGGTCCACTGACGTGAAGTTTGGAGGAGGGACTTATCGTCCCGATGCCGGCGTTGCCGGTTTCTGTGACCCTCATCAAGTCGACATACGCTCCCTCGTTGCCCAAGGCTGTTGCCTTACGAAGCCAAATGCCCGCGGTGTTGCTGCCGTCTGCCGGCCCTGCATTCAATATCAAGGCACCATTTGGACTATTGGTGATAATGTGGCCACTTGTGGTTCTTATAGCGCCTGCCACATCCAACCGCTTGCCGGGAGTAGCCGTCCCGATGCCGACGTTGCCGGATGATTGCGATATGGTGATCGCATCACCAACAAAAGCGGTTCCAATTCTCACGCCTGAACCAAAGACCGATTTTATATAGTGATTTGTGTCTCCGAGGAACACGCGAGCTTCCGCTCCAGCAGCAGCAAAACTCCCAACGCCTTTGACGAGCATGTCTCCCAAATCTACGTGAAGTCTCTGTGTCGGCACAGAAGTTCCGATGCCGACGTTGCCTCCGGCGGCGACAAGCTGATTGGCACCCACCACCAGCCCGTTGACCGGCAACGTTAACGGTTCGGTGACGTTTATTGCCCCCGTCACGTCTACCGGCGATGCAATCTTGAGGTGACCAGACGAGTGGCCGGTAAAGATGCTGCCTTTGACGGTAACGGTATCGCTGTCCGCGTCGCCGAGGACCACGTTGCCTTGCATTGTTTCGGTGCTGACGACGGTGGTCTGGCCCTGCACCGACAGGTTGCCCTGGACCTGTAGATCGCCCAATATATCGGCACGACCCGAGGCGCCCAGGTTCATCGTCACCCAACCGCTCGGGCTGATGGCGTCGGACGTGAGCGTGAGGCTCAGTGCCTTCAGGTTACCGCCTTTGGCGCCGGCCACCTGCCGCAGGGTGCGATCGATGCCCGTGATTATCGTACCCGTGCGCAGGACCTTGGCGAGGACCAGCTTCTGGTTCGGGTTGGGCGGGGTCGTCGCCGACATTTCCACCAGCGACGCCTCGGTCCAGCGCGTGTCGCCCACGCCGCCGGTTTCGGTCGTCGGGTCGGTTTGTTTCTCGTCGTAGGCGATGGTGACGTAGACAGCCTGATCGGCCGGCGCCCCCGCCAGTTCCAAGGGTTTGTTATCGGCGAGGACGATCCGGTGCCCCTGGTCCTCATACGCGACGCCGGCATTGATCGAAATCGCGGTGGCGCCCGCGGGCGGATCGGGCACTTCCAGCCCTTCTGCGATGCCCGGCGTGTGCAGCAGCCGAGCGTGATCGCGCTGATGCTGGATATGGTAGCTCTGGTCGTCGTTGAAGTCCTTTTCGCGCAGGAACTGCCCGTTGAAGTAGTTCAAGCGTTTGATGGGATCCGCCATGGCATGCCTCCGATGAAGTTCGCGTTTGTTCAGCCCACGAGTGTGTCAACGCCGAGTGTCGAGTGCACGCGGATCTGGAAAATCGGCGTCTCGACGCTCAGCGCGTAGTACGTATGCGCCGGTTTCTGCAGGTCGACTATGGCGTGCGCGACCTGGTTCTGTACCTTGATCTGCGCCGGGTCGGGGTCCGGGAGCAGCACGTGTACCTTGAAAAAGAACGGCGAGCCGCCGTCAAGAATCGTGTCCTGGCCGATCGTGGAATGCACGCCGATCTGGAGCGGCGTGCTTTCCTCGTCGATGCGTACGCCCAGGCGCGTGTAGATGCGCACAAACTCCTCGACGCCGCGCTTGGTGCCGCGCAGCCGGTAGAGCGGCGCCGCCTTGGCGATCAGGTCGCGTTGGCGCAGCTCGTCCCAATCCTCGCGCAGGGTCAGTGCTACCCAGCCGGCGAGCCATCGGAGAAATTCTTTCGGGGTCCGCTCGCCGTCGGCAAGCGACGCCCCCGGCTCGAAGTAGCGGTAGAGGCGCGCGATGGTTTCTTCGAGGCCAGGCTCGCCGGCGTCGCCGACACCGAGCAGCAGGTGCTCGAATCCGAGCAGGAACCGGCCAAGGAAATCGGGCGCGCCCGCCACCCGGTCCTCCTGCAATACCGCGGGAAGGTTTTCGAACAGACTGCTGACTTTGTCCGCGTCAATCGCCATGGCGGATACTCGATCGGTTCATTGCGTCGGCGTCACGCATCCTGCACCGTTACCTGGACCTGCCAGTTGACCACCTCGCCCGCCTCGACATGCAGGCCGACGACGGATCCGCTTTGCATCAGCAGGCGGTTCCCGTCGGCTTGCAAGGTCAGAGCCACGGCGGTGACGCCGGAAATGTGTTCCAGCACGATTCTCAATGCCGCGAGCGTGATATCGGTATCGGCCGAGGTTGCCGGCCCCGGCCCGTGGTAGAGCGGGTGAAAGAACTCGCGAACCGCCGCCTTCGCCTGGCGCTTCAGGATCGCCAGATCGGCCGGGCCGGCCTTGGTCAGCGTCACCGCGAGCTGCGCCGGCACGAAGCTCGTGCTGGGTGCGATCACGATCGATGCGCCGGCGAAACGCGCAAGCGGGAGATGGTGCTGCTCCAGAGCCATCCCCACAAGATCGCCTTCGGGGTGCCAGAGCGGGGAAGCCGCGGCGCACTGCTCGTCTGCCGGCAGGCACGAGCTGAAGAGCATCAGGTCGGTGACGTAGTCGACCCCCTCGACGGCTTCGATCTGTTCATACAGCTCGGAGACATAGACGTCCCGTCCGAACGGCCACCCGCTCTGCGTGCTGCCCCCCGTGAGGGGGTTCAGGAAACGCTCGAGTTGGCTCACCACCCGGCTGCCCACCGCAGCGGTCAACGCGCCACCGGAGGAAGCGATGAGAATCTCGGCACTGATCGGAGCGTAGTACGGGCCGACCACGTGGTGGCGCGTCGTGAGTGTGCGCCACTCGTCGAGGTATCCCCAGAGGGCGGACTTGAGCGGGATCGGCGGCTGCAGCATGCCCGGGTCCTGCTGCAAGACGATCAGGCTCATGTGCGCCGGCGCGTACTGCGTGCGCTCGGTCTCGGTACCGCGTTCCAAATTGCGCGACGACACGCAGGACGCGCGCGCGACCGGCGGCACGCGGGACGGCAAGTTGGCGGCGGCGAGGCGATCGAGCTGCGTGACCCGCCACCATTCCTCCAGCAAATCGCGTATCTCGGCGATCGACTTATTGGCCTTCCTTGCGTCGTCCTCGATGCGCTGCATCGCGGCAAGCCACTGGTTGAAGTTTTCGGTCGCGAGGCGCTCGAAATCGGCTGCGGTCACGGCGCGCTCGCGCGCGCGCACCGCCAGCACGGTGGCGCGGATGTCGGCAGTCAGGTCCGGGCTCGGCGTCCAGTCCGGGCCGTTGAGCAGCTTGAGGAACTTGCGCTGGTTTTCCGCCGTCACGCGGTCGAGGCGATAAAGCAAGGCCTCGGTGAGGTAGGCGAACAATTCCAACAGCGTGATACCGGGGTCCGACGGGTTGTGATTCGTCCAATCGGGATCGTGGACCGGGATCAGGCGACGCGCCTCCGTCACCAAGTCGGTGTAGCGGCGATCGTCTAGATTCGGCAATTGCAGGGGCATGGGTAGGTCGCTCGGTTCAGGTTTCCTCGAATACCAGGCCGATCTGATGCTTGCCCGAGAAGACCAGAAAGCGGCCGGTGCCGCGCACGCCCGGTTGATCCTCGGTTTCGGTGATCTGCAAGTAGCGCACGTGGTCCACGCCCGGGATCGACTCGATCAACGCGAAGAGATCCGAGCGGTGCGGCGCGCGCCCAAAGTCCCAGCCGCTGCCGTCCAGCCCGCCGGTGAGGGGATGCAGGAAGGCGTCGAGGCGCTCGTACACCGCGCGCTCCACGGCGCTTGCCCCGTCCGGCGTTGCCAAGGCGACCTCGGCGCGGATGTCGACGCGAAGATACAACGGTCCCACGACCGCGAGGCTGGCGGTCGCCGCGGCGCGCGCCGCCAGAAAATCGCTTACGCGCGCGAGCAGCTCCATCGTAGGCAACGGTTTGACGTCGTCCGTGCGCGGTACAATGATGACGCTCACGGCTCCGGGCACCTGGGCAGCGCCCAGCGGATCGGCGGCGAGATCGCACAAGGGCACGCAGCGGCTGCGCGCCACTTCCGGTGAGGCCAACAGTGCGAGATCCTCGTAGTCCTCCAGCGTGACCGCGCGGTCGCGGTGACGGAGCGTGCGCGGCATGCGCTCCAAGAGCGCGCCGGTGGTTTCCGCCTCGGCGCCTCCGGCGGCCGCTTCCGGGTTGCTCGCCTTCTCAACGTAGGGCACGGTCGTCTTGAGCTGCGCGACCGTGCCTGCGTCGCGGTTGCCCCGGCTCCCGCCGCCGGTCTGGTAGCGCGTGAGGCGCAGATTGCCGGTGCCGCGCGGCGGCACGCGGCCGTTCACGCCGTCGCCGAAGCGGATTTCGCCGGTAAGATGGTCGATCGCGTAGTGCCGGTCGCGCGGCCCGGAGCCGTAAAAGTCCGGCATCTCGTGCCAGCGCACCCAGATCTCGCGCGGGCGGCCGGCGGCGTCGAGCACCACGTTGACGGCATCATCGCCTTCTTCCTCTTTGAGAACAGCCAAGTCTTCGGCGCCCGGCATTTCCGGTTCGCGCACCTCGAGCCGCTGGCCGGCAAGAACCGGGATGCGCGTGGAGAGGAACTGCTGCCGCTCCGCGCCGTTGCTCGAGCCGAGGATCTCGTTGACGACGGTGGTCGTCTGCAAGGCCAAGGTCGTATTGAGCAGCACGCGGCCCAGGCGCGGCGGCACCGCGTACTCACCCTTGTCCCATTCGGCGCGCAGCCAGTAGCGGCCGCGCCCGAACAGCTCGCCGCTGGCAAGATCGCCCGGCGCGAGGAACTCGAGCAGCCCGGAGCGCGTGAAGTTCTCCGAGTCGTCCTGCACGGCGAGCTTCGACCACTGCGCGCCGTTCCAATACGACCACGCGACGCCGGCCGGTTCGGTGCTCGGCAGAGCGCCGACCGCAGTGGCGAAGACTGCGCTGTATATATGATCCGAATCGCTGCGCGCGCTGACTCGCAGGAAACCGCTATCGCTGTCGCCTGGCTCCTTTCCGGCCGGGATGCTTACCTGCACGGCGAGGTCGTACGTCGCGCCCGCGTCGACTGCAACGGAGGCAACAGCCGTCGCCGGCCACTGGTATCCGAGCAAGGCGATGTCGAAGTCTTCGCGCTGTGCCGAGGGATTCGTGATGGTGAACGCATGCGTCACCGTCGAATTGGGCGCGCCGACCCGCCCGCTGGTTTCAGGCGACAGCGGCACGGAGCGCTCGCCGTACTTGGACTCGGCCACGCGGTTGTAGATGCTGATCGTCGTGTTCGGAAAGGTCCGTCCCGCTGGAAGCGAAAAGCCCAGATACAGCCCGGGGCGCTGCGCTTCGGAAGTTGCGGCGAACGGCGCGAACGCGGCATCCTCGGCGCTGGCTGCGGCGGTGCAATCTTCAAAAGCGAGCCGGTTGTACGCGAAGCAGACTTCGGGCGGGCGCTGCGGCGTGATCTCGTAGCCGATCTTCACCGAGGCAATGACGGGCGGCCGGAAGCTCGCGGGGATGAGGTTGTAACCGTCATCCGGGTTGGCCGGATTCTTGAGCACGTAGCTTGCGTCCTTGCCGTAATTGCCCTTGACCAGCCGCACGCGCAGCCAATAGTTGTCCTGGCCGTTGACTGGGGTCTTCGCGACCGCATCGGGGAGTTGCAACGCCACCATGCCGCTCATGGAAAATCCGGACGTGCCATCAGAAAAGACGGGTCCTCCGGTAATCGGCCCTTTAGGACCGCTCCGTCCCAACTCCTGCCAGGCGCTGCCGTTCCAGCATTCCCAAGCGAGCACGAGGTCGTCCGATGCGAGCACGCTGCTTGGATCGGAGCCGGACGGATTCGCGAGCCGTATGTCGAGCTGGACGCTCGCGCTCTGGAGTGCGCTGTTTGCCGCGCGGTCCTTGGAAAAAGCCTCGAGACTCGCAAGAAACAACGTGTCGTATAGCTTCGGCTTCTCGCCGAACGGAAAAAACTCCTTGCTCAGATCCAGCGGCGCCGCATTGGTAAAGCCCAAGTCCGGGGCGATCCCTTCGGCTAGGGTGCGCTCGATCCGCACCGCAATTTCGATTTTCTTGACTCTCGGCAGCCGGCTCTCGCGCACCATGCCGGCCAGGGCCACGGGCGACCGCGTGATCGGCGTGAGCAGCCGACCGCGCAACCAGCGGCTCAACCGTGAATTTACCGAGGTCTCGGGCAGTACTTGGATGGCGCCAAAGTCGATCGTGCCCGCTTGCGTCAGGTTGTTGGTGGGATCGACCGCCGGGACGAGCGGCTGCCACTGAGCGCCGTCCCAACGTTCCCATCGCATCTGGCGAGCTTCGGTGTCAACCGGCAACGGCGCCTCCAGCGTAACGATCAACTGCAAATTTTTGATTTGGGCATACCCGAGCAATTTGCCGTCGCCGAGATACAGCACATGCTCGAACGCCCGATCGCCTTGAAAAACCGGGAACGCGGACGGCGTCGCCAAGCGATCGCTCCAGTCGCCGTAGCTGTCCTGCTTCGGATCGAGCGTCAAGAGCGAGCTGAGTTGCGCGGCGGTCACGACCAGCGGGCGTTCGGTTTCGAACACCACCGGATCCTTTTCCCCGGGGCCAGGGGGAGCGGCGACCTGGGTGCCTTGAGGAACCTGCGCGTCGACCGCGCTGCCGGCGGAGAGCGAGAAGCTGAGCGGCACGCGCGCCGGCTGCGGCGGCTGGCGCGCCGCGCCGAGCAGATCGAGGAAGGCGAGGAAGTTCTTCTCCGGCACCCGGTTCAGGCGCTCGATCACGATTTCGCCGAAGCGCGCGAAGATGCCGATCAGGGCGGCGCTCCGGCCGGTCGGCGCGCCGCTGACCGGGTCGTGTTCCTGCCATCGACGGAACGGATAGTGCTGCGCGGGCTCCGCCGGGTGCGTGGTGTACTGCTGCAACAGCGTGACCAGGCGTCCGACGATGTTCGGTGCCGACCGCGGATCGACCTTCGGGGCTTCCATGCTCATCCGCCCGCTCCCGCATCGAGGTAGAACGGATACACCAGGTTGAAAGCGTTGTTGGTCGCGCGCACTTCGTAGTCGATGCTGATCAACAACACTTCGCCGTCGCCGCCGGGACTGACGTTTACGTCGAGCACGTCGATGCGCGGCTCGAAACGCAACAACGCCTCGCGCACGGCAGCCGCGACGCGCCCGCCCGTCGAGGCGGTGACCGTGTCGAACACGAGCTCGTGAATCCCGCAGCCGAAATCGGGGCGCATGACCCGCTCGCCCTTGGCAGTGCTCAGAACGATCCACACCGAATCCTGCACGCCGGCTTCGTACGCGGCGGGCGCCAGAGCGCCGTTCTCGTCCGCGCGCAGCGGCGAGGCGATACCGGCGCCGAGGAACGTCTTGCTTAGCGTGTCGCTCATGCCGGTCCGTCCTTCATCCGATCATCACCGTGCCGACCGCGATGACCTGGCCGACCGGCAGGTCTGCCGGGTCGTTGCAGGTTTCCGCCGTGTCGCCGTTGCGCGCCGCCATCTTGCCGTTGATGTTCACTGTCGGGCTGCCGAGCTTGATCGTCGCCTTGTTCGCCGGCGGCTTCTGGAACGCCGTGCCCGGCGGCGTCGGAATGTGGGGCGGCGTATTGTCGGCGGTGCTGTCCACGGTCGCGGCCGGCATTCCCATGATGTTCACGTCCGAGCTCAGGCCGCCGTTGATGATCCCGGTAAACGGGTGCGGCAACGGCGTCGGCACTGGCCCGGCCCCACTCGGTACCATCACGATGTGGGTGTCGGTGGCGACGATCTGGTCGCCTTGTTTGGCGGCGGGCTGTCCCATGGCTCAGTTTATGTTTACGGTGGCGCCCTTGACGTTGAGCGTGGCGCTCGCCTTCACGTCCATGCCCGCGCCGGCCTCGATCTTGGTGTCGGCCGAGGATTTGAGCTGGATCTTCTGCGCCTCGAGCTTGATCGTGCCCTGCGCGGCGGCGAGCGCGATGTCCTTGTCGGTCGTGATCGTGAGCGTGTTCTTGGCGGTGTCGATCACGATGCTGTTCTTGCCGCTCTTGTCGATGATCTCGATCGTCTCCTTGCCGTCCTCGTCGTTCAGCTTGATGAGGTGCCCGCTGCGCGACTTGATCAGGCGCAGGTTGTTCTTTCCATCACCATTCGTGGCCGGCGGCGCGTCCTTGCCGTTCCACAAGGCGCCCAGGACGTAGGGAAAGCGCGCATCGCCGTGCTCGAACGCCACCAGCACCTCGTCGTCGACCTCGGGAAGGAAATACGTCCCCCGGTCCTTCCCGCCCATGGGAACCGCGAGCCGCGCCCAGTGGCTTTCCTCGGAGTCGCTCAGCCAGGGAAAGCGCACCTTCACGCGCCCCAGGTTGTCCGGGTCTTGATTGTTGGTGACGACGCCGACCACCAGGCCGAACAAGCGCCCCGCCGCGGCCGGTGCGTCGTCCGTGTCGAGCAGGGCGTCGAGATTCATGCGGCGTTCCTGCGCACGACGAAATGCGTTTGGTAAGCATCGCGCTGCGTGTAGCGATGGCTGGTCGCGCTGACGTAGTATTGCCCGCTGAAGCGCGTGCCGATGCCGTCGATC
>WNGL01002821.1_pt1 | contig 20975 bp, 20 predicted proteins | sample 5400591 | NCBI WGS metagenome assembly WNGL01 (sample SAMN13153377, study PRJNA577476) | soil metagenome | isolation source: 80 cm soil or saprolite under Garry oak tree replicate 1 | place: USA:California | collected 2016-06-15 | reverse complement strand
TCCTGGTGGTGCTCATCTCCACCCGCTACAGCTCCACCTATCGGGTGGTCTTCCGGAACTCGGGCGTGGCGGTCTCGACGGTCCTGCTGCGGCTGGCCCTCTCGGCGCCTCCCTACCTGAACGCGGGGCTCGGCGCCGCCGCCGCGGGCTTCGCCGTCTGCCTCACCCTCGCCTACAACGCCTGGTCGGCCGGGGTGGAGCGGCCCGCGCCGGCGCGCCCCTCGGGCGACTGACGGCGGAGCCCACGGGGAGCCTCACTGCACGTCGCGCGGTCGCTCGCTCAGCGAGGTGAAGCTGCGGTCCGAGGTGGCCGTATGGGCGCCGAGCTCCGACCGTAGGTCGAGCGCCATCACGCCGGCGAGCTCGCACTCGCCGCTCGTCACGAGCGTCCGAAGCTCGGCCATGTGGGCGAGCAGGTTCTGGTGCTCCTGGCGATGCGAGGGCAGCGACGCGTACGACGCGGCCTCCATGAGCAGCTCCTCGCCGGCGAAGTGGGCGGCGCTGTAACCGTGGAGCTGCTCCGCGACGCACCGCGCCACCGCGGGCTGGTCCTGCCTGAGCGCGCTCGTCAGGGCGCGCACGAGCGTGAGCTGGAGGTTGTGCTCGCGGTCGATCTCCTCGTCGCCTCCGCCGAGGTCGTCGTCCCAGATCTGGGGTGGTTCCATGCCGTCCTCCGCCAGACGGGCTCACCCGCCACCCGTGTCTCTTCCCACCGGTCGTGGCGACGGCAACACCCTTCGGGGCGCTGCCCGGCGATCTTCACGCTCGAGCGGTGCGCGCCACCCCGCGGGCCACCACCTCGCGCAGCTCGTCCGCGTCGAACGGCTTCTCGACGCGGACGTTCGGGACGCGGTCCAGGAACGCGCGCGCCTTGGCGGTGAATGCGCCGCCGGTGAGGAAGATCATGCCGCGGGCGAGCTCCGGCCGCGACGCGCCCAGCGCCTCGTGGCACTCCATGCCCGTCAGCCCCGGCATCATGAGGTCGCACACCACCACGTCGAAGCGCTCGCCGCGCGCGAGCCGCGCCAGCGCCTCGGACGGATCGGTGAGCGCCACCACCTCGTGCTCGCTCGCGAGCGTCCTTGCCACCGCCCGGCACACCAGCGGCTCGTCGTCGAGGACGAGCACCCGGCCGCGCTTGCCGGAAGGCGCAACCTCGGCCGGTGGCGCCGGCGTGGGGCGCGCCGCCTGCGTGGGCAGGAGCACGCGGAAGCAGCTGCCCTTCCCCGGCGTGCTCTCCACCTCGATCTCGCCGCCGAGCGCCTCGACGATGCCGTGGCAGACGGACAGCCCCAGGCCCGACCCCTCGCCGACCGCCTTGGTGGTGAAGAACGGGTCGAAGATGCGCGGCAGCAGCTCGGGTGAGATGCCATTCCCGGTGTCCGACACCTCCAGCGCGACCCGACCGTCGGCGGCGAGCCTGGTGATCACCCGGATGACGTTCTCGGCTGGGCGCCCCTCCGGCGTGGCCTGCGCGGCGTTCACGAGCAGGTTCAACACCACCTGGGCCAGCTCGTGCTCGGTGCCGCGAACCGGGGGCACGTCGCGCAGGTCGAGGAGCAGCGTGGCCCTGGAGCGGAGCTGGTTCTCGGCGATGCGGGCGGCGGCGCGGACGGGGCCGCGCACGTCGAGGTGGGATGGGACCGCCCCGTCTCCGTCGCGGCGCGAGAAGGTACGGAGCCCGCGCACGATCTCGGCGATGCGGCGCGCTCCGTCGCGGGCCTCCCGGACGGCGGCCAGCGCCTCACCATCCTGAGCGCCGCCGCGCCGGCCGCCCAGCCGCTCCTCCAGGAACTCGAAGTTGGCGAGCAGGTAAGAGAGGGGGTTGTTGATCTCGTGCGCCACGCCGGCGGCGAGCGTGCCGATCGAGGCGAGCCGGTCGGAGAAGACGAGCTGCGCCTGGAGCCGCCGCTCGCGCGAGACATCGGCCCAGGTGGCGATCACGCGCAGCGCGCACCCGGTCTCGTCCTGCGCCACCGCGCGCGCCGAGACGCGGTACCAGGCCAGCTCGCCATTCGGCAGCACGATGCGGTGCTCCGCCTCGATGCGGTCGCGGTGGCCAGCGATGAGCTCGTGCAGCTGCGCGCCGACGCGCGGGAGGTCGTCCGGATGCACCAGCTGGCCCATCTCCTCGATGGTCAAGGTGGAGCGGCCGAGCATCTGTGCCAGGCGTGGGCTGAGGTGCAGCGTGCCGGTGGTGAGGTCACCGTCGACGACGCCCACCTCGGTCACCTCGAGCGCCAGCCGGAGCCGCTCCTGCTCGACCCGCAGCGCCGCCTCGGCGCGCTTGCGCTCGCTCACGTCTCGGTTCACGGCCAGGTAGCCGACGACCGCCCCGCTGTCGTCGCGCAGCGGCAACCAGGTCATCTCGACGTCGATCGCGGTGCCGTCGGCGCGGTGGTGCACCACGTCGTACCGCTGCGGCTCACCGGCGTCGGCGCGCGCGCGCCGCTTCGCCAGCTCCGCGTCCGTGGTGGCCGACCCGAACGCCTCCCGCCCGGGTCTCCCTATCACCTCCCGCGCCGTCCGGCCGTAGATGCGCTCGGCGGCCCCGGTCCAGGCGGTGATGCGCAGCTCGCGATCGCTCGCGGCCACCGCATCGCTGAGGTGCGCGAGGAGCGCGCCTTGCAACCGAGCCAGCCGCTCCACCTGCTTGCGATCGCGGATGTCGCGGGCGAGCGAGAACACCAGCGAGCGGCCCTCCACCTCGACCACCTGCGCCGTGACCTCGGCCGGGAAGCTCGAGCCGTCCTTGCGCCGGCAGATCGTCTCGAAGCGCCCGCCCCGCTGCTCGCGGATGGCGGCGCGGCGCCGCTCGGGGTCGGCCCCCTCGTCCGGCGCGAGCAGCTGGTCGAGCGAGAGCCCTTGCAGCTCCTCCCGCGGGAAGCCGAAGGCCTCCACCGCCCGGTCGTTGGCGTCGACGACGCGCGACTCCGGATCCGTCACCAGCACGATGTCGGTGACGTGGCTCCACAGGTAGTCCAGCCGTTGCCGCAGGAGGCGCCCCTCCATCTCGCGCTCGCGCTGCTCCAGCGCTCGCCCCGCGCCGCGCGACCAGGCGAGGACGGCGCTCCCGACGCCCACCAGGAGGAGCGCCACCACCGCCGCCAGCCAGCGGGCGTGATCGGCGGCGGGCGCCCGAAGCTCGCGCTCGTCGATCTTGACGACGACGCCCCAGGGGGCGCCCGGCACCGGCCGCCAGGCCTCGAGCACCAAGACCCCGCGATAGTCGCGGACGAGGCCCGCGCCTTGCTCGCCGTGGGCGGCCCGCCCGAGCGGCCACCCCTCGGGCCGAGGCGAGACGCGCGCCGGGATGGGCTCGAGCGCGACGTGGCGCAGGGCCGCGATGACCACGGTGTCCTCGCCGTCGTAGCCACCGAGCAGCACCTCCGCGCTGCGCAGGCGCGCGGGCCAGGCGCGCACCGCGCCCGGGAGTGCCACCGCGAACTCGCCCTCCAGCAGCACGCCCCCCACCTCTCGCCCGCGCTCGTCGGACAGGGCGAGCGCCACCAAGAGCCGTCCATCCGCGGCTGCGCCCGAGTCGAGGTGAGGGCCACCGCTCGCCCGGGACGCACGCAGCGCCGCGAGCTCCTGCGCGGTCGGCGACGGGCGCGGCGTGGTGGCTGCCACCACCCGCCCGCCCGCGTCGACGAGCGAGCCGCGGCGCAGGCGAAGGCGGCCGAGTCGGGAGCGGAGCGACTCCGCCGCCTGCTCGAGGTCGCCCGGCCGCGCCCGCCCCGCCGCGACGCGGACCATCGCCCCGCGCACGATCGGGTGCGAGAGCAGGCTGCCGACGTCCGTCAGGAGCTGCTGCCTCCACTCGGCGAGCTGCTGGACCTTGAGATCGGCCACCGCCGCCAGCTCGCCTTCGACCTGCTGGCGCAGGTCGCGGTCGAAAGCACGGTAGTTCAGCACCGCCACCGCGCCGACCCCCACGGCGAGCACGAGCAGGGCGCCGATGGGCACGATCCACGATCGACTGAAACCCCCTCGGCGCATCCATCCTCCGCCCGAGCGCTGCCGGCGGGCGGCCCGAGTCTACCTCAGACCCGGAGTCTCATCGACGGGGGGTCCGGCCGCGGTCGCGAAGCTCACCCACCTGCGCTTACACCGCACCACCGCCCCGAAGCCGCGCAGTGGCTCGCACCGGCCGGCCCGGTCTCGGCGTCGGGGGCTCCCGAGCTCGCCTCCCACCGCACCGCACAACGCCCGACGCCGGCGCCGCCGGCCTCCGATGCGTCGCGCGACGGGCGTGCGCTAGGCTGGGTCCCTCTCGCGGAGGAGGTCGGCGCGCGTGTGGCTCCTGCTGTTCGGTTTGGGTGCGGCAATCCTGTACCGGCTGCCCCTCCCGGCGGCGCTGGCGGCCCTGCCCTACCCGCCGCCGCTCGAGGCGCGCTACGCGCTCTTCTTCCTCATCGCCGCCCTGCTGCGCGTCGCCATCCTGCGGGCGCGGGTCGGCGCCCTCGAGCGCCGTGAGCGACGGGCGCGGCGGGTCCCTCGCCGCGACGTACGCTTCGCGCTCGCTCCTCCGGGGCTGATCGAGATGGGCGCCGGCATCGGGAAAGGGGTGGCGGAGGCGATGCTCGGCAACCCCTTCGCCGCGGCCTGGGCCGGCGCCGCCCTCCTGCTCCGCTTCGCCGCGTCGCGACCGCCCGAGGATCCGACGCTGGTGGCGCGGCGCGCGGCGGAGCGCAAGCGGGCGATCGCCCGCGAACAACGGCGTGGCGTGCTGTGCATCTGCGGCGTGGGCCTCATCTGCGTGGCGGCGTGCTGGTGGCCAGTCCTCTCGCCGCGCTGGCCGGCCGCCTGGGCGACCTTCGTGCACACCGCGCAGGCGCAGACGCGAGGCTGGCGATGAGCGAATCCTCCACGCGCCCGGCTGTCGTCCGCGTCGTGGCGTGGGGTCTGGCGGCCGTCGCGGTCGCGGCCGGTGCGGGCTTCGGCCTGCGCGCGGCCACGGGACAGCTGGCGGCCGCCCGCCGGGCCACCGCCCAGGTCGCGGACACGGTCGCGGGCTCGCCTGGACCCGCGGAGCAAACCCCGCCGAAGCCGGAGGGGTCGGCGCTCTCGCCCGAGGAGATTGCCCGCCTCCAGAAGAGCTGGCTGGACAGCGAGAGCATCGCCCCGCGATCGGACCGCGTCGATCCCGCGACGGGCGAGCGGGTCGGCGTCTTCCACGGGTTCGGGCTGCAGATCGACACCGTGCCCGCCGGCGCGGAGGTGCTCGTCGCCGGCGAGGAGATGGGCACGAGCCCGCTCCTCACCACCGTGGCGTGCCGTCCTGGCGAGGAGCTCCTGGTGCGCGCCCAGCTGGACCGTCAGGTGGCGAGCACCCGCACGCGCTGCCGGAAGGACGTGCTCGTGAAGCTGTTGCTCACCCTGCGGCCCGGGCGTTGAACGAGGGCTGCGCCCTTGGCTGCGCACTCGCCCCGTCGAGCGAAGCTCGCCGGGGCCCTTCGCGCGGCGTCGCGGCGTTCGCCGCTCCACGCCGCGCCTCCCGCCGCGCTCGCTTCGCTCGCGTGCTCGCGCTTCGCGCTCACCCCTCCGACAGGTCCTGCACCAGCTCGACGAGCGCGAGGAGCTCTTCGCCGGCCGAGGCGTCATCGAAGCGGACCGCGCGCGACTCCTGATCGTCCTCGAGCGTGAGCACGTAATGGAACCCATCGGGTGACGGATCCTGCTCGAGCACCGCCGGCAATGCGGAGAAGCCGGCCGCGTCGGAAGCCTCCCGCAGCCGCGCCTCGCCGTCCGGCGAGAGCCCCGGCGGTTCGGCCCGCCAGGTGCGGGTGAGCCCACCCAGGCCGCCGCTGCGGATGAGCACTGCGCGCATGATCAGCCGACGCCCTCGCCCGCAGCCGCGACCCCCACTGCCGCCCATGCCTCGCGGATCACCTGCTCCACCGCCGCGCCGAAGAGCGTGCGCGCCGAGAGCGCCGTGGCGAGCGCCGCGCCCGCGAAGTCGCTGCGCCGCGAGAGCGTGTTGCAGAGCGCGTGGTACCAGATCGCCCCCGCGCGCTCCCAGGCGCGGCCGCCGAGGCGCTGGGCGGCGAGGTAGAAGGCGTGGTTGGGGATTCCGGAGTTCACGTGGACCCCGCCGTTGTCCTGCTCGGTCTCGACATAACGCTGCATGTGGGCCGGCTGCGGGTCCCGGCCGAGGCGCGGGTCGTCGTACGCCGTACCGGGCGCCTTCATGGAGCGGAGCGCGGCGCCCTTCACACCTGGCGTGAAGAGCCCCTCGCCGATGAGCCAGCTCGCCTGCTCGGCAGTCTGGCCGAGCTTCCACTGCTTCACCAGCACGCCCAGCACGTCGGCGAACGACTCGTTGAGCGCGCCGGGTTGCCCCTCGTACACGAGCGCCGCCTCGGTCTCGACGACGCCGTGCGTGAGCTCGTGGCCGATCACCTCCAGGCACGCCGTGAAGTGCTGGAAGAGCTTCCCGTCGCCGTCCCCGAACACCATCTCGCGCCCGTTCCAGAAGGCGTTGTCGTAGCGGCGGCCGTAGTGGACGGTGGCGTCCAGGCGCTCGCCGCGGTCGTCGATCGAGCGGCGCTTCAGCACCTCGAAGTAGAAGTCGTAGGTGGCGCCCAGCCCCTCGAACGCCTCGTTCACGGCCGCGTCCTGGACGGCTGGTTCCTTCTCGCCGCGGGCGAGCTCGCCGGGCAGGCGCTGGGTGTGTCGGCCGTCGTAGATCGTGCGCAGCTTCTGCCCGGCTGGCACTCCTCCCCGGTCCTCGCCCGCGGCCTGGCGCTCGCCCCGCAGCCGCTCGGTGGCCATGAGCGTGTCGAGCGCGAGCGCGCGCTCCTCGTCGGCGCCGTGGTGAGCGAGGTGGCGCAGGATGTGAGGTGGAACGATGCCGTGCGGAGCGTGGCGGGGGCGGGGGCACATGCCGGCGACGATGACGCCAAGTGCGGGCAGCCGGCAATGGGATTCTTCCGGCGTGCCCCCGTTTGGGGTGCACTTCCCGGAGCGCCCCTCATGAGGCCTCCGATTCACCGCCGGGAAGGCTACTCCCCACTCGGCGGCGCCGCGACTCGCGCCCGCCGGGAGCTTCGCCATGCCGCCCTCGCCCCTCATCGCGCCCGAGCTCGTCCGCCGCATGGCGGAGGTGGTCGGCGAGGGAAATTGCATTTCAGAGGCGGCGCAGCTCCTCGTCTACGAATGCGACGGGCTCACGCACGGCCGGACGCGCCCGGCGCTGGTGGTGCTGCCCGGCTCCACGGACGAGGTGGCGCGCGTGGTGCGGCTCGCCGCGGCGGCGGGCGTCCCCATCGTGCCGCGCGGCGCCGGCACCGGCCTCTCCGGCGGGGCGCGTCCGACGCCGGGCTCCGTGGTGGTGGGCCTCTCGCGCATGAAGCGTATCCTCGACGTCGACCTCGAGAACGGGACGGTGCGGGTCGAGCCCGGCGTCATCAACCTCGACGTCTCGAAGGCGGTGGCGAGCGGCGGGTTCTACTACGCGCCCGACCCGTCCTCCCAGGGCGTGTGCACCATCGGCGGGAACGTGGCCGAGAACTCCGGGGGCGCGCACTGCCTCAAGTACGGCTTCACGGTGAACCACGTTCTCGCCGCGCGCGTCGTCCTCGATGGCGGCGAGGTGGTGGACCTGGGCGGGCCCGCGCTCGATCCGCCCGGCTACGACCTCCTGGCGGTGCTGGTCGGCGGCGAGGGCATGCTCGGCATCGTGACCGAGGTGACCTTGCGGCTCTTGCGCAAGCCGGAGGCGACGCGGACCTTCTTCGCCACGTTCCCCTCCACCGATGAGGCCGGCGCCGCCGTCTCCGGCATCATCGCCGCCGGCATCCTGCCAGCCGCCATCGAGATGATGGACCGGCTCGCCATCCGGGCGGCCGTGGCCGCCACCGGCCTCGACTGGCCGGACGTGGGGGCGGCCCTCCTCATGGACGCCGACGGGTCGACGGCCGAGGCAGAGCACGTCTCGCGCCGCGCGGTCGAGATCGCCCGGACCTCGGGTGCCCTCGAGATCCGCATCCCGCGCGATGAGACGGAGCGGCAGCTCATGTGGAGGGGCCGCAAGTGCGCCTTCGCCGCCATGGGCCGCATCAGCCCCAACTACATGGTCGAGGACGGCGTCATCCCGCGCTCGGAGATCTCCCGCATCCTGCGCGACATCGGCAGGCTGGCCGACGCGGCCGGCCTGCGGGTGGCGAACGTGTTCCACGCGGGGGATGGCAACCTCCATCCCCTCGTCCTCTACGACGCGCGCGTGCCCGGCGAGGAGGAACGGGCGGCGCAGGTCGGGCGCGAGATCCTGCGCCTGTGCGTGCGCTACGGCGGGTCCATCACCGGCGAGCACGGCGTCGGCGCAGAGAAGGCGGAGGCCATGGGCGACATGTTCAACGAGGACGACCTCGAGACCATGGCGCGCGTGCGCTGGGCCTTCGATCCGAGGGCCCGCTTCAACCCGGGCAAGGTCTTCCCCACGCCGCGGCTGTGCGGCGAGAAGCCCGGCCCGCACGTGCCGCATCCCCTCGAGCTCTCCGGACAGGCGGAGCGATGGTAGCCGGGGCGCGCGAGGGGACGCCGAGCGACGCGGTGCTGGGCATCGTCCCGCGGCTCGTGCTCGAGCCGGCTTCGGTGGAAGAGGCCGCCGAGGCGCTTCGCGCCTGCGCGCGCGACCGGCTGGCGGTCGCGTTCGTCGGCGGCGGCACCGAGCTCGAGCTGGGGCGGCCGCCGTCGCGGCTCGACGCGGTGGTGCGGACCGGGCGGCTCGCGCGCGTCGTCGAGCACAACCCTTCGGACCAGATCGCCGTGGTCGAGGCGGGGGTGACGGTGGCGGAGCTGCAGCGGCAGCTCGGGGCGCACGGTCAGCGCCTCGCGCTGGACCCGCCGCTGCCGGAGCGCGCGACGGTGGGCGGCGTCCTCGCCGCGAACGCCTGGGGCCCCCTGCGGCAGCGCCACGGCGCAGGGCGGGACCTGGTGGTCGGGATGACCTTCGTCCGGGCCGACGGCACCGTCGCGAAGGGCGGCGGCAAGGTGGTGAAGAACGTGGCCGGGTTCGACGTGCCGCGCCTCCTCGTCGGCTCGCTCGGCACGCTCGCCATGATCGGGACGGTGACCTTCCGCCTCCACCCGCTGCCGGGGGCGGAGGCGACGGTGCTGCTGCCCGGCCTCGACGTCCCCGCCGCGCGGGCCATGCTGGCGGCCATCCGCTCGAGCCACCTCGAACCGGCGGCGGCGGCGGCCATCCTGGAAGGAGGTCACCTCCGCCTCGGGGTGCGCTTCGAGGGCTTCGGGCCGGGCGTGACCGAGCAGCGGCAACGGCTCCTGGCGGTGGCGGAGCACCTCGGCCGCGAGGCCGAGCCGCTCGAGGTCGGCGCCGCGAGCGCGTTCTGGGCGCGGCACGACATCATCCGCTCCGAGGGCTCGGTGCGCTTCAAGATCACCGCGCCGCCGGCGGCGCTCGCCGAGCTCGTGAGCGCCGGCGCGTCGCCGCTCGCGGGCGCGCTGCGAGGAGGAGCGGCCGTGCTGTACCCGGCCCTCGGCGCCGCCTTCGCCTCGGGGGCCGCGGCCGACCCGGCGGCGGTGGCCCGCGCGGTCGAGGCCGCGCGCGCGGCCCTCGCTTCGCTCGGCGGAGGCGTGGTGGTCGCCGCGGCACCGGCCGAGCTGCGGGCGCTGCTCGATCCCTGGGGCCCGCCGCCGCCCGGGGTGGCGGTGATGCGGCGGATGAAGGACCAGCTCGACCCCGATCACCGGCTGGCGCCGGGGCGCTTCGTAGGGGGGATCTAGCATGGCCGAAATGCTCGGCGGGGAAGCGCCCAGCTCGGTGGTCGCGCCACCCGGCGCCGCCACGCCCGCGGCCACCACCGGCGTCGCCGCGACCACGCGGCCGCAGGCGCTCGCGCGCAAGCCCGAGGACGACTGCGTCCACTGCGGCTTCTGCCTGCCGCACTGCCCCACCTATGTCTCCTGGGGCGAGGAGATGGACTCCCCCCGGGGCCGGATCGACCTCTTCCGCGCCGTCTCCGACGGGCGCCTCGCCCTCGACGACACGGTGGTGCAGCACTTCGACCGCTGCCTCGGCTGCATGGGCTGCGTGACCGCCTGCCCCTCCGGCGTGCGCTACGACGTGATCATCGAGTCCGCCCGCGCCCGCATCGAGGAGCGCCATCGCCGGCCGCTCCTCGATCGGCTGCACCGAGGCTTCATCTTCGCGCTCTTCCCCTACCCCACCCGGCTGCGGGTGGCGGCCTTCTTCCTGTTCCTCTTTCGCATCACCGGCTTGCAGTGGCTGCTCCGCCGGACGGGGCTCCTCCGCCTGGTCTCGAAGCGGCTCGCGCAGCTCGAGGCGCTCTCCCCGCCGGTCGCGGCCGGGCACCTCGTGGCGCGCTTGCCGGCGCACACCCCACCGGCCGGCGCGCGCCGCCTGCGGGTGGGCCTCCTCGGCGGCTGCGTGCAGCGCATCTTCTTCCCCGGGGTGAACGCCGCCACCGTGCGCGTCCTCTCGGCCGAGGGGTGCGAGGTGGTGGTTCCCGCCGGCCAGGGATGCTGTGGCGCGCTCTCCCTGCACGCCGGCCGGGAGGCGGAGGCGCTCCGGATGGCGAAGGACCTCATCTCGCGGTTCGAGGCGGCGGAGGTCGATGTGGTGGCGGTCAACGCCGCGGGCTGCGGCTCGAGCATGAAGGACTACGGCCGCCTGCTCGCACAGGATCCACCCTGGGCCGCGCGCGCAGCGGCCTTCTCCGCCCGCGTGAAGGACGTGAACGAGCTCCTCGCCGGACTCGAGCCGCGCGCCCAGCGCCACCCGCTCCGGGCACGCGTCGCCTACCACTCCTCGTGCCACCTCGGCCACGCGCAGCGGCTGCAGGAGCCGCCGCGACTGCTCCTGCGCGGCATCCCCGGGCTCGAGCTCCTGGAGGTGCCCGACGGCGACCAGTGCTGCGGCAGCGCCGGGGTCTACAACCTGCTGGAGGTGGAGAGCGCCTCGGAGATCGGCCACCGCAAGGCCGAGAACGTGCGCTCCACCGGGGCCGAGCTGCTCGCCAGCGCCAACCCGGGCTGTACCCTGCACATCCAGCGGATGCTCCGCGAGGGGGGCATGGCACTCCGGGCCGCCCACCCCATCGAGATCCTGGACTGGTCCATCAGGGGGATCGGTATTCCGCGGACGTAGGGCGGGGGCTTGTCCCCCGCCGCCTCCGCCTTCGCCGTTACCCCGACGCCGGCAGCCTCATGCGTGACCCCACCTCGGAGACGAGGCGCCGCACGTATGCCCACGCCGCCGCTGGCACGGTCTCCGGTTCGGGGGCGGGCGCCACCCGGACGGCGCGGGGCGGCGGGGGCGGCGCAGTGAGCCGCTTCAGATCCGCGCTGGCCCGCTGGAAAGACTTGATCGCCTCGCGGATGGTCTGACCATTCGACGCGCCGTTCAGGGATGCCAGCACGGCCTTGCGATAGCGGATGCGGGCTTCCTCATATCTCGCCATCGCACGCTGGAGCTCTGTCGTCATGTGGTCCTCTCTCTCCGACCCGATCGAGGGGCCATTCCGCGAATGGTTCAGAACCACCGCGAGGTGGGGATATGCCCTAAACGGCAGGTGGGGGAGCCCCCGACCAGGGACGAGTCAAGAAAGCTCCAGCTGGGCCCCCCGGACATCAGGCGGTTGCCCGTGGTTCCCAAGTGGGCATCCCACATCCCACTGGGTCCGAATCTTGTACCCAAGTGGGTCGCCGAGACTGGCCCTTGTGCCCCTGACGCGCTTCTGATGATGTGAAATGGCGAACATCTGGAGACGCGCGTGATCCTGACCTCCGAGATCCTCTGCGGTTATCGCGACATCGATGCGCAGCATCGGATCGTCCTCGATCTGCTCGAGGCCACGCGGCTGGCGGCAAACGCAGACGATCTGGGGGGTACGAAGCAGGCCCTGGGCGCGCTCGGCGACGCGCTGATGGGCCACTTCCAGGCGGAGGAGGTGCTCATGAACGAGTGCACCTATCCGGAGCGCGGCCGCCACAAGGCTGCTCACGATATCTTCCTGCAGGATTTTCACCTGCTGACGCACGAGATCGATGCGATGGGGATCTGTCCGCCCACGTTGAGCTGGCTCGCGACCCGGCTCCCCGAATGGATGAAGTTCCACATCCAGGTGAACGACGTGCCCCTCGCGCGTTTCCTGAACGCTCGCCAGAATCAGGCGGCAGCCTCCTCCGCCGAGAAGAAGCCGCGTCCTTCCTGATCCAGCTGCGGCCGGGCTGCGGGGCGAGACCGCTCGCGCTTGCGGCCGCCCTGCTCCTCGCCTGTGCCGGATCGCGCGCCGCCCGTCCAGCCGGTGGCTCCCCGCCCGCCCGGGACCAGGCGCGGCTCACCCCGCTGCCGAAGGCCTCGACCCCTCGTCTCGTCCGGCGCCGCCATTTTCGCCCGTGCGAGGCGCCGCTCGCGCTGGCGCCCCGCGCGAGAGCCCGGCCGCGCGCGACGAGAGCGGGATCGTCCTCGTCAGGACGGCCGTCTCGCCGGAGCTGGCGGCCGGGGGAGAGAGCCGCCTCCACGACATGCTCCGCGCCGAGCTGGAGCAGGACCCCGCGCTGAGGCCGCTCCTCGACGGTGTCCTCCCGGGCCGGGAGGGAGGACGGTGGGTGGCGGCGATGGCGTTCCTGTCCGGCGCGCGGGGGACGGAGGGACGCTCGCTGGTGCTCGAGGTACGCGCCAGCGCCGGCGGGCGCGAGCGGCGCGTGCGCGCCGAGGGCAGCCTGTTCGCGCAGGTGGCGGTGGTGAAGGACGCCGCAAGGCGGGTCCGGGCAGCCCTGGCAACGCTCGACGCGGAAGCGGACCGACCTGCGTCACGCTGACAGCCCGGAGGCCGCCCGTTATGCAGGAGATTCTTTCGTGGAGGAGGCCGCATGAGCTCTCGCGCGTGGAACGAGGACATCGCCGTCGGCGTCGAGTCGATGGACGCCGAGCACCGGCTGCAGGTGGGGCTGGTGAGCGCGCTGGAGGAGCTCGTCCGGCGCGGCCAGGACGCCGAGCTCGTCGCACGCACCACGGCGCAGCTGGTGGACTTCACGAGTGTCCACTTCCTCTCCGAGGAGCTGATGATGCGGCTCTACGCCTATCCGGCGCACGACGCCCACAAGCTCGAGCACGGCCGGCTCACCGATCAGGTGGAGCAGATCCGGCATCGCCTGGAAGGTGGCGAGCACCCGTCGGCGCTCGCGGCCATGGACGAGCTACGCAGCTGGCTCGGGGACCATATCCACGCCATGGATCGGGCGTTTGCGAGCTGGTGCGAGAAGAACGGGATCCACCCGCGCTGATCAGCCGAGCGCCGCCTGCAGCAGCGGCGCCACCACCAGCGCCGGCAGCATCGCCCCCACCCGTACCCGCCGATCCTCGACGCCGAGGCCGCCGAGGAGCAGGTTGACGGCGATCCCCATGATGAGGAGCCCGCCCGTCCCGGAGACGAGGAGGACCCGCGGGTCGACGGCGGGGTCGGGCAGCGCCTGCGCCAGGCCGGCCGCGCCCAGGCTCAAACCTCCCTGCAGGACGCCCAGCACGAGCGCCGAGAAGCCGACGCCCACCCCGTAGACGCCGGCCAGCGCCACGGAGGCGATGCCGTCCAGCGTGGACTTGAGCACGAGGGTGCGGGAGTCGAAGGTGAGCCCGTTCTGGAGCGAGCCGACGATGGCCATGGGCCCGATGCAGAAGAGGAGGCTCGCGGTCACGAAACCTTCCGTGAAGCGGCCCGTGCCGCGGAAGCGTTGGCGGAGAACCTCGCCCAGGCTGGCGAGGCGCTCCTCGATCCGGGTGGCCTCGCCCAGCAGCGCGCCGGCCGCGAGGCTCACCAAGGCGAGGATGACGCCGGGGACCCGGCCGGCGTGGAGCCCGTCGAGCGCCCAGGCCATGCGCAGTCCGACGAGCAAGGTGGTGAGGCCGAGCACCTGCATGAGCGTCCGGCCCATGCGATCCGGTAGCCGGCCGCCCGCGGCGAGGCCCACCGCCGTGCCGGCCAGCACGGTGGCCATGTTGAGCCATGTGCCCGAGGTCCTGGCGAAGAGCTCCATCGTCGTCGTCCGCTCCCATGCGCGCCGCCGGCCGGAGAGGCGGCGGGGGGCGGATTGTAGAGCAGACGGGGCCCGGCGCGAAAAGGACGTCGCGGGACCGCTGCTTCGCTCCTTCAATGGGCGCAGAGCCGCGCGACCTCGTGATCCAGGCGGCTCAGGTCGAAGGGCTTCTGAAGATACACGTCGGCGTCGGCCGGGGCCTGCGATGTGATCGCGCTCGTCACGAGCACCGGCATGCCCTGGAACTTGGGGTCGGCCCGCAGGCGGGAGAGGAAGGTCCAGCCGTCCATCCGCGGCATCATGAGGTCGAGCACGATCGCGTTCGGCTCCAGGCCGTCCGCCAGCAGCTCGAGCGCATCCTGACCGTCCGCCGCCACCGCCACCTGGTAGCCGGACAGCTCGAGCAGCTCGGCCAGGGCCGTGCGGATGCTCTCGTCGTCGTCGATGACGAGCACGAGCGACTTCGGCGCTTCCCTCAGCGCCCGCTCGGGGTCCAGCTCGGGAGGCGCGCGCCTCTTCTGTTCGACAGATTCCATGCGCATCGGGGGCCGACCCTTACGAACAAGGTGTTGACGCGCCCCGGTAATACAAGGGGTACCGGAGCGGCCAGGTATGGTGGGACCCGACTGCTCGGGCCCTCATGCCGGAATGTCGCCCCGCGCTGGCGTGTAGGTGGAAAGCTCGCCCGGGCTTTCCCGTCGAGTCCTCACGCAGGAATTGCACGAGAGGCGCCCATGGCTTTGTGGAACAAGCAGGAGCCGTCCCCGGGACCGACCGGCGCTGTGCCCGCTTCGGCCCCCAGTGCCTCGCCCGCACCCAAGCTCGAGGAGCGCGCCGCCATGGCGGAGACGACGCGACCAGAGCTCCCGGCGAGCAGCGCCGCCGGCGGGACCAGCGACCTGCTGCTCGGGGCGGGCGCGGAGTTCGAGGGCAAGCTGACGTTCAAGGGGACCGTCCGCATCGACGCGCGGTTCACAGGCTCGATCGTGACGAACGACGTGCTCGTCGTCGGCGAGCACGCCCGCATGAATGCCGAGATCACGTGCGGCACGGTCGTGGTGATGGGCGAGGTGAACGGGAACGTCAAAGCGAAGAGCGCGGTCGAGCTGCACCGCACGGCGAAGGTCCGCGGCGACATCGAGACACCCTCGCTGATGATCGAGAAGGGCGCCGTGCTCCAGGGCGCGGTGAAGATGGCCGACGCCAACCAGGGCGCGCCCGTGAAGCCGCTCTCCATGGCCGGGGCGGCCAGCTCGAAGTAGCTCTCCCCCGCCCGGACCTCCTCACGCCGATCGCCGCCCCGGCCCTTGCGCGGGCCGCCGGTGGAGCGGTCGGTACGACATCCCACATTGCGTGATACGCATCGTGATCCCCATCGTGAGAGCGGGGGTACGGCGATGCTCGTCGTGGACGAGGACGACGATATCCGGGCGAGGCTGCAGCTCGCCCGGGTGACCTGGCACGGCGGCGGGGTCTTGGCTGCCGCGACCCCGGACTGAGTATGCGCGAGCTCCGCGCCCCGGATCCCTCCTCGCGGCACCGGGCCTTCGCCGCCGGACTGCTGGTGATCGGGCTCCTCCTGTTCACCTGGCCCATCGTCCGCGCACCGGCCCTGCAGCTCGTCCCCGCCTACCTCCATCTCCTCGGGTCGTGGGCGCTCGTGATCGCAGCGATCTTCGTGATGGCGAGGGCGCTCCGGCCCACCACGCGGGGGCGGACGTGAGTGGCCTCGGGGTCCCCCTCGCGATCGTCACGGCCTACGTGGGCGTGCTGGTCGCCGCGGCCGCCTGGGGCGAGCGGCAGGAAGCGCGCGGGCGCCGGATCGTGTCCAACCGGCTCGTCTACTCCCTCTCCATCTCGGTGTACGCGACGAGCTGGACCTTCTACGGCAGCGTAGGCTTCGCCGCTCGAAACGGGCTCCTGTTCCTGACGGTGTACCTGGGCCCGACCTTGTGCGCGATCGCATGGTGGTGGATGCTCCGCGGGCTGGTCCGGCTCAAGGAGCACCAACGGATCGCGGAGCTCGCGGATCTGCTCTCGCTCCGGTACGCAAGGTCGCAGCGGGTCGCGCTGCTCGTGACCGGGGTGGCGGTGGTCGGGCTCGTGCCCTACCTGGCCCTGCAGCTGAAGACGATGGTCGCGACGCTGGCGATCGTCGCCGGCGACACCTCGTCGTATCCCGAGGCCGACAGTCGGGTCGGACCACCCCTCGTCGTCCTGATGCTGGCGTTCACGATCGCATTCGGGCTGCGCCGGCTGCGCCCCACGGAGCGGCACCCGGGCTTGGTCCTCGCGCTCGCCATCGAGTGCGTGGTGAAGCTGGTCGCGTTCATCGCGGCCGGGGCCTTCATCACCTGGGGGCTCTTCCATGGCCCGGGCGACATCTTCCGGCGCGCGGGAATCCCTGGATCGCCCGCGCCCGACCTGCTCGGCGGGCAAGGCGTCCTCACCTGGCTCTCGCACCTCCTCCTCTCCGGAGTGGCGGTCGTGCTCCTGCCCCGGCAGTTCCACGTCGAGGTGGTCGAGTGCGCCGACGAGGATCACGTCCGCACGGCGAGCTGGGTATTTCCGCTCTACCTCCTGGCGATCAACCTCTTCGTGCTCCCGGTCGCGCTCGCCGGGCTCTTGCTGGGCCACCCCACCAGCGCGGCCGACACGTTCCTGCTCCGGCTACCGCTCGACGCGGGCCGCCCGCTCCTCTCCTGGCTCGTGTTCCTGGGTGGTTTCTCGGCGGGGATCGGGATGGTGGTCGTCGAGACGACCGCGCTCGCCACCATGTTCTCGAACCACGTGGTGATGCCGGCCGCGGAGCGCTTCGCGGCCCTGGGCGGGCTCCGCCGGCGGATCCTGGCGGTCCGCTGGGTCGCGGCGGCGGTCATCCTCCTCGCCGCGTCCGGCTACGAGCGCCTCTTCGGCCAGGAGTACCCCCTCTCGTCGATCGGCTTCATCTCGTTCGCGGCCGTGCTCCAGCTCGCGCCACCCCTGCTCGGCGGCCTCTGGAACGGTGCGAGCCGGACGGGCGCGCTGGCGGGGCTCGGAGCGGGGCTCCTCGCGTGGTTCTACACCCTCGTGGTGCCGGTGATGGCACACTCCGGATGGCTTCCGGCCTCGCTCATGACGGAGGGACCGTTCGGCCTCCAGGCCCTCCGACCCGAGGCGCTCTTCGATCTCCACCTCGATCCCGTGTCGAACGCGGTGTTCTGGTCACTCCTCGCCAACGGCGCGGCGTTCCTGGGGGGGTCGCTCCTCTTCCCGCCGCACCCCGAGGAGATCGGATTGGCCGGCTGGCCCCAGGGCGCGCTCCCGCCGCCCGACGTTCCCGTGACGGCCGCCGCGCCGCCGCTCGTCCGCGCCGCCGAGAAGCGCGACCGCGCGGCGGCGCTCCTCGCGCGCTACCACGGCGCCGAGGACGGCCGCCGCCTCGCGGACGCCTGCCTCGCGAAGGTGACCTCGGAGCCGGCGGGGATGCTCTCCGCGCTGCAGCTGGCCGAGCTACAGGCGCAGGTCGAGACGGCGCTCGCCGCTGCCATCGGGACGCCGGGAGCGCGCGCGGCGATCCAGCGGGATCCGCTCGTCACGGCGCAGGAGTCCCGGGACGTGTCGGCCGCCTACGCGGAGATCCTCGCCTCCCTGAACGTCTCCCCGGCCGAGCTGCAGCGGAAGATCGACTATCACCGGGAGCGAGAGCGGCTCCTCGCGCGGGACGTGGCGCACCAGCGCTTCCTGTCCGGCGTGAGCGGCCTCCTGGCCGCGTCGCTCGATCTCGAGGCGACCGCTCGTACCGCGGTGCGCCTCCCCGTGCCGATCCTGGCGGACGCGGCGCTCCTCTGGATCGGCCCAGCCCACGGGCAGCCCCCACGAGCCTGGTTCGCGCACGTGGACGCCACGGTCGAGAGCGCCGGCGCAACCGCGGCGGACCAGCTCGCGGGCTCGCTCGCGAGCGCCGAGCGCGTCGTCTGGGCGGTCGCCCGCCGCCGCCCCTTCATCGCCCGCCCGCCCGTCCCGCCTGCCTGGCCGCCGGCGCTCGCGGCGCACCTGCCGAACGGCGGCGAGGTGACGATCCCGCTCGTCGGCGCGAGCGCCGTGCTCGGCACGCTCTCGCTCTTCGTCGACCCCGCGACGACGCTGCGCCCGGCAGACGATCTCGGCATCGCGGAGGAGCTCTCCCGGCGGCTCGCCCTCGCGATCGAGAACGCCCGGCTCTATCAGCAGGCGGAGGTGGCGATCCGGGCCCGGGACGAGTTTCTCGCGGTCGCGTCGCACGAGCTCAAGACGCCGCTCACTCCGCTGCGACTCAAGATCCAGATGCTCCAGCGGCTCGTCGCCCACGGCGATCTCGCGCGGGTCCCCCGGGACAAGCTCGAGCAGCTGTTCGGCGGGGCGGAGGGCCAGGTGGTCCGGTTGGTCGGCCTGGTCGACGACCTCCTCGACGTCACGCGCCTCACCACGAACCGCCTGAAGCTCCACCCCGAGCTCATCGACCTCTCCGCCGTCGCGCGCGACGTGCTCGAGCGCCACGCGGCCGAGGCGCTCCAGGCCGGCTGCCAGGTGCTGCTCGCCACGGCGAAGCCGGCGCTCGGGTCGTGGGACCGGCTCCGCATGGAGCAGGTGCTCACGAACCTCCTCACGAACGCGTTCAAGTATGCGCCGGGGACCGAGGTGCGGATCTCGGTGGACGCGGACGACCTTCGCGCGCGGCTGGTGGTGCACGACGAGGGGCCGGGCATCGCGCCCCTGGATCAGGAGCGCATCTTCCGGGCGTTCGAGCGCGCGGTGCGGTTGATGGAGGTGAGCGGGTTCGGGCTCGGCCTCTTCATCGTGCGGCAGATCGTGGAGGCGCACGGCGGCACCGTCCGGCTCGATAGCCAGGTGGGGCGCGGGAGCACCTTCCGGATCGATCTGCCGCGAGCGCCGCCCGCGCAGGCGTGACGCGTCGTCCTCACGCCGCCTCGGAGTCCACCTTCTTCCCGACGCGGATCGTGATCTCGCGCTGCGGGATCTTCACCGACACGTCCACGTAGCTGAAGGCGGCGAGGAGGAAGGCGAAGGCGACCAGCGCGCCTGCCACGTTGTAGGCGCCGGCGTAGGAGCCGGTCGCGTCGGCGATGCGCCCTGCCAGCATGGGTCCGACGACGCCGCCCACCCCCCAGGCCGTGAAGAGGATGCCGTAGTTGAGGCCGAGGTTCTTCGTCCCCCAGCGGTCGGCGGCCGTGGAGGGGAAGAGCGACAGGCAGGCGCCGTAGCTGAAGCCCACCACCGCGGCGCCCACCACGAAGCCGGCGATGCTGGTGAAGTTCGAGAAGAGGAACATCGCGAGCGCCTGCAGCACGCAGACGAGGCCGATCGTGACCACCCGGCCCACGTAGTCGGAGACGACCCCGGCCACGACGCGCCCGCCGGCGTTGAAGCAGGCGAGCAGCGCCACGAAGACGAACCCGATCTTGACCGTGTTCCCCGACTGGACCGCGACGATCCTCGCCATGTGCCCGATGATCATGAGGCCGGCGGTGGCGGCGCAGGCGAACTGCAGCCAGAGCGACCAGAACATCGGAGTCCGGATCATCTCGCGCCACGTGCTGTCGGGCCGCGCCGCGTCGAGCGCCGCCGCGACGCCGCTCGCCTTCGCGACCCGCGGCACGGCGGGGTTGCGGATGAGCTGCGCGCAGGCGGTGGCGGTGACCAGAAAGGCGAGCCCGAGGAGGCGGAAGGAAGTGCCGATCCCGTAAGTCGTGAGGAGGTGCTTCGAGAGGGGAGCGATGTACACCGGCGCGACCCCGAAGCCCGCCACGACGAGCCCGGTGATGAGGCCCTTCTTCTCGGGTGGGAACCACTTCACGGCGGCCGGGGTAGCCGCGGCGTAGCCGAGGCCGAAGCCGGTACCACCCAGGACCCCGAAGCCGAGCAGCGCGGGGGCCACCGAGCCGGGGCTGGCGAAGCTCGCCACGATGAGGCCGAGCCCGGTGAGCACCCCGCCCGCGGAGGCCACCACCCGCGGTCCGAGTCGGTCCTGCAGCCGGCCGGCCGGGATCATCATGATCGCGAAGAAGGCGATGGCGATCGTGTACGGGAGCGTCGCCTGCGTCTTGGTCCAGCCGAACCCACCCTTCTCGATGGGCTCGACGAGCTGCTTCGAGAAGACGCTCCACGCGTACAGGATACCGAGCGCGAGGTTGAGCCCCATTCCCGCCAGCGTGACCACCCAACCTGTTCGCTTCATCGATCCCCTCGGGTCCATCGTGTTGGCCGCGCCGGCGGACGTCGGCGCGGTGGGTGAGCTGGGCCGCGTGCGCCGGGCGCCCGCGGCGGGTTTCGGCACGCCCGGCGCGGCAGCGCTGGCGGGCGCACCCGACGGCCGTCGCGCCGCCAGGCGCAAGAGGTTGCGCCCGCTGGCACGGAAGCGCTGGCCGAGGAGCGTGGCGCCGCGCTCCTCACCGAACGCCAGCTCCTCCGCGTCGAGGAAGTGCACGATCGACACCGGGAAGACGCGCCCGTCGAGCTTCACCTGGTCGCGCAACCCGCGATGGAAGCGGCTCGCGGTGGGCGGCAGGAGCGCCACCCCCACCCGACCCGCCTCCCGCATGGCCGGATCGTCGATCCGGCCCACCGCCTCCGCCGCATCGCCTCCGAAGCCCTCGGCCTCGAGCCGCGCCAGGACGGCGGCGATCACCCGCGGATCGGCGTCGGTGACGGTGGCATAGATACGGGGACCGTGGCCCAGCGTGAAGACGGCATACCCGAGGCCAGCCGGCCGCAGCGGGCAGACGGCCACCGCGTGCTCGCCCCCCGCCCCGGGAACGTCGAACCAGCAGACGTCGCCCGTCGCTGCGGCAGGCAGGCGCTTCAGCACGAACGCGAGCAGGCGCGCATGGAGAGGATCGAGCTCGGACACGAGACGGCCATACTGACAGTGCCGGCCAGAATTGTCGCAGCGACGAATTGACGCACTCCGAGGAGGG
>WNGL01002820.1_pt1 | contig 20980 bp, 13 predicted proteins | sample 5400591 | NCBI WGS metagenome assembly WNGL01 (sample SAMN13153377, study PRJNA577476) | soil metagenome | isolation source: 80 cm soil or saprolite under Garry oak tree replicate 1 | place: USA:California | collected 2016-06-15 | reverse complement strand
TCTTTCCTAGCATACTGATCAGCTTTCTTTCTTATCTACCTATCCTCCTCATTACCTATCATCTTTTTTCCCCTTTTTCAACAGGCTGCCAACGATTGTGAGACAGCTCATCATTGGTTCCTCGCTCAATCTGGCCCGATGATGAGGTTCTTGCGTGCGGTCTCCACCACTTCTTTGGTGACGACAGTGAGCTGGTTTGCCACGAGAACATGTTCGACCTGTCTCATCAGACGATCAATTAAGCGAATATTTCCTCTCGTGATGCGAAGAATCGCAGCAACAGCCTCCTGATCGGTAAAATCGTCTGAATGGGCAGACACGCGATGACTCCAGCGCTGATCCAGAAAAAAGCGCGTCTCCTCCTCGGGTAGCGGCTCCATCTGATGGGCAAACCCAATCCGTGAGTAGAGTTGCGGGGCGCGGGCCAAGCGCTTATCTAAACCGGGCATGCCGAGTAACACTAAGCCAAACCTCCCACGATCCGCCAGATCACGGATTTGTTCCAGCCCTGCATCCCTGAGACGGTTGGCTTCATCGACAATCAACAGCTCGATCAGAGGCGTATAGCGGCGCGTGACCAGAAAATCTTCTTTTCCCTGGTGGCGCTGACTGGCGGCTTCCAAAAGACTAGGAAAACGCTGCAAACAAGGTCAGCACCTCTTTTTCGATGCGCCCAGGAGCCCCTGTCACCGGGGGTGTATAGAACACCGTTCGGCACTCCTGGATGGAAGTATCCAATGCGGCGGAAGCAAAGGTCAACGGTTTGTAGGGATAGAGGCCATCTACGGCACTGCGCCCGCCGAAGGTAATCAAGGGTTCTGGCAAAAAGGGTTCCAGAGAGGCCCATTGAGCGTAATATCTGGCCGACTCGGTTTTCCCGGTGCCGGGAGGTCCATATCCCAGACCGATAAAACGAGCACGCCGACAGGCATCACACATCGAAGCTGTGAGACGATGGCCTTTCGTCACGACAAACGTTCCAGGCTCTTGCCCGCTCTGCTCACTCATTGATATACCTCTTCAGTCGCGGCCGTTCTACCGTTTCGGCAGGCTCTTTGCTGGCAGAGGGAGGGAAAGGCGTTTCTTCTTGATGCACTTCCACAAACCGATTCACCATAGCAGCCCGAGTTGAAAGTCCATCTCGGACCTGTCTGCGGCGCTCAGACCTCGCCTTTTCGATCTCTTTTAAGCTGATGGTCGATCCGGCCAGCTCCTGACAAATGGCACGACACACGAAGCGCTCCTGGTGAAATACCCGGATTTCGGCCATGTCGGCGGGGTCGTAGCGGATCACGACTTCTTCTTTGACATAGCCTGCCAGTGTCGGATCAATGTAACGATACCCTTGGAAGCGGATGCCATCCTGTTGCACATGACGCGTCTTCGCCACCGTTAAGAGCAGCAGGTCCAGTTGTTCGAGCGACTTGAGCGTCCGTGGCAGAAATCCCCCCGCTTCCCACCGCTCCTGGGGCTTGCATCGGGTTTCGACATGGACCCGATGATGATAGTCTTCGAGCAACCAGGTACGAAAGCGTTGCTCAAAGGCAGGTAACGTCAGGGTCGCCTTCATCCCAGTCGATCCTTTTGGAGCATACCCCGGAGTGTCTTGCAGCAGTAACTGCTCCACACTTCGGAAAAAGCGCTCGACCTTGCCACGGCCACGAGGAATACTGACTTGCGAGAAGATCAACTCCATTGGCAGGTCAGCGGCTACCTGTTCCATGTGTTTGCTGGTGAAATCGGAGCCGTGATCGCTGTAGAAGACGGTCGGAATGCCATAGGCATGCCAGCGAGGATCTTCTTTGCGACAGATCGCTTGACGAAGTGCCAGCGCGGTGGTCAGCGCGGTCGACGGTTGAAAGCTGAACCGATAGCCGACGATCATCCGGCTGTAGTCATCTTCGATGGCAGTGAGCCAGGGCTTGTCAGGTTTGCCTGATTCATCCAGCAACCAGATGGGAAGCTCACAGTGATCGGCCTGCCACATCGCATTGGAGTGCGGTGCCTCTCTCCGATAGAGCAGATCGAACTCCTCGCGGTAGGCTGCTGCTCCTTCGTGAGCCATCGTCACCAGTGCGGGATCGAGGCTCTTGATGATCTGGCGAACGCGAGCATAACTGGGCGGTTTCCAGCCCTGCTCGGTGGCGATGGTCGTGATCTGCCGATGGATGGAGGCTGCCGAACGAGGAGGGGTTTGCAGAGCGAGTCCTTCGATCAGATGGATGGCGGTTTGAGGGAGCTTCCGAGAGGTTCCTTTGTCTGCTCGTGCAGGGTCTGCCAGGCCGATCAACCCCTGCTCACGATAGTTCTTGATCCAACGTTGGACCGTCCGAAGAGAGATCTGATGAGTACGCGCTACCTCCGCTTGTGTGATCTCCTTTTCCAGAGCCGGACGGATAATCGTAAAGCGTTCCAGTGCCTGTGCTCGTTGCGCCTCTGAAAGAGACGTCAGCGGTGATGGTGCCAGTGCCATAACAGACGGCCTCCCTCTTGCAGATGGGAGTAGGTATGACGATCTCTCTGAGAGTATACCCGATACGACACCAAATTATCAAGAAATTACGACATGGAATTTTGTAATTTACAGATATACTAAACTCAATCTATTTCGGCCTCGTGAACGCAGCTATTGCTAGTGAGGAGGATAAGGTCCGAATGCTAGTAGATCTCCTCCTTACGTATGAGGTTGGATGTCGGACGAGAAAGGGATGGCATGGATGTATCGACTTCACTATGACCCTGAGATACTCTCACCAGTCGTTCGCGTCCTTTCACCATATGACCCATGGGATATACTCGCGACCATTGCAGGATTACAACTGCTGCCAGAAAATGCCGATCGAACAGTTCGGCTGGAGGCATTGGCACATGCAGCTGCCTCTCTTGAGACTGATCCCGCCAAGCCGAGGATCAGTCTGCCACGGCTCAGGCAAATCGCTGATTCTGATCCCTTGGGGAGAGGAGCAATTGCTTCACAGGAAGATCCGTTTAATTCACCTTTTACCGAAGCGTTCATATTCCACGGCGGCTCTTTCATGGTATTTCCTGGCATTGCCGAAGATTCGACCTTTATCTTACGCCATCTCGCAGATGCGCTATTTTTATCCCCTGATCCTTTTCTCGACAAGCAATTCTTGGGCAAAGCCCGCACGCTCCTCACAGCAGTACTCGCATTGAGCGACGAAATGGCTCACCGTGCCGGGCTGAGGCGGGGAGAAGAGCCTCGCACTCGGCAGACCGACGGGGGTCTCTTTGTTCCCGGCTCTCAGTATATCGCTCGATATAAGCAAGCCGTCTCTTTCGACCTCTCGGAACTAGCCACGTTATTGGCGAGATATGGCGCGTCACCGGACGCACTGAAGCCATTGATGGTCTTGCAGGGCGATGTGCCCACACTCGGGTATCAAAACGATACCGGAACGCTCCTTGCGCACCCGCTCGTCCGAAGCGGCGATCAACTGATTGTCGCCATCCCCGGAACGCTGCTTACCGCTGCCCGCCATGAATTGATATGCCTTGCATTTGAGCACGTAGTTGAGGATGAACTGGTAAAGCGGTACAATGCAGCTGTCTGGAATACCGTTCGCACCTCTCTGAGCTACCTTAAAAACACACCTCTCTCGCTTCCGCTACCCGACGCTCCACCTATTCCCTGCTTGCAGCGGGCGTTCTTTCGGCTCGACACCGACAAGGTCATCTATGCGCTGCTGATGACTGATCCACTTACAGGCTATGATCTCCAACACCCATTTGCCGAGTGGCCTCTTCAAGAGAGGGAGGGAGACCTCAGGGATCACCTCCGAGCGGTTTCCGCTTACATATCCAACCTGGGATCTCCGCCACCTGAAGTGTGTTTCCTGGTACTGTTGCAGGGAATAGGACGCCCTATGGTTTGGGGCTTCGCGCATGCAGACGTTCCACCAGCCGCGCTTCTTCTGGGCATGCTAGCCTCTGATGTGCAGACAATAGCCCTGCTCGAAGGAGGGGAACCGCTCACGCTCTGGAAGTTTGCACGCCTGTCTTCCTCCGTCAAAGAGAGGACAAGGGTGGGAGGGATGAGCCCGTTGGACGAGTTTTACCTCTACCGGTCGTATGGATACAGCTACTATATCTCGGATGAGCCGCGCCCAGATTATATCGCGCCTCCACCCGATGGTGGAGGTGCTTTGCGACGAGAGGTCCTACGCCAGCGAGATTGGCATGCCGTACTCTCTTACGATCCGACCTATGTGATCGAGGTGACCGCGCTATTTGATACTGCGGCGATACCCATTTACGTTCCGATGGCGAGAGATCACCAGCGCGTTGCTCTCCTGGTTGAAGGCTATCCTCTCCCGCTCTGGATTGTGGGCCAGCCACCGGCCGATGAGAAGGCGTTCCCACTCTATAGCTACTACTTCGATTTCGCCGACGCCATTGCGTATTGGTTATGGCGGTGTACTCCATCGCTTGCTCCACTGCTCCAGCCCGTTGCCTCGCTCCATTCGCGTATCCTGCTGCGAATTGCTTTGCCCGAGGATGAAGCCTGGGATCGCTCTTCTCCAGAGGGACTACCTCCACCCCAGCAGGACAGCCTCCTAGTATACGCAGACGCGGTCCGTGGAACGCTGGACATTACCATCCACGCGACCTTCACCTCTGCACTAGAACGAGAAGACAACAACGGAGAGCGAGAACTCATGTGGCACATTCTCCAAGGTTTTCGCAGCTATCTGACGGAAGAGGGGCACCAGACGTTGTCGGACGATGCCATTGTGGCCATCCTCGATCGCCATGCCCCTTTGGGAACTAAGAAAAAACTGCTGTTCCTTGATCCAAACGCCGCGCCCGATCTCGACCCACTGGGACTACCGGCATACCGGAAAATTCAGGAGGCGGATGAAAACGAGCTCCTTGACGAACTTGGTGAGCACCTCAAGTCAGTTGAAGGACTACGGGAAGGGACAGTCGCTCTAGAGAAGCGAGCGGAGGTGCTCCGGAGTGCTGTCGGCTTTTACTACCAAGCGCTGGTCCAACTGGTAGCGTCGCTCCAGCCAGAAGGGCTGCTCGAATACCTCATTGCGCACCACGAGGCGATTGTGCGCGAACTGTCCCTGCACCGCTTGACGATACCGACTCGCCTGGCGTGCTACAGTTCGGAGCCGGAGATGATCGAGCGGTTGAGCGAGGAGCTTCCCGAACGCGCTGCGGCTGCAAGGGCGAGCCGCTTCGTCATTGAATATGTGGTTGCCTGCCCGCCCGATGGGCAGCGACCTGTCAGCCTCAGTGTGTACGACCGTCTCCAGGCGCTTGCCTGGCATATTATCAACTTCGGGTCGGTCAGTGATTTCATTTACTACCAACTCGCAGACCTCCAGCTGGCGATGCTGCCATCTGGGCGGTTGGCTGTCGATCAAAATCAGTTGAAAAGAGCCCTGGACGCCTACCAACCACTCTTCGCTGCCGGCGAAATTGCTGAGGCGACGCGCACATTTCGCTACCGCTGGCGCGGCGAGAAGCCCGCTCAGGAAGAACCGGTCATTGCAGATGCCATGCTCTCGGCCACACGAGCTGAGTTCGGATACTCCTTACATGACGTGCTGCTGCTCATGACGAAAGCTATCGAACTCGGGAGTGAACACGATTCCGGCCCTGTTTGCTTGCCCGAAAGCGAGCTCTTGAGCCTGCTGGTCGAACGGCTCAACTGGTCCGAGGATGCTGTGAGGCAGGCGCTCGAAAGCCTGGCACTTGAGGCACGCCCCGATTTCCTCGCTCCGCCGCCGCCGTTTCTCAAGAGCGACGTCCATCCCTGGCAATTCAACCGCAGGCTCTCCTATCTCCGCCGACCGTTCCTCCGCCGCAGGCGAGGTGACATCGCCGAGATTCTCTGGAGCTACCGCCACCTCTATAACGCCGGCGGCTATCTGAGCGGTTTGTGCCTCAACGGACGCTTACAAGCCCGGAGCCACGAGATGCAGCAGGTCATCAGCCAGGTAAACAATAGGCGTGGGGATGAGTTTAATGTCCAGGTAGCGCGCTTCCTGGAGGAAGAGACAGGGTTGATCGTCAAGTCACAGGTCAGAAAAGTCGGCGAGCTCAGGGGACAAGATGGTCCTCCCGGTGACATTGACGTCTTGATGGTCAATCCACGGAAACGGCGCATGTACTTACTGGAGTGCAAGGACTTGGCTGTGGCGCGCACACCACAGGAAATGGCGAACGAGCTGCAAAACATGTTTCAGGGAAGGGGCGGGAAGAAGTCGGTTATCGAACACCACCAAAAACGTGTGCAATGGGCACGCGAGCATCTCGGCCAGATCCTGACGTGGCTGGAGTTACCCCAAAGCAGCAAGTGGAAAGTCGAGCCGCTGATCGTGACGAAACAGCGCTTACTCACCCCCTATCTCCAGAGGTCGCCGATTCCTATCCTCTCGTTCGACGAACTCAGGGAACGCTACGGATAATGGAAATGTTGAGAGAGGCGAGTGGGTGACAACAGAAGTGTTTGGTGTAGATTCAGTACAGATGTCGTTCGCAAGTATGGCAAAAGCAGGTATGCTGATACGCCTCGAAGCGACCTCCGACGCTCTCGTACAAACTTCTCAACCGCTTATTGCTTTTCCGCTGCAGGGAAGCTGCCTGCCACCCGTCGCTCTATCTCAGCATCATACTCCCATGGGCTATGCAGCACTATGCATCCCTGAAGTACATCGGGTCCATCAGCTATGCAGGCGAGGCCAATCCAAAGATTGCTTTTCATCTGGTATTTTTTAAGTGGGCAGTAGGCGGCAAGCCTCCGTTTCAATTCATGAGTACGTTTAGCTGGAGCGAACATGCAGGTAATATACGTGTCTTCATGCTCAAATCGAAATGTGAAGTCATGCAAGAGTTGATCCTGGAGCGCGCGTTCCCTTTGCTGGAGAAAGGTTTTGATAAAATCTTCGCGCGTCGTGAAAGACATATCCAGGAGCGCACAAGCTATCTCTAAATACCTCGAAGGGCGATGAACCTCAAGTTCCGTCAACATTTGGCGCATCAGCTCAGGCATCGGTTGTGTCGGTTTGGACACGGGCGTTTTGCGCTGGCCAGTCAGGTAGAAGTAATAGTCGTCGAAATGTGTTGTAGCAGGCTGCACATAGATCATATCGGGCGCATCTTGCTCATCCAGCATATCCTCAAAATACAACCCGTTTTGAAGGTATGTTCCAAACCAGTCAAGCTCATCATACGTCTGCGCGCGCCCATGCTCATTGATCCTGAGCCTCCTGATCAGGTAGTGGACAAACTGACTTGGAAATTCGACCAACTCGCTGATGACCCGTAGGTCGGTCAGGGAGACGACCCAGGGGAAATCACTCTCCTCGAAGAACCCGAAATCTTGAAATTGGGAGATATTGGTGGCGAAAGCATCGAGAGCATCGAGCGTCACTGAAACCAGAAAGATGCGAGCGATCCTCTCTTTCGGTACCTGTACAGTGCTACCGTCGGAGAGCGAGAAGGTCGGTTGGTCCGTTTCCTGGATATACTTCTTCGCGCGTAACGCCTGTGAATAGGCGTCCCCTACTAATTTTTGGAGGTCTGTCTTCAGCGAGGCCGAAGCTCCTCTGCGTGCCGGTTGGGTTACTGAACCAGCCTTCGCCTCAACTAAAAACAAGGCCGAATCGATCACCAGTAGTCCATCGAGTTCCGCTTCCTTGCGTTGGCCATGTTCGGTGACCCAGTATTTAAGACTCCGATACGATCGGCCAGGATGAAGAGCGTTGCTCAGATACTCAATGGCCTTCTTTTCTACATAGTCAGCACGTATCGCGTCATAGCGCGCCCATAGGGTTTGGCTATGGTTTACTGCCCCGGCATTGTCAGGATTCAAAAGGACCTCGATAGCCGGGCGAAGGCTCCAATACGAGAGGTCTTTGACAGGACGCAGGTAGTATTCTGCGTGCCGGACGAACGGCTTTGTCATGAGAGGATGTGTGGCTGCCGGGGATCGGTAGTATGTAGGGTCGACCTCTCCAAATGAGAGAGACAATCTCTCAAGGAATGCCTGTACTCTCCCAACATCTATTTGCGTCTCTTCCGCCAGTTCTTGTGATGTGAACGAGATCGTATCGCCAAGAGCAAAGCACACCCATAGCTTCATCATGTCTTGCGCCTTGTGGTTTAACTCATCCAAAGATAAAAGCGGTGATTGTTCGTGTATATAGCTCCTCACTTCCTCTTCAGACTGTGTTGCTTTTTCATGACGTTCGAGTAAACGCTGAAGCATCAACGACTCTATGCCCTCAATCAGGGCGAGCGCATCTTGAACAGTAAAACCGATGATTTTCTCTAGTTCTGATTGAAGAGGCGTGAACAGGTCCCTCAGAATGTCGCAGAGGTGATGATGGTATGACGAATACCGTACGAAGAGAGAATCTGTTACGATTCGGTATTGCAATTGCATGAGGCTATTTGGGGAGGCAGATCGCTCTGGATCAAGATCTTTGACGATCAAGAACGGCTTCATGGTATCGAAAATCGCCCTGATTCTCTGCTGGATATCATTGACAGGAATAGGTACGAGAGCCCGCTCTGCATAGGTATCATAGGGCTTTGTGAGCAACAAAAGCGTTACGTATTCGATGTAAGCGTCGCTGCCCTCGTGAACATATTCTTTATAGGTCTCCGCATCAAAGACGGCATTGGCAAAGAGGATATTTCCGATCACATCGAATGGGTTATATTGGGCAAGGATACGCTCCAACTCTTCCACCTGTTGCTGTATCGATGCCCAAATCTCATCTTTACTAGCAGCCAGATCTCTTAGCATGGCGCGATATGCTTCGTCCGATGGGATGTTATTCTCGTCATTACCGCCAGGTACAGGTAACTGATCTTCACGGCGCGTATTGTGTGTCATGCAGCATTCCCTAACCAGATATTGGGTATGAAATGTGATCGGAGTATCACAAAGGACTTGTCTACCAGGCTACTGTTCGTATTCCTCATCTATCTCCTTTGCTATATCTTTTAGCTCATCAATTTTCTTGCTTATAAAGAAAGCAAAGATATGTGCTGCTTCCCTGTTGAGGTTAGGTGCTTCGCCTTTTTCTATGTGCTGGAAGTACGTTTCTAATTCTGCCATTGGAAAGACAAGTACATCGTACACGTCCTTCACTGCATTATAGGTATCAAGCTCAATCCCCCTTTTTGCGAGAGTAGATTGGAAATCTTTTAGCGCTTGTTGAACCATGTGCAAATTTCCGGCTCCGAGAGGATAGTTTTCTCCCCTCTCTATGCTCTCGAAGACTTTCGAGATGTAATAGCCCAATGTGGGGGGAAAAATGTCCACTAATTTCTCCTTCTTAAACTGTTCCTTGTGAGCTGCTGCTTCTTGTTCCAATTTTTCAATAATTGAGGTGAATATGGCAGAGGCATAGCTACTCTGGTCAGCGATGAGCTCAGGTATCGCAATCCACTCAAATTTGGATGTTCCAGTTTCATCGCTTGTAAGAAGATCAAATCCGTTGGACCCTAGAGAGATCCGTGAAATTGCGTGATAGGAGGTAGGTCGTTTCTTTCTTTCTCTTTTAGTAGGGTGCCCAATACTGGCATTTCTAATTTCCCTAATCTCATGAAGCCTGGGATAATTCCTGATGCTATCACTAATGTCCAACGATTCGCATAAATTGAAAATGGCATCCTGCTGCAGAAAAAGAGCTTGAAGCAATCCGTACACAGCGAGGTAAGTAGTTCCCTTGTCTGAACCCAACTCTTGAGCCGTGTAGGCAGCTATAGCCAGTTCCGTGTCCCCAATAACATCAAGGCAGCTGCAGAGTTGATGCCATAAGCCTAACTTTTTGATAAGAGCATATTGTTTTCTCGGCTCATTAATAAGTTCGCGGATAGATTGATGAACCTTACTTTTCATCGATGTAGTGCCTTCCATTGGCAAAAAAAACCTCACCGTCAGAAAGGTATTCACGCAGACTGGTGTCTCTTGAGAGACCACCGCTTGTATTCGTCCACACCATAGAGACCAGGATAGGCGCGTAGTACCCTGCGCAAATAGGTCTCAGGGTGAGTACCTTTCGGCTTATAGCCATATTCCCGCATCAGCTGAGAAGCCTCGGTGATAGCGAGCGGTCCTGGAGCAGTAGCAAGAACTTTGCTCGCATATTCGAGCACTGTCTTGGGGCTATCTGGCCTGCGCCGTAATTGTTCGATGGTGCAAGTGGCTTCCCGAGCTTCTTGACTTATTAGGCGATAATTGTTTAGAGATGGCTGCAACTCATTACATAGATCCAGAAGAACATGCTTGACACGAGAAGCTATGGTCTGGTATTGCTCCAGCAGCCACTTTCGCGTAGGAGTATAAAGCATGGCGAACCCAAAGCCAGCAGCCAGCGAAAAAAGAATGCTCAGGAGGATACGCTTATCAACACGGCTCAACCAGGAGAGGAGCGGAGAAAGCACTGCTTCCAGAACTCTGAGCATGAGAAAAGCAGCAACATTGAGATGGACAACGATGACCTCCCTCTTCCCTTTATCATAATATGCGCAGGTGAGAATGGCGGTATCCTGCGCTAGAGTGCCGAACGCCGCCAGATCGCGATCACTCGATAGAACGGCATGGGGTTGCAACAGTTCAATGAGCTGTCCCGTCTGGACGTCCGTTGCGTCGCGGCTCTGGAGGATCTCAACCTTCTCACTGAGAGGAGGCAATTCGGAAAGGTCAACAAAATGTATCCAGGGAGTAAATTGCGTCTCCCAGGTAGACAATGCAACCGCTGGATCAACATGCCACCCTGCCATAAGTTCCCCTATTTTGCGAGGCATCTCGTCTCGTACGCTCACAGCGGCAAATATCTTCACGCCGCCGAGCTTGGCACCGAGCAGCAAAGAGGGCTGGCGCTGCTTCTTCAGGAGAAACTTCAGCTCATTCAACAACCTATTCGTGTCAAGGATGCATGCTTCGACCTTGATACCAAGGAGGTCAAGGATATCTTGAACCGCTTGATTGTCTCCAAAGAGTAACCAGAGCAGCTGAAAAGCTCCTTCAAGCAGCGTTTCACCGGGCTTTAATCCATCTAAAAGATAGTGTATGAGATCATCGTTTGTTTCATCCATACAAACCCACTTACAAGACAAGATAACATGCCAATACCTATTTCCAACTCAACTGCTGGAAAGCCTTATCGCGGCCTATTATCGCATTTGATTTGCTATGTGTCAAGTATATCGTGTTTCTTGTGACAACATAGAATGAAGGTGTCGATGGGAAGTGAAAGATTGGAATGCTATGACCCGACTGTCATATGTTGAATATCTTGGCGCGTTTCTGCCAATAAACGGTGGCGTCTGTAGAGCTTAGAAGCAGCCCCAGTCTCATCTGACCCAAAAAGGGCCTCTGACCCATCATATTTGGCAGACGCTTCTTTTGAGATAAAAACGCTCAGGCCCTTTTTGGACGGTGTTTATTGTTCTTTCATCATGAAAAAATGATGTATGTCATGATAGCAGCTGATCTTCTTCATAAGGCAACCATATCGATTCATGATCAGGGATTTGAACCACCAGCAAGAATTACCCATCTGAAATGAGATATACTAGTCAGTAAACAGATCATCCCTATTTTGGTTGAGCCAAGTGCTCTAGGACGCAGAGGAGAATGCTCAGATGGGAATCATTACCGAAGAGATGCGAGCGGTGGTCAATGGGCAGCGGTTGGGATTTATTGCGACAGTCTGTGCTGATGGGACACCCAATCTTTCGCCGAAAGGAACCACACTGGTGTGGGATGCAGACCATCTCGTGTTTGCAGATATCTGCTCACCGACGACGATGAAGAATCTCGCACACAATCCAGCAATTGAGATCAATGTGGTCGATCCCATTCGACGCAAAGGCTATCGCTTCAAGGGACAAGCGCGCATCGTCACGCAAAACGACGAATTGGCAGCGCTGATTGGCTGGTATCGGCAACAAGGGGTACGCAGTGAGATACGCTCGGTCGTCATCGTTGAGGTTCTCCGAGCCGCTCCGCTGATCTCACCAGCCTATGACAATGGAGCAACCGAAGAGGAAGTGTCCCAGCGATGGGAGACCTATTATCGTTCTCTGAGAGAAGGCCGGGGGTGAACATGAAAGTGTCTGTGAACGACAAAGCACAGATGGTTGCGGGCAGGCAGGAAGGGCTTTCTTGGAAAGAAGTGATTGCCGGCGAGGGGATCACCATCAGTCGTGCGACGCTGTATCGATGGGTTCAGCGGATGGTTGATTGTGGCCTGGACGGCTTGCAGGATGGCCGTCGAGGACATCCGTTCAAACTTCGCGAGGAGGTGCGCGCCTGGCTCATTGGGTACTACCAGGCCAACCCACGAGCGACGGGCAACGTGGTTCAGCACCTGGTACAAGAACGATTTGATCTCTCGCTCAGTGTCACCCACCTCAATCGCTTTCGCGCGACGCTCCGAGCCGAGGGGCGTCTGGGGGGAAAAGGAAGAGCATGAGTGGAAGGAGAGTGCAGGAAGCCTTCTCCTGCTTGCCGCCGCTCAGCAAACGAAAGTTCTCACCACGTTGAAAGAAGCCATACCGATCGCCTCCCCCACGGCACCTCCTCGTTTTACCCAAGCTCGTTCCCACACGCATCTGCAATCGGCGTTAACCTTGCTCTTTCTTCCTGTTGCGGAGTTGGAGCGTCCCTGGCATCTCCGCAGCTACGCGGGTGACGGCCTTGCCCTCCTCAGCGGACGCTCCCGCGCCTACGGCTACCGACAGATAGAACGGTTTCTCACTCGACTTGTCACAAGCTGGCGGCGCGCAGCGCATGACCGAACTGCTGGCAACGTGGACGGCGCAGCTCTGGAAGACTCCAGGAACCACCTACTACCTGGATGGCCATCGCAAAGCGGTGTTCACCGACCACCTTATTCCGCGCGGACTCATTGGGCGAACTGGCAAAATCCTGGGGTGCCGAGCGCTGGTGTTGCTCCATGATCCCCAAGGTCACCCACGCTTCGTCACCACTGGGCGTGGAGACAATCATCTGACTCAGGAAACCACATCGGTGTTGAAGTGCTACGAGGAGATGGTGGCATCAGAGCACGTCAGCACCCTGGTCATCGACCGAGAAGGGATGTCTACAGACTTTCTCCGTCGCCTGACACAAGACGGACGCACGATCATTACCATTCTCCGTTCAGATCAATATACCGGGTTAGCGACTTTCAACACGGTTGGCGATTTTCTCCCCCTTCAGACCGACGCTCAGGGCCGGGTGATCCGCGAGGTGGCTCCTGCCCAGTTTCAACTTGATGATCTGACCCTCCAGGTCGCCTTGATCCGTGATCATCGCTCCCAGACGACGCTGCCTTCGGCTGACGCTGTCCCGCGCTCACCCGGATTTCGGTGGTCAGATACAGGGCCGATGTGGTGGGAACCGACCTGGCAAGCCACCCCTACACCTGCTCTGGCCAGCGAACCTCGCTTGATTCCCATCGTGACGACGGCTCCGGTGAGAGATCCTCAGGAATTGGTTACACTGTATACGCGTCGGTGGCCTGTCCAAGAGAACATTATCAAAGACTGGCTCCTGCCACTAGGATTGGATTGCAATCACGGGTACGCCAAGACGGAAGTTCTCAATTCTGAAGTTGCCAAACGACGAGAGGGACTCCAACGGCGGATCGAGACGAGCAAACAGCGAGCACAAAACGCAGGCATCCGTTCGGTACAAGCAACAAAGCGGGCAGAGAAACTGAAGAAACGCCTGAAAGAACGAGGCGATGAGTTGTATCGGGAGATCAATGCGTACACGTTCGCTCATGAATTAGATCCCGACTGGTACCGGCACAAAGCAAAGGTCAAGGAGATGAAAGCTACTGCCGATGCAGAGCTGGACGAGCTTCGCGGTCGGTATCATCGTGCTGACCAGCAAGCGAATGAAGAGCATGACAAGCAGCGCCGGTACTGTCAGCAGCAATGCGATCTGCTCCGGGTTCTGGATGATTTGAATGCCACCGAACGAACGATGTATGAACTGGACCATCGGAAAGATCAGCTCATGACTGTGTGCAAACTGATGCTGACGAATCTGGGCATGTGGGTGAGGGATCAGTATTTCCCGGCAAGCTACGCTCACGCCACCTGGGATCGCTTGGCCCCGTTCTTTCGCTTACCGGGAGATATCACTCGAGGCAAAGACTGTGTGACCGTGAAGTTACGCCCTTTTCCTGATCGCCAGATGAATCGCGATCTGACCGAAGTCTGTCACCGTATTGAAGCGGCTCGCCTTTGTCTTCCCGATGGCCTACGATTATGCTTTCAGATTGGGCGTCTCACTTGAGATGGGCATCTCCTTCAAGTGGATTGAATCCCTGATTAGGATTAGGGGTTGGTCGCCCCTGCATACCTAGGTTTATGATTGATACATCACAAACGAAAACTCGAGCCCGCTCGATCTTTTCAAAGATGGTCCTAGAGATATCAGGAGACCCCGCCACTCCTTCTACATCACGGTCAATAACAGGCTCAACCTCTAATGTTGCATCATCCCTGATGGTCTTAGCTGCTTTCTTAAGGGCATTCTCGATAAAAGTGCGATTTGTTCCATTAGGAAGATCTGATTGCCAGGAATAGAAAACTATACTCTGTGCTGTCACTACAAATGACTCCTCTTTTCGAAGAAATGGCTGCCACCTCAAAAAAGAGCAGACCACTCATATAATGATTAAAATTCCACTCTTCATTCCAACATCTACACCCTAGAGATCGCCTAGTTTTTTGATGAGTGCTTCGCGCGTCGAATCCTTGCTCACTTCCTGTAAATTTTCACTCGCGCTGTTGGCGATAAAAAAGCGCTGTATGCGGTCCAGGTACACCTGGGATGCTGCTGCTTGCGCTGAAGCACTCTTATGGAGATTCAGCAGGTATCCTGCCAAGAGGCCTGATGGAACTCCCCCGAGGGCCGTGATGATAGCTGCAAGGTTGCTTGTCTCCCCCGACAGCCGAAAAATCAAGAACAAGATTGCCACAGCAATTAGGACGAACACGCCCACGAACCCGACAATGGCCCACGTAAAACTCCGGCGAGATTGTTGCAGCACATTGTTATAGTAGCCATCAACGAGCTTCAGGTGCGGGCCAGCGATCGCCGCGAGACCCGAGGGATCGGCTTGAGCAATTTCTTCAATGGCTGGGGTGGAATTGGTCGTCAACTCCCTTTCCGGGCGAAAGCTCCTCCCGACGACCGTAACCCCTTTCGGTACGCCGAGCTGGAGATAGTTCAAATTGATCTCTTTCTTGTCGAGCCAGCTCTCTGCATAGGTGAGGGCCAGCGCAATGCCTTTCGGTTCGCCCTGCAGGTGAAAAGTGACTTCCTGCTCGGCCTGTTGCTGCTCAACCTGCGGGACTTTTGTATACAGGCGAAGCGTGGCGTGTGAGAGCAGGGTTCCCCCACACCGGCATCGAAGGGTCGCAGCTTTTTCATCGAGCACGATCTCTTGAAAGAACGCTCGGCCATCTTCCAGAGAGATGTCTACCGGAGGGAGATAATTGCTGGGACTCTGCAACGCTTTGCCGTACAGATACCAGGCCTGCCCATCGATCGGTGTGGGAAAATACGGGGCATCCGGAGCAACCAGTGGCTCCTGATTCTCCGGGAGATCAGGAGAGATAGCTCCGCCAAAATTCCAGAACGGTAAGACATGCTCGTCCAATCCCCACTGGGCATTTCCGTGAGCATGGACATTCAAATTGACACTGACGGACTTCCACCAGATATCCCACGCATGCACGCTGAATTTCTTGAGCTTCTCTTCCTCCGTGAGCTTCGCTTCTTCTTCCGCCGACAGGGTATTGGTGAGATCACTGAGAAGCTGGAGAAAATCAGATGAACTCATCGTTTGTCTGAGAAACAGATACGATGGATACCGGACCTGCTCTGGGACGGAAGGCTCTGGATGAAGAACGGCGACGTGCAACCGCTTGAAGAACCACCTCTCTTGCTGTTTCATGCAAATGAAGCGGACATCAAGCTGCTGTATCTTTGCCTCCTCCACTACCGTTGAGAGCTGTTCTTTCCAGTCCAAGACACCACTACCTTTCTGCGCCATTCAAGCTTTTCTGTTGCTATTTTCCTGCCGATCCGCCTGGCTGTCAAGGTGAGCGTGTTTGGGGTAAGGCACCGATGTGTGTAGTTTGTCAACCGGATTGATGGTCAAAAAACGGCAGGAATTTCCCCTCTTGACAAACTACACACATCGGTGTCATATTCCTACCAGAGATGCTCCCTGATGAGCTTCTGCAGAGACACCACAGGTATGGGCGATCTCCTTAAATAGGGGGAAAGCAATTCCTGGCTGACCACGATGAGTGGCTCAACGCGCCACCTATTGGCGTTCCTGGCCCCGTCCAGCCCTAACCGGTTCAACAGATCGCCTACGTGACCCCGCGCCCAATCCGCCCTCTTCTCGATCATCGTTTTCTCGCCGTGCCTGCCCTCGAAGAGCTTTTCTAGCTCATGTGCTATCTCACGAGGCGTGCGTGCCATCGCGAAGTCCTTGCACTCCAGAATGCCCAGCCGCCGCCTTGCCGGATCGGCCACCAGGACATCAATATCGCCGGGAAGGTCTCCGATGCCCTTGACGCGGGGGACCACGATCAACTCAGGATTGCCCTTGAGCACCTCGACCACGGCGTCGTTGAACGCCTCCCCTTCCCGGTGCAAAATGGCCCCCATCACTTGCTTCATAGCCGGGCTGTCGGCTTGAAACAGCCCGGAGTTGCAGAGGCGCAAGAGGGAGAGAGCCGCCCGGTAGAGGTGGCGATTCCCCCAAAGAACCTCTGTCGCCTCCCCCTGTTGCCGAAGAATGAACGGACGGCGGACATACGAGAGTCGCCGATTATACCGCCACGGATAGGTATCCGCCTGGCGGTAGGGAGCGGGAGGAGAGAGAAAGTCCGGGCGCGGGGCGAGAGTCAAGGCCTTGAGCACGCGGGCCACCTGCTCTCTTGGCCACCCGAGATAGCTCCCCTGTCGGTCCAGGAACTCGTCGTAGACCAGGCGAGCGCAGGCGGGGTCGAGGTCCTCGCTGATGGAGAAAGCTCCAGCCAGAAAACGTTGCAGATCGGAGAGCGAGCAGCCGAACTCATCCCGTGCCGCCTCGTCTAGTGCCAGTGACATGCCCAGGTCCAGGGGAGCCTCTTCCACGGGCTCTTCCCCATGCCAGTGCTCAGCAAACGTCTCGGTAGTACCCTCGATCGCATTGGTCAACATATCAGGGAGATAGGCCGCAAGGGCCTTTACGTATTGTTCGTGGTTGACCGAGAGCCTGCCCGAGGGGAGTACCTCCAGCGCGATGTCCGCGATCTGAAAATGGATCAGGTCGCTGGCGAAGCCGAAGCTTGTCATGCGTGAGGCCAGAGCCAGCAGGCGCTCATAGACGCTCAAGCTGATGGGACGCACTCCATTTGGCGGGCGCGCCGCTACGTACTCGATCAGAAAGCGGCCCGCGACAGCGGCGTCCGCCAGTTCAGGCAGTTCGGTACCCAGGCGCACAACCATGTTGGGGACGCTACTGAAACAGGCGAGCTGGGTCGGAATGGTGAGTTCGCGGTATGACGACTGGCGTACCGTCGCTTCCTGCTGCGCGATGAGGAACTCCAGCAGGCCCTCTGAGCTAAGCGAGGCGACCAACCGGACCAGCTCTTGACCATAAAACTCAACAGCTTTGGCCAGCGCATCCGTGCGCCGCTCTTCAGGAAGAGGTCCTGGCTCAAGATGCTCGACGGTGCTCAAGTAGTCGCCAAGCTCGTCGAGGAGTTCGTTGGCGTCCGCTTCCTGTATTTTTCTGTACGGCGGCAGTCCCCGGGGGTCGAGGTCCGGCGACGTGTTCACCTGGTTGTAGAGGAGCATTTTCTTCAATCCGAGGGGGATATGGCGATCTTGGATCACCGCGATCGCCTCTGGCATGAAGTTGCCCTGTTGTGAGGTGGGCAGGAGCTTGCCCAAGCCTTCGAGGACAGAGTGCATCAGAACTCGCTCTCCGCTATTGTCCGCCGAGTCAAAGAGTGCGCTCATGCCAGGGACCAGGGAGAGCACAAGGGAACGGTCGGTCGGATCGGCGGTGATCCTGTCGATGGGCACACGGCTCAAAGCCTCTCCCTCTTCCCTCCTTTCGCCCCATAAGAGGAAGATGCGGATAGGCAGGGAATCAGAAGCGAGCGATTGGAACGGCGCACGCAGTGCAGGACCGCACTGCCACAACCAGTAGGCGATGGCCGCGACAACGTTTGGGGAAAAATGGAGTGTTTCCTGTCGATCACCCTCTTCCGGGGACGGTCCGATGACCCAGATGGGTACCGGCAGCCCTTCGAGCAGACAGACTGCCCGGCGGTCGTGCGGGCGCAGAGGCGCATAAAGCGGGACCTCCCGCGTGTCGTACAGCGTGACCACGTCCGTGATATAGTCGGGCATGTAGGAGCGAGCGGCATGCTGGTCATACCGACGAATGACTTCCTGGCGCAGGTTCCCTGCTCCCCCCGGAAGGACGTGAATGACGTCGGGGCGCTCGCTGTCGGAGATGTAATAGCTGTGCCTGTATGTCCTGTACAGGAAGAACTCATTCAACTCGCCCGATGCCCAGACGTGCGCCTGCTGCCTGACCTGCCAGGAATGGCGCGCATATTTCCACAGTGCAAGTTGTTCGCCACCTTCCAGAAACGCAATGGTCTCTAGATCTGCTGCTGTGAGAACTAACCTCAAGGAGGCGGCTGGCGTGTCCAGCCCCTGGTAGTTCCAGAACAAGGTTCGACCGATGGGTTGGACCAGTACCAGGAAGAGGACCTCATTGGGAGGAGAGGACAGGCTGAAAAGCTCCTCTTCGACGAGCCGGAGCTGGGCGCCAATTTCTGCCTTCTCCCGCTCCAACTGCCACTTGCCAAACACGCGATCTGAGGGATATCCTTCCAGCGAATCCGTGACAAGCAGCACGCAGAGGAGCTTATCGCTGTCCAGATGAAAGAGCGCGTGCTGACAGCCACGAATCGCGGAGCCCTGGGCTTGCAGGTGCGCAAACAGACTGTTGCCGAGGTATCCCAGCGACTGCATCACGCTGTGCCACACGGCAGCGTGGTAGTGCTGCGCCAATTCGTCTGCGACGCCGTACTCAATGGCCAGGCGAATCAGTTCGTGCCGGGCTGCGACCAGGAGCATGCCTGGGAGCGCGACGATGAACTGGTCGCCAGCCCGGACGATCGGGCAAGTCTGCAGGTCGCCGTAGTCGATCTGGTAGTTGGCAATAGAAACGCTGCCGAGGGACGCGATAAGCCGATCAAGGGCTGAGAGCGGGAGGTGCCGTTCGGCTAGGAAACGTTCAAGCTCTTCCCGGCTGAAGGAAACAGCCTGCTTGAGCTGGGCAAGGCGCTGACTGTCTGGGACAACGACATCTGCCTCCCGTCCCCGGAAGATGGGCAAGACCCCGCGGCCAAGACCGGCACGCCGTGCCATCTCGGTGCTCAATGCCAAGACCGCCGCAAGAAGCATATCGGATTGGGAAACGAAATCCGGCGCTGAGTACACATCAATGGGTGAGAACAGGGCCTGCGCGAGATGGCGCAGATGAAAAGTTGATTCATCGACGTGGCCCGGAAACACGATATACATGCCGCCGTGGTAGGTGAAGGCTTCGGTCAGGGCATTGTCGCAGGGGTCTTCCTGCGCTGCGACTCCCTCGCCGCCGAGCGGTTCTGTATTGGCGAATTGTCTGAGCCGGTGCAGGCTGATGCGGGGCTTGTCGGCCTCGTCTTCTAGTGAGGCAGCAGCATGGGCGAACGCCTCCAGCCGGACAGCCCGGTCAGCGTTTTCTGGGAGCAACTGCAGGCCACCAACTGCGGCTAGCACGTCGACCGGATCGTAGGGGGAGAGCTTTTCAACAAGCACATCGAGGATTCCCGCCTCCAAGCGACCAGCTTCGTCGATTGCTTCAAGATCTATCGTCATGATGCATCCCCTCCCCTTAGGGGGTTCACTCCTGTACAGTTTTTCACTCGTGGCAAAGGGGCCCCTTGCGAAGCCCCTTTGCCACGAGTATAACACAATGGATGGCGTTGTCAACCACGAATTTGAATTTCCGTTCTTGATCAGTGTACCAAAGATAATGATGAAGGAGGCCGTAGCGTATTTACGGTACCAGAGCTAGGAAGTGGAGATCGTGCGCGCACTGCATCGTTTTGCGACACCCTAGACGGGCTATAGGTTGGATACTGTTCAGATTGAGCCTTGTTTGATATACTGAGGGCATGACAGCAGAAGAACAGATTACCAGGCTAGAAGAGCAGCTGACCCAAGTCTTGGAACAATTGCGCCTGAAGGATGAGCAGTTGCAAGTGGCGCAAGCGCAGTTACGAGTGGCCCAAGCACGCATCGAGGAACTGGAAAAGCAAAAGACGCCGCCCCCGCCATTCGTGAAAGCCAATGTGGTCAAGCCCCAAGCCGCGGGGAAGAAGCAGCGTAAGAAGCGTGATGCGAAACACAATCACGGTCGGCGTCGGGAAGCCCCAACGCGCACCGTCGAACACCTCATCAAGCACTGTCCAGTATGTGCAAGTGCGTTGGGAGGCGTTAGTGTGGCACGCCGCCGACAGGTGATCGAGCTGCCGCCCCCGCCGCAGATCGAAGTGACCGAGCATGTGGTGTATCACGGCTGGTGCAGCCACTGCGGCGCGTGGCGGGAGGCCCCCATAGATGTGAGCGGACAGGTGGTGGGACAGGGACGCTTCGGGGTGAAGATCGCGAGCTTGATAACCTATCTGCGCACGGTGATGCGACTGCCGGTGCGACAGATACAAGCGTATCTGGTGAGCCTGCATGGCCTCAAGATTAGCAGTGGACAGATCATTGGACTGGCGCAGCGGGCCGCCGCACAGATGGAACCGGAACTGGCCGACCTCAAGGGGCAGATTCGCGCCAGTCCAGCAGTGCAAGCGGATGAAACGGGGTGGCGAGAAGACGGGATCAATG
>WNGL01016213.1_pt1 | contig 20981 bp, 16 predicted proteins | sample 5400591 | NCBI WGS metagenome assembly WNGL01 (sample SAMN13153377, study PRJNA577476) | soil metagenome | isolation source: 80 cm soil or saprolite under Garry oak tree replicate 1 | place: USA:California | collected 2016-06-15 | reverse complement strand
AATGCACCATGAGGCGGTTTGACGCCGCTCTCCGCAGAGCGACGCCGAAGGGCCACAAAACCTTCATCTCCTGCACAGCAGCACGTCAAGAGAGCCGTTTACCTAGGTACGACTCCTCTCTGCGCGCGTGGCGCACCAACACCAGGGTTTTTAGGTGTTGCTGCTCGCCTGGGGTGTTGTGATCTTTGAGTCTGATATCTGGCTTGCTGTCTGGTTTTGCCGGGGGTGTTCCGGTGCTGGCGCGTGATAAGGACCCGCGTCACGCCGCGTGCGGGCGCGCGGTTCCACGGGCCGCGGCCCCGGCACGCCGGGGCGTTCCTCCTTCCTTACGAGTGTCCGGCCTGGTCAGCAGTTAGGTCGTGTCCGGCGCGAACAGGGCGATCTCGGGGATGCCGGTTACGGTTTCTTGGTCCGCGCCGTGTGAGCGAACCTCGGTTCGTGCTTTTGCGCCCGCACCGAGTGCCGCTGCCGGCCGGTGGTGGTCAGCGTGTGCAGCATGTCCCGGGCCGTCGCGTCGGCCAGCGCGGCCAGTTCGGGCACGGACGTGGTCGCGGTGACCTTGGACTGGGTCATCGACCGGATCGCGCTGTGCCACCCCGCGGTGAACGACAGCTGGTCGCTGGTGACCGGCCCGCTGCCGGGGCGCCGCCGCAGCTGCCGCGCGTGTGCGGCGTCGCCGGCCAGGGCCGCGGCTGCGGACGCCCGCACCAGCTGGGTGCCGCACATCCAGGCCCAGAACTCCTGGACGGCCAGGCGGGGGCTGCCCGAGCGCAGCACCGGCCCGCACGTGCGGTCCCCGGCGCCGCGGATGGTGGCCTTGTCCTGCCCGAACGTGGTCTCCGAGGCCGGCCAGCGGGCCAGGTAAGTCTCGCGGATCTGCTGTGCGCTGGCTGCGGTGTGGTCCAGCAGCGTGGTCGCCAGCGTCCAGGTTTCCGAGACCTGCTGGCCGTCCCCGCAGGGCAGGACCGCGTTGTGCTCGGTCACCCGGACCGGCAGCCGGTCCGCCTTCTTCCCCGAGGGCGCGTTCAGGCAGGACAGCCGGGACCCGTCGCTCAGCCACCCGCCGGCGGTGGCCGGCAGCGCGATCCCGGCCTTGATCCGGGCGACCACGTGCCCGCCGGCGTCCAGGATCGCGGTGATGATCTTATGGCCGGGGAAGTTGCGATCGAAGCAGAACACCCGCCCGGCGAACAGCTCCGGCCGGCGGCGGATCAGCCGGGCCAGCAGCGCCTGTTCCCCGGCCCGCGCCGCCCCCATGATCGCGCCCAGGGTGGCCCGGGCCGCCCGCGCGGTCACCACCACCGCCTGGACCTGCGGGAACGGCGCCTCGCCGTAGCCTTTCTTTGTCTTGGTGCCCGCGCAGCCGAACGCCGCCCGGTTGTGCGGCGTGTCGGCCACGTTCACCACCATCCCGTCGATCCCGCACACCGGCATCCCTGCCAGCAGCGCCGCCGAGGGCGCGTCATCATCGGTAAGCGGCCCGGCCAGGTGCCAGAACAGGTCTTCCATCGGTGCCGGGCCCGCCTTGTCCCGCCAGCCGGTGAACACCTTCGACGTGGGGACGTGCCACTCCCGGACCCACGGCACATCGGCCAGGTGCCCGGCCAGCTGGCGGGCCGCCTCCGCATATCCCGCCCCCGGCATCAGCGTCATCGCCACCGTCACCCGCATGACCAGCGGCACCGACATCAGCCGCCGCCGCTGCGGCGCGGGCACCCGCCCGCCGGCGACCGCCGCCTCCGCGATCGTCTCGATCACCCCGTCACCGATATGGCGTTCCAGTTCGCCCAGCCGCACGAAATCAGGCAGCCACCCGCCCGCCAGCACCGTCCCGTCCCGCCGGGCTACCACCGGGACGCTCACCACCGGATGACAGAACGTCACCAGCGTGCCCGCCGCCACCCTGGCCTCCGGCGAAGCGACCAGCGCCGCCCCCGCCCGGCCTGCCGGGGACTTCCCGCGATCCTGCAGGCCGGCAGCCCGGAACGCCACCATCGAGACCGGCGGCACCCCCGGGACCCGCGCTGCTGGCGGCGCATCCGCCACCACCGGGCTTGCAGAATCAACGCACGGCCGATATGAAGACACCCGGGGCTCCTGTGCAGAGGGTTTGATCTAGGCAACCAAACTCCTACCAGGAGGTATCCATGATCAAACCGCGCAGCGAACCCTTGCCGCCCCCGCAAAACCCCAGGTCCCAGGCCCAAACCCCTTAAATACCTGGTGTTGGGGTAGTCCCGCAGATGGGGGTGGCGCAGGCGCCAGTCAAGCACTCAATGCCGACGTCTCGGCACCTCCGAACGAGCCTGATTGCTCCTGCCGCGCGTGCCTGGGCGACCTTACGGCCAGGCTACGTTTTGCTTACCATCCTTGACCCAGTGCTCGTTACGGGTTACGGAGAGGTGAGCGTCTTTAGCGTCGTGGATGCCAATCGCACAGTATGCCCGAGCAGTAGTCAAGCCGTCAGGGTCAATAGCCTGGCAGGCACCTGAGCCGAGCAGCGTGGTTAGCGTGCGTGGTCCGTGTCAGGGCGCTGAAGGCCCTCCCGGTCTGGCGGATGAGCAGGTTCCTTGGGGGATGGAATGGCTAACTGATAATTGCGACCTCTATGCGGCGGCGGCACATCACGCAACAGCGGCTATCGCTCTATCGTATGACCGCTTAACCGCCACGTACCAGGCCTCGCGTGCGCGAAGGTTGAGAGTCTGGAGATGGTCATCGGTCTCGGTAGTGACGGAGGGATCCATGACGACACTGGAATTCCTGCCGGAGGTCCATGATCTCGAATTCGTCGTGACTGTGCTGGGCGAATTCCGCCTGTTGCGAGGAATGAGTGTTATCGGTGTGCCGATGGCCTGTCAGCGTTTGCTAGCGTTCCTGGCGCTGCATGGCCGTGTCGTCAAACGGGCTGCGCTTGCGGGTGCGCTGTGGCCGGAGGCCTCCGAGCTCCATGCGTATTCCAGCCTGCGTACGGCCCTTTCCCGGTTGCAGAGCCCGGCCCGGATGGCCCTGGCGACGAGCAAGCTTGAGCTCAGTCTCGCCGAGGGGGTCACTGTTGACGTCCGCCAGGCCAGAACGCTGGCCCGCCGGCTGCTGGACCCGGCGGTGCCACCAGCTCCACGCGATCTTGGCATGAGCGCCGTCGCTGCCTTGTCGGCCGACCTGCTGCCCGACTGGTATGACGATTGGGTGCTGGTGGAGGCGGAAGACTGGCGGCAGCTTCGCCTGCACGCCCTGGAGGCACTCGCCGGCCATCTCACTGCCGCTGGACGCTGGGGGGAGGCGTCCGGCGCTGCCAGGGCCGCCGTGCGGGGGGATCCACTCAGGGAAAGCAGCCACGCCGCCCTTATGCGGGTGTTCCTGGCCGAGGGCAATTTGTCCGAGGCTGTGCGCGAGTTCACAAGCTATCGGACGCTGCTTCACGGCGAACTTGGCCTTGAGCCCACCCCTCGCCTGCGTCACCTCATCCAAGACGTGCCGAACATGTAACGCTAGGGTCACGCGGCACCGTAACAATAAGCTGTGCCGAAGACCCGCACCGGACTGCTGATCATCCGGGCCTGGACCGAACCCGGATCGTCGTCGCCACTGCGTGCTCAGATTCGTCTTACCACCGACGTCTCCCTCGGGCTGGAGCACAGCCAGAGCCTCACGCAGCCGGATGCGGTCGTTGAGGTGGTCCGGGCCTGGCTGCTGGAAATGGGCGATCCCCGCCACCTTAAGGCCGATGCTGATGGTCCGGAAGAATCACGCTGAAGTCGCGTTGAGGTAACGCCGGTGTCGCCTTCCAATCACGCTGAGGTCACTCGCCCGCAGTTAGCCTGATTTCACGGTGACGCAATGTGCCTCGCCGACGGGCATCCGGCGGCCACTCCGGTTGCTCGCAACTGGCCGGGTGTCAAGCGCGCTTGAGCATCGGCCTGCTCCTCAAAGCGGCCTGAAGGAGGATCCATGCAGCCCGCCTTCCCAATGGACCGGCTCTCCCGCCTACGCGCGGAGGTGCTGCGACCGGAGGTCGCGGGGTGGTCCCGCGAGGATCTGGCCAGCGCGTTCGCCCGGCGGGGGATGGCCTCACCAGAAGACGCCGAGGACTTTCTGGGATGGGTCAACCAGAACGTTCCGCCCAGGGCGCGGCGGCTGGCAGCGTCGTGCCAGGCTGGGGGACGCTGATCGGAGGGCTGGGCGGTGCTGTCCTGGGCGGTCTCACGAGCCCCGGCGCCCCCGCAGCCGCCCCAGGCCCGCCGCAGCGGCCATCGCCGCTACCGCAGCCGCCACCCTCATCTGGGGTGCCTGCTGGCGGCGCTCAAAATTCGATGAGCGGCATGCTTGCCGGGCTCCTTGACAATCCGGACATGAAGAAGGCCGTCATGCAACTCATGGTCGGCAAGGATCTCGCCAAGCCGACGGTCCAGCTCCGAGGTGGCGAGGAGGTTCCAGTGGAGGCGTTCGCCGAGGCGCTGGGTACATTCTCCGAGGCAGCGCTGGCCGAGTATGCGAGTGCAGAACCCGAGGCCGCATACACCCAAGATCGCGAACGCCCGTCGTGGCTGGAGAGGCCACGGCGGAGAGGCGCCGATGTCAGCGACCCGCTCCTGCGCGGGCTGGTGCTTGCCGATCTGCTCAGACAGTCCGCTGCCGTCCCGGTCGCCGCGGTTACCGTACCGCCAGTCACGCCCCAGTACGTCAGCCCGTATCCGGCTACCCCCGTACCCGCGCCTGCCGTCGGCCCGTCATCGACTCCTGGCAGCACGGGAGGCTACGAGCCCAGCTGGGCGCCGTCGTACGGGCTCCCTGATCTCTCCCCGAGCCCGCTGCCGCAAGAACGGTATGCCGAGGCGCTGCGGCGGTCGGTAGCGGAAAACGACTTTGAGCTCAGCATGGAGACCGTTGACGAGGGCTGGTGACAGGGTGGCAGCTGATCAAGATTTCGCGGCCCGTATGGAGGCCCTGCGGTCTCCTGTGGATCTGCGGCAGGCTCTACAGGAGATGCTGCTGCAGCGGCTTTCGCAGGATCCCAGTTTGGCCAGCGTAGCGCCACTGCTGCTGTCCCGGTTCACTTCGGCGGCCGCTGCAGGAGAACCCGCCGCGGCAGACGAGGACCCGCCCGAGGTCGCAGAACCGTCGTCCGCGGTAAGGCACCTGAATGAGGCGGTTGCCGCCGCCGCTGCGGAGGAGCGACGGCTGCATGGCCTGCTGGCCCATCTGGCGGCTGCCCTGGGTGCGTGTACCTCCTGCCTGGGGAGCGAACCTGCCTGCCTGGCTTGCTCGGGGTTGGGCGGGCCGGGGTTCGTTGAGCCGGATGAGCAAGCTTTCGCACAGTGGGTCGGGCCGGCAGCGGCCCGTCGCGGCGATGAGCCGCCCGCCTCAGGCAGGGATGCCCGCAAGACGCCGTGAACCCAACGACCAAGGGAGAGACGAACATGACGGCAGAAACGTTCGAAGCCTACTCCGACCCGGGGGAGGCCTACACCAGCGGCATGGATGGGGAGACTGACTTCGAGACCGACTTCGAGGCGTCTCGCACCAGGCAACGGTACGGGAGCGGCATACGGGATCACCGGACCGGTGGGGGCTCGTACTACAACGGCCCGACAAGCCCGACAGCTGTAAACCAGAACCAGTTGCGGGCCGCCCTCCAGAAGGTGCAGGCGGACATCACCCGTGTCGCCAATGGCGTCCGCACAACGAGCAACAATCTCAACGACCTCAACCAGAGAACGGCTCGGAACCTTGGCGCCGTGCGCGCGGAGGCGCGCCGTTCTGCTGCGCAGCAGGCCCGGGCCACCGAGGACGTCAAGCAGCTCGCGCTCCTTGGCGCCCTGCTTGGAGGCGGTGGCACCAATACGCTCCTTCCGCTGCTTTTGCTGGGCGGTCTCTCGAGTCCGACCGCAGCTGTCGCGCCCGATGGAACGCCCGTCGCCGGAGCGGGGACCAGTGACATGACTGGCCTGCTGGCGATCGCGCTCGCGGCCGGCGGCGGTTTCGGCAAGAAGTAGGCGACCATGGCAGTCAATCTGGCCGGCTTCGTCGCCGGTGCATTCATTGCCAGGGAGAATGGCGTCAGTGAGGAGGAGGCTGCTACATTCGGCCTCATCGGTGCCCTATTCCCATCTCCGCTCCTGGGAGCGGTCATTGTCCAGGGGCTTACTGACAGCAGCGGTGGCAGCGACACCCAGACCGCCACCGAAATCATCACCGTCAAGGTGCCCAAGTCGACCTCTACGGGGAAGAAGGTGTATCTCAGCGGGAACCTTAGTGTGCTGGACAGCCGACTGCCGGACTGGCAATCCGACGGTATGCCGATGACTCAGGTGGGCCGCACCAGCTGGACGGCGGAGCTGACCGGACCCGGCGGCGCGAATCTCGAATACAGGTTCACGTTGGGCGACTCCGACTCCGTCGAGAAGGGCTTCAACTGCGAGGAGATCCCGCCCCGGAGGCTTGCCCTGCCGGCCGCTGGTACCCGGGAAGACCACGCCGATAAGGTTGCCAACTGGGGTGGCATCGGCGACTGTGCACCCAAGGCTGATTCCGGCACCACAGGTTCCGCCACGGCGGAACTTATCGTGCCGGCTCCTGCCCCGCCGGCTCCTGCCCCGTCGGGTCGTGCCAAGCCGGGCCGTTCCTAGCGATCTGATGCGCAGTGAATGGCGAGCAGGTCGATCCTGCGCTGCTGGAGGAGGCGGCGGCCGGCCAACCGGATGACGAGGTCGAGGTTGTCGTCCGCCTGGGTGAGGGTCCGCCGCCGCCAGGCCTGCGGATCATTAGCCAGCTCGGCCCGATTGCCACCGGCCGGGTTCACCGTGACAAACTCCGGGAGGTCCACGAGGCAGAGGCGGTGGACAGCCTCAAGGCCCGCCGCTCGTTCGGCCCGCCAGACCCGCCCGCGGACGAGTTGGCTGCTGAGGCCGGCGACCCGGATGGCGAAGACGAGTTCGAGCCGGAGGATCTGCTGCCGCGCCACTCGCGCCGGGATCCTGCCCGGGGTGCTGGGAGCATCAGCGCGTTTTGCGATTGGGGTCCCGACATCGCCCACCCGGACGGCCGGCTGCCTGATGGCGGGACTCGGTTCCTGGCGATCTGGGACCAGCGTGGCCGCCGGGGCTCGGCGCCTGGTGTGGGGGAGAACCGGTTCGGGTACGGGCGCATTCACGACCGTGACGCGATCAACCGTGCCCTGGCCAGTGGCCACCCGTACGACACGCTCGGGCTGCATCCGGGTTTCGCCGCCCCCGACGGGCGCGGCTCGCATGGAATGCACACGTTGAGCATCGCGGCGGGGACGCCAGGGGAGGGCCGTCCCGGCGGGGTCGCTCCCTGTTCCCGCCTGGTGTTCGTCAACCTCGCCGACCACGTGCGCGGGGAGGGCGCCACCCTCGGCAATTCGGTGACCCTGCTCGAGGCCGTGGATTTCTGCCTGGAGGTGGCCGCCGGTCGGCCCCTGGTGTGCAACTTCAGCATGGGCCGGACGGCCGATGCCCATTGGGGGCTGTCGTTGCTGGAACGCGCGTTCGACGCGCTGTTGCTGGCTCATGATGGGCTCGCGTTCGTCAACAGCACCGGCAACTACCACCGGGCCCGCCTCCACGCGGCCACCCGGCTGACCCCGGGCGCGCGCTACGACGCCGGCTGGGAGCTGCAACCCGGCCGCGGCGGGCCGCACGTCCTGGAGGCGTGGTATCCCTGGCGCGACACGCTGCGGTTCGAGCTGCGCGCCCCGGACGGTTCGCTGCTAGCGGACGTCCCCCTGGGACAGCGTACCGAGGTACGGCGGGACGGGCGGCTGTGGGCGCGGGTGTATAACCGCTATCGCGACCCTAACGCCCCGCTCAACCAGGTCGCTGTCTACGTCTACGGCGACGCTCCAGCCGGCACCTGGCTCGTCAGCGTCATCGGTGAGGACGTCGTGGACGGGCAATGCGACCTGTGGATCGACCGGACAGGCGTCGCGGGCGCGCAGTCCCGCTTTCGCGCCGAGGACGCCGTCGCGACATCCACGACCGGCAGCATCTGCAACGGCTTTCATCCCATCGCGGTCGGCGCCTTCGACCCCCACGATGCGGACCGCGGCCTGGCCCCGTTCAGCAGCGGCGGCCCAACCGGGGATGGGCGGATAGTCCCCCAGGTGGTGGCACCAGGCGTGCGGATTGTCGGCGCCCGCAGCGCACCACCCGAGCCCGCCGGCGAGCCTGCACTGCTGGTTGCCAAGTCTGGCACGAGCGAGGCAGCGCCGTTTGTTGCCGGCCTGATCGCGTGCATGTATGAGGTGGCCGGCCCGCTGCCCATCCGCGAGGTGCGGCGGCTGCTGCTTCAGAACACCGAGCCCCCGCCGCCCGCCTCGCGGGGGGAGGAGTACCGGTGGGGCCTGGGCTACCTGGACGTCGACCGGGTACTCGCGGCGACCCGCGAACTCGCCCAGCCCGCGCCGCCTTCGGGCGGTCCTTCAGCCACGCCGACCAATCGTGAACCGTCTAGGAGGCAACCGCCGATGACCGCCGAACCTTCCGCGCAGCCCCGCTCATCGGAAGCGATCGGTGAGCGTGAGGACGTCGCGACCTCCGCCGTCTGGACCGTCCAGGACAACCAGGCCTGGATCCGCGGCGGCCCGCCGGGCTTTGCCCGTGACGGCACCCGAGCGATCCCCCGGGGAACCCGGGTAAATGTCCTCGAAACCCAGGGCGCCTACGCTCACGTTGCGACCACCGGCCATGCCGACCTGGGCTGGACCGCGCGATCCAATCTCACCATCTACTTCAGCCGGCAGCCGGAGCTGCTCTCTGCCCCCCTGGAGCCCAGCCATCCGATCTCGATCGAGGCGAGCTGGCCGCAGGAGCGCCGCGAGCTCGCCCGGACCTATAACCGGCTCGGCGGCCTGCTGGCCCCGCTTGCCGCCCGCGCACGGCTGGAGGTGCCCGCCATCCTGGCGGTGTGGCAGGTGGAAAGCGGCGGCGGCGCCCACGTCGCCGGTCGCGCGATCATCCGCTTCGAAAACCACCTGCTCTGGCGGTCGTGGGGTCAACACGACCCCGAACGCTTCGACGCCCACTTCCAATTCGGCGGGCGACCGCCGATGACCGATCCCAACCGCTGTGACGCCCCATTCCGATGCCACCGCTACCGCCCTGCCGCGACGAGCACCGATTCGGCCCCCCAGTGGCGTCCGGTGCACCCTGCACACGGCGGCCCCGACGACGAGTATGCGGCGCTGCAGCTGGCTCAAGGCCTCGCCGGCGACGAGCCGGCGCTGACCTCGATCAGCATCGGCGGACCGCAGATCCTGGTCGCCAACTACGCCCGCTTGGGCTATGACTCCGCCCGCGAGATGTACGAGGCCTTCCAGGCTTCCGAGACTGCCCACCTTCTCGGCTTCGCCGACTTCTGCGAGCACGACAGCGCCCATGGCGACACGCTCCAGCGGCTACGCGATCATGACTGGTCCGGGTTCGCCCGCCGTTACAACGGTTCTGGCCAGGTCGCCCGCTACGCCACGCGGCTGCAGGCGGCGTACGAGGAGGCGAGCCAGCTGTTCCGGGTGGAGCGCACCCCGGCCACAGAGCGGCTCGAGCCGGATATCGACGACGTCCCTCCACAAACCACGCCCGAGGACGACGGGCTCGGCGAGGCCGCGGCGGGACGCGGCCGTGACCCGGCCGATCGGGCCTTGACCACCGCCGTCCTCGCGGTGGAGCTTGGCCAGCTCTTCGGCGGACGCGACCCGGTCGCGCAAGGGCAGCCACTCGACCTCGGCGAGGGCCGTGCCGTCGAGGTGATCGCCGCTCCTCGCGGCCACCTTGTAGCTCCCGCCGAGGCTGGGGACCTGCTCGTACGATGGATCCCGGGTGAGGAGGAGCCGGTCGTCGCGGTGCTCGAGACGAGCTGGCTTCACGACGAGGCCGCCGCCGCGTCCGCGGGCATCCCGAGTGAATCGATCCTGCCGGGGCAGTACGCGACAGTGCGCCACGAAGGGCGGGCTCGCCTGCGCCGACTCGTTGACGAGGAGGGTCGGACACCCGCCCGCCAGGCCCTCATGCGGCTGAAGCCGCCGACGGAAGCGCAGTCGGACGAGGACCCCGAGCTGTTGCCAGTCGGCGACGGCGGCGCGGTCCCGTGGCGCGAGGAGGACGCCGACACGTCGGAGACCGCTACCCCCGAAGCGCTGCCGACCCGTGTGGCCGAGGCGATCGCGTCCGGCGTCCGCGACGAGAACCAGCTCACAGATGTCGCCTTCACGATAGCCCACCCGGACGTTGGCAGTAGGAAGCTCAAGCCGGACGACGAGCGCGACAAGCCGCTGATACAGGATTGGCTCAGGATCCGCGACGAGCTCGTCCGGCCTGCCCTGCGGAGGCACAGGACCGCCGAGGGACCCCTGGCCCCCGAGACGCCGTCGGCCAACCCCGCGACCGCAGCGATCGCCGATCGGTTTCTCGCCGAGCACCGTGACGCGCTCAGGCAATTTCCCTGGCGGGACGACGCCGAGATGCGGCTGCTAGTGGAGGCGATCGTCCACGGCTTCCGGCAGCTGGTCTTCGATGCGGAAAACGTCACGAAGATCAGCCGCCAACGGCTCGAGCGTCTCAAGCTGCCCGTAACCGCTGCGAGCGGGCTGCCGCTGATCCATACGGTATTCATGAACCGCCACCCCGGCCGGGTCCTCGGCGGCAAGCTCTACGACAGTTACAAGCGGACGGACCGGAAAGGCGAGTTCTACGACCTCAGGCCGCTGCGTAATGAGAACCCGCTGCTCACCGACGACGACTGGGACGAGCTCCACCGCATCAGCGAGCTTGTCTACCAAACGCTCAGATACGTGCTGCCCAGAATCACGCCAAGGCCGATCGTCTCCGAACGCAACAGTCTCGGCGAGAAGGTCGCCGCAAGAGCGCATTGCTATCTCGGCGTCCGGTACGCCCTCGGCCCGTGGAGGTACGAGCCCGACCCGGAGTACTCCAAGCTCCGGCCCAATACGCTGGACTGCGCCGCTGTCCTGCGCGATGGCCATGGCACACTCGATTGCTCCGCGCTCGTACAGTACGTGTACGCGGACATCCTCGGCCGCCTCCTCAAGTACCGCAAGCACTGCCCCACAGGAGTCATGTGTATCTACGACGGTGGCGATTTCGACGACCTGGGAAGCCCGACAAGCGGCGTGATACCCCGGGTAGGCGACCTCCTGCTGGCCGGGGCCGAGAAAAAATGGCATCACGTAGGCATCTACGTCGGCGGCGACCAACTTATCGACGCCTGGTACACGGGTACCGTCGTGCGGAAGCGAGACTACGTTCCCGAGCACTGGGCGCGAGTTCTTCGGTTCAAGGGTGAGGGGGCCGGTGGACCCTGACGTGCAGCGTCACGTCGGCTGGTCCGAGAAGACGCGCCTTTCATCGAGCACCTCTTTGAGCATGTGCATCCATCGATTATCGAAGCGGATGCCCGAGCCCACGACCAGATCCTTCAGGGTGGACGAGACTATGACCTCATCGGAGCCGCGAGCGAGGTCAGGCGCGCGGACGCCGACTCGCTGCAGATCATGACCCGAGCCGTCCAGATTCGGCAGGGAGACTGTGCTGAAACCACCAGACAGTCGCCCCTCAGTTAATGATCGTTCGTAACGGCATGTACGGGCAGGCCCGTCACATGACGACCGAGATTTCGCCGGCGTCGGCTCCAGCCGGGAGGGACCCGGGCGGTGGCGGTCTCCGCACCTGTGGCGCGCCCGCTCGGATCACCGGAGCCAGGACACGCTGGCACGGCATCAGATCACCCGTCCATAAGATGTTTTGCCGGGGCGGCGCCTGCAATTCGGCGATCATCTGGCCTGGACCGCAACTGCCTTTGCGCGATAACACACTTCACGCAATCCCGCCACGCCGCAGACGAAGAAGAGCAGCCCGTAGCACCATCATTCCCGGCCACCCGGGATCAGGAGTTTCCGCAGTTCAGTAGCGGCATGAGTCGACAGGGATGCCGTATTCCTATAGGCTGACTTCAGCGCTGTAGTTGATGGCGCGATATGGGGCAATGGGTCGTGTCGGTCCCAGGCCTGGAACCCCTCCATCTGAGAGTGACTGTCGCATCCGCGGATGCGCTGGTGACAGGAATAACTGATCCCACGAACCCGCTCGGCAAATGCATTCGCCCGCGGCGACCGGGCCGCGCCTTGATCACCCGCATGCCGTTCCATCAGCGGGTTCCGGGCCTGCTGGGCAGTCCAGGCCCTGGCTGGATGCGCGGTGATGCCCAGGATGTGCACGGTCTGGGCCTGGATCTCTATCACGAACAGCACATACAGGCGCTGGAGCAGCACGGTGTCTACATGCAGGAAGTCACACTCAAGGATGCCGGACGCCTGGGCCGCCACCACCCGGTACCCAAGCCGAGCGGCTCGCCCTGGATGCGTCGGTAACCCCACCGCGGGTTCTGCCGCGCCAACTGCTCCCCCAGCGCGCACCTCGGCCGGGACCGGCGGTCGTCCCGGCATGTTCGGGTGGTCCATTTCTTCTTGACCGGACGCCGGTGCCAGGCCAGCACGGTAGCCGGTGTCACGATCCGGTGCAGCCGCAAGTGCCTGGGCAGCAACCGTGCCAAGGCGGCGATCACGGCACGGTCAGCCCAGTCCGGCTTCGGGCAGGCGACCTGCCGACGCAAGACCGCGACCTCATGGCGAAGCACGAGGGTCTCCACATCCTTGGCGGCATCACTTCGCACCAGGAGCGCCAGACATCGCCGATACCTACAAGCACGGCGAGCGCACCCCGGCCAGCGGTCCTGCAGCATCACAGAGGCGAGCATCCGCGCCGCCGGGACAATAGTGACCTTTACCTGGACCGACGACACCCAAGGGGAACTCCCACCACGAAGACTGCCTCGACCTTGCCGAGCGGGCGTGAAGGCAGCCCGTACTACCGCACCAAGAGGACGTTCCTGTATCAACCACATCCCTGCTGAACAACCGCCTCTAGCGCGTTGTCCTATTACTACGTGAGAACCTCTCGACCCGGGAAGAAACGCCAATAAGGGCATACCAGCCCCGTGCTGGACGGCCCTGGAGGCTCGAACCGCGTCAGGCCCGCGCGCCGACGCGGGGGGGAGGCGGCGGTGACCGGGCAGCGCGGCCCTCGACGTCGGTCCGTGGTCCGTGGCCTGTGTTGGCGGCCCTACCGCCATGCGCCGTCGATGATCGTGGCCTGGGTGAACCGCCGTCGCCGACGCGGCGGGAGACCTCCTGCCATTCACGGATGACCCGGCGTTTGGCCAGTTGTCCCTGGTCACGGGGGCGTCGGTGTAGATCGGTTCCCAGGAGATGGCGTAGAAGAACGCGACGTCGGGCAGCAGCGTGCGCAGGGCGTGGACGGCTCGCCGGTGGTACCACTTGCTCACCGCGGCCAGCGGCAGGCCGGCGGCCACCGCTTCGCGCAGAAAGGGCAGCGCGAACTCGTCGTCGTCGGACGTCCCAGAAACGACCGATTCCGGGAATGCTCTTGGCTGATGCTCTTGGTAGCTTGTTGATCGGTCTACGAGCAGGTCGGCCAGCGGACGGACGGCCGCCTGGTCGCCGGTGTTGGCGCAGGGCTGCGGCAGGGTGATCGCCTCGTCGGTGCGGTCCTGGGCGGCGAGCGAGCAGGTCGGCCAGCCGACGAGCGGTGTGCGCGCCGGGGTGCTCGGAGCGCCGCGGGCGCTGTGTCTGGCAGCGACGAGCGCGCTGCCGATCGGCGTCCTCAAGGGGACGACGCCCCTGTCGGTGGCAGCGACGAGCGCCGCTGGGCGTGCTGCGCGAGGGCCCACCCCCGAGCCCGTCGGTGGCGGCAGGCTGGTTTACAGCGGTACTGGTAACCCTGACAACAGCAGTCCTGATCGGCCTGGTCGGCTGACGCCGCCCGCCGCCCCCCGGCGCTAGGGACCCAGGTGTATGTACGGCGCCCACACCAACGGATCTGCCGGCGCCGCGCGCCGCACCTGTGCGACGGCCGCGTGCAGGGCACGGGCCGAGCGTGACGCGTCCGGGACGTCATCCGGTTGCGGAGAGGCCGGATCGGCGTGGAGCAGATATGCGTAGACGACGGCCGCGAGTAGCGGCGCGGCAGCGTCCGAGACACTCCACAGCGTTCCCAGGACATGGCGGAAGCCGACCACCTGAAGCGCGGCGGCCAGATGCAACGCCTCGTCCGGCAACCGGACGTCGCCGGTGGCGGTCTGACAGGCCGCGAGGTACGCGAGGTCGGCGTCTGTCAGGTCCTGCCTGGCGAGCTCGGCGAGGGTCAGGGGGTGGTCGTCGAGGAAGAAGGCGCTACGGGAGGCGTCATCGGGGTGCTGGAGGCCATGGCTCGACAGGTGCAGCCATGAGTACGCGGGCAGTGCTTTCAGGACGTCGCCGAGCCTGGCGTCGGGTCCGACGAGCTGTGTCGCACGCTCAGGATCAGGCCACAGCTGCGTGAGCACCTGGCGCTCGCCGTGCACCGCCGGCAGGGGCGGGACGCCGGGCGCGTCCGGGACGCCGACGAACAAGTGCCGGACCGTGTCCGCCGGGCCGCGGGACTGTGACCGGACGAGTCCGGCGAGAGTCGCGGTGTACGACGAGACGACCCGGCCGGCCACCGTGTCGCGGACGGCGGCGTCCTCGCCCATCGCGGCGGCCTGGGTGGTCGTCCGCGGGTGCAGGCCCGCGGCGTGCAGTGGTAGCAGCGTCGCCGCGCCCAGGGGGCACCACCACAGGCGCGGTGCTGGCGAGCCGTCGGGGGAGCCGACCAGGTCCAGGGCCCCGAGAACGGGCTCGGCAATCGCCCGCCAGGTCCATTCCAGGACGTCGAGGACGGCGTGCCGGTCGTTCTCCCGCTGCTCGAACGACTGCCGGCCACCGACCCGCTGCTGGGCCTCCAGCAACCGGTTGACCTGCTCGATGACGAGGTCCGGCAACGCCTCCGGCAGAGGCACGACTGTCACTCCTGGCCCGTCCACCGACGGGCCATGGACGACGAGCGCATGACTGGCGATGCCGTTCACGTTGACGATCACGACCGGTCCGCCGACGGCGGCGGCCCGGAGCTCCGCGAACGTCACGGGACGCGTCGGATCGTCGACACCTTCGAGACCGGCGAGCTGCCGCAGGGCGTCGTCCCAGTCCCGGGCCGCCCGCCGGCGCGCGGAGCGTTGCTCCTCGGCGCCTTCCAGGACGTCCGCCAGCCGCGGATCCACCGCCCGCACGTCGTCGAAGTTCTCCCGAAGCTGGAGTGCCTGCCGCCACAGCGTCGTCCGGCTGCGCTCCACCAGCTCAACGGCCCGTTCCGGCTCGCCGGCCGCGACCGCGGCAGCGCCAGCGGCGACGGCCAGTCCCGACCACTGCCGCAGCTGGTGCTCGCGGGTGGCCTGGTCGAGCCCGTGCCATACCAGCAGGGGCAGGATGCCGATCGACGTATCATAGGCCGCCGCCGCGTCCGCCGCGTCGCCGCGCAGCAGCGCGAACCGGGCCCATTCCTCCGCGGCCAAGAGCCTCCGGTCCGGCGCTGCCGTCGGCATGCGGGCGGCCTCGCGCCAGGCGGCCAGGGCGAGGTCGTAGTCGTCGGTCGTCAGGTCGTACGCCTGGAAGCGATGGATGCGGGCATAGCCGATGCCGGCGAGGATCGACATCCGGGCCGGATTGTCGTCGTCGAGGAGGCCTGCCGCCTCGCCCAGGAGCCGAAGGGCGGTCTCGAGGTCGCCGACGTCGCTCAGGCCGACGTTGTACCGCAACACGAGAGCCGCGCCGAGGTTGACCAGCCGGTGCGGCCGTTCCGGATCGTCGGGACGGGTCCAGGCCACGGCCTGGGTGTGCAGCCGCACGGCCTTCGCCAGGTCCTCGGGCTGCTGACGGTCCCGGTACCGGAGCTGCAACGCGCAGGCGAGGTTGCTCGCATGGCTTGGCCGGTCGGGATGGTCGGGGTGGTCGAGGGCGAGGCGGCCGGCGACGATGGCGGCGTCGAGGTCGTCGGCCCGGTCCGTGCGCTGGTAGCGCGCGTACAACGCGATGCCCAGGTTGCCGGCAGCCAGCGCATGCCCATGGGTTCCCGCGGGTGTGGCGTCGAACGCGTCCCGCGCCGCGACGACGGCCTCGTCCAGGTCGGTCAGTTCGCCGGTGAGCGCGGCGCGTGTAAAGAGCACCGTCGCGAGCGACCCGAGCACCTCCGGCCGCCCCTCGTCGTTCGCGGACGTGAGGCGTGCGGCCGCGCGGGCCTCGTCGACCGCATCGTCGAGGTCCCGCAGGTCACCGGTGCGCGCATACCGCATCCGGCGCGCGACGGCGAGGATCGCCAGCGGCGACGCCCGGTCCGCGCCCTCGGTGGTTCGCGCGACTCCCTCGGACAGCAAGTCGAGGGCCCGGTCGAGGTCCTCGGGGCGTCCCTCGCGCTCGTACCTCAGGCGCCGAGCGGACCCCTCGGCGATGAGCGCCTCCGGCGTGGCCCTGCCGTCCGGGCCCGACGTGGCATCGACTGCGGCGGCGACGGCTCCGGCCAGGTGTTCCGGACTCCCGGCACGGTGCGACAGGTCGGTCAGCACCTTGGCCGCGATGACCGCGAGCTGGGACCGGCCGGGAGTCCCGTCCGGGAACGCGGTGTGGCCGTCCTCGAGCCGTTTCGCAGCCTCCTCGAGGTCACCCGGCCGATCACGTAGGTGCAGTTCCATCGCGAGGGCGGCGAGGAGCGGGGCCCGCCGCGGGTCGGACGGCGCGAGCAGGGGCTCGGCATCCCGGAGCGCCTCGATGGCCGCGTCCCGGAACTCGGGATCGGGGTCACGCGCCAGCCCGACGACGTAGGCCTCGGCGAGCGCGACACGCCAGTCCGGGTGGACCGGCGCATCGGGACTCATCGGCGAGGTCGCGGCGCGGAGGTGCTCAAGGATCTCGTCGAGAACCTGTGAAGCCGCGTCGTCCAGGCCGCCGGTCTCCTTGGCCTGGTCGTATAGCGCCCGCCCGAGGAGGAACTCACGAACGCCGCGCTCGCGGTCGCCCGGCGGGGTCCCGGCGACAGCGTCCCGGGCCGCGGCGACCGCGTCGTGGAGGTCGGCGACGTCCGCGTCACCGCCGCGGAGGGCGTAGCGGGTGTGGAGCATCATCCCCAGACAGAACGAGACGATGGCGAACATCGGGTCGCCCGCCGTCAGGGCACCCAACGCCGCCCGCCCCGCGTCGACGGCGGCGTCGACGTCGTCCGGCCGGCGTGTGCGCCGGAAGCGTTCCTTCAGGGCGAAGGTCAGGTTCGACCACGGCACGGCACGCTGGGCGTGGTCGGCCGGTAGTTCCTCGATGATGATCCCGAGCAGCTCGACGGCGCTGTCGAGGAGTTGGAGATCCCGGGTCCGGTGGTAGTCGCCGAGCAGGGCCAGCGCCCGCTCCATCCAGATGGCGACGTCGACGACGTACGGCGCCGAGGGCACCGCGGCCGAGCCCGCGGGCGGGTTCGCCCAGAGACCGTGGAGGTACCCCCGGATCGGCTCGGGAACGAGGTCCGGGGCCACGGTCATGAGCGCCTTGGCCCAGCGTTCGCAGATCTGCCGTTCGGCCTCGTCCTCGGCGACGGGCAGAGTCTCGTACCGCAGCCATCGCGCGGTCACGACGAGCGCGGTCGCTTCGAGGTCCTGGAGCGCTTCCTGTGGATTCCCGGACGGCGCGATCGTCGCTTCGAGCTCCGCGGTCGCCCGGAGGATGTCCTGCGCCAGGAAACCTCGCGGGTCCTGGATCCCGAGCGCGCTCGCCAGGCGCTCCCGGAGCAGCGTCATGAGCCGGTCCCGGTCCGTGCGGCCGTGCATACTCCACGTCACGGCACATAGTAAATCAGTTATGTAACTCGTCCATCAGTGTAATGCTCACTACGATCGCGACATGCCGACCCTGCCGGGACGAGGAGAGACTCCGGTTGAGCGAGAACGACGTGGGCTACGAGAACACCGCCGATCCGGAGTGGACCCGGCGCGCTCTTGACCTGCTCCGGCAGGGTGACCTGCAGGTCGAGACCTTTCTGACCGAGGGCGTCGCCTCCGCCCAGATCTGGGGGTCGTGCCCACGCTGCGGCCACGACCTCAACGTCCAGCAGACCCTGAGTGCCGCGGTCGGCGGCCTCGGCAGCGTGCGCGGCGTGTCACCGTGGGACACCTTGGTCGGGCTCGCCCAGCGTGTCACCGGTCATGAGGACACCCACCCGGCACCCCTCCCGGACGTGCTCGACCTGGGGTGCGGCTGCGAGCGGACGCACGCCGGAGCTCCACGGCGGGTCACAGGCTGCGGCGCCAGCTTCCGGCTGCCGACGGCGCCCCTCGACGGGGCCGGCGTTCTTTCGTGACGGACTCGCCGCGACCCCGGCCGGTGAGCCCTCAGGACGCCCAGGCGTTCCAGGCCCTCGTCGACGCGTCGCTGCCGACGGTGCGGGCCATGGTCCAGGCCTGGCGGACCGGGCTCGCGGGCCTCGTCACGCTCGTCACGACGGGTGTCGTCATCACCGGCCGCGACGTCGCCGCGGAGCTCACCCCCGGCTGGCTTGCCGCCGTCACGGTCACGATCGGCGGCGGGCTCGTCCTGGCCGTGGTGGGCCTGTGGCACACGCTCGCGGCAGAGGTCGGTGCCCGGGCGCAACTGCACACGCTCAACGACATGCGCGCCCGGTACGCCAGCGTCGAGGCATACCAGGTCGGACTCGCCGCCGCCGCCGCCCGCCGGCTCCAGACCGCAAGGGGCGTGGTCGCGGTCGCACTCGCACTGCTGCTGACCGGCGTCCTGCTGACCTGGTGGGCTCCACCCGCGCCGGCCGATCCGCCGGCGTTCGTCCGGGTGACGACACCCGCCGGCGTCACCTGCGGTGAGCTGCGATCGGGAGACGGCGGCACGCTGCGACTGGCCGTCGACGGCGCACACGACGAGGTGGCGATCCCACTCGGTAACGTGCGGAACCTGGCCGTGACCGACTCCTGCTGACCCCAGCGGTAAACTGCACGGAGCCTCTCGGTCGCTTCTCGCGGCTCGGGAGGCTTCGTCGTCTTGGCTTTCCCTTGGAGCCTGATCGTGGACTTGCGTGTGGTGGATCCCAGCGAGCGGCCTGTCGTCGAGCGACCGTGGCTGATGTTCCGGCACGACATGTCGGAGCTCCGGGCCGAAGCTGCCCGACCGACGGCACGTTCCGCAGCGAGCGACTGGCGGCGGCCTTCGACGACCCGGACTGGTGCGCCTACCTGGTCATCGACGGCGACCCTCCGGCCGGGTTCGCGATCATCCGCGGGCTGGGAGCGCCCATCCGGGTGCTGGACAGCTTCTTCGTGTTCCGCGGGGCGCGCCGCTCAGGCGCCGGTTCGGGGGCCGTCCGGCAACTGGTCACTGACCTGCTACCGGGCCGCTGGGAGGTGGCCTTCCAGGCGGAGAACGAGGCGGCCACAGCCCTTCTGGCGCCACGTAGCCGAGGCGGTGGCACCCCAGACGTGGACGGAGGAGCAAAGACAGGTCCCGCCAGCGCCGAAAACCTATGCCACCAGGCGATATTCATGAATCACGCCCCCTGCGCGGTCGCGCCGCTGGACCCGGGACTGATCCATGTCTGCGACGCTGTCGGGTAGCGGGCGCAGCGGCGCGGCCTGGCTGAGGGTCCGGTGGGGCCGGTGAGTGTTATAGAAGTCCTCGTACTCGCGCAGCACAATCATCAGGTGCCGCTGATTCCAGACCAGGGTCCGGTCCAGCAGCTCCCGCCGGCAGCTGCCAATCCAGCGTTCCATGATCGAATTCATGCGCGGCGCCCGGACAGCGGTGCGCAGGATCCTGGTGCCGGCCGCCCGGAACACGGCGTCGAACGACGCCGTGAAGTTCGCCCCGCGGTCGCGGATCAGGAACCCGATGTCCCCGAGCCCCTCGCCGAGGGTGAGGGCAAGGTTGCGGGCCTGCTGCACCGTCCATTCTCCTTCGGCCGGGTCACGTTCTCCAGTCCGGCGCCGTACTGCACCCGGATGCCGCCGTTGCGCACGGCCGACGTCGCGTTGTCCAGCTGGCTGACATAGGACGACCCGAGGGTCGCCGGCTGGACGTTGAACTCCACGGTCGAGTAGCCGATCTTGTGCCGCTCGAATACTCGATTGTGTCGCTGACCTGCGCTGTCGCCAGCCGGCTTGACGCGGTGATGGTTGGCTTGCCGGGTGCAGCTCAAGATCGTCTACGTGCTAGTTCGCCGGCTACTTAGCCTCGTTGTCCTGGTGTTCCGCGGGAACCGGGCGAAGGATGCTGAGCTGCTGGTACTCCGGCACGAGAACGCGGTGCTGCGCCGCCACGTCGGCCGGGTGCGGTATGAGAAGGCCGACCGGGTGTGGTTCGCCGCGCTGGCCCGGCTGATACCCCGTACACGCTGGAGCGGCGTCTTCCCTGTGACGCCAGCGACATTGCTCGCCTGGCACCGCAAGCTGGCCGCGAAGATGTACGACACGAGAGGCAGCGCGCGCCGGGTCGCCCGCCGACAGCCCGGAGCATCGCCCGCCTTGTCGTCCGGCTGGCGAAGGAGAATCCGCTGTGGGGATACCGCCGGATCCACGGCGAACTGACGAAACTCGGCGTGACGGTCGCGCAGTCCACAGTCTGGGAGATCCTGCGCGCTGCGGGCATCGATCCGGCACCGCGCCGCTCGGGCCCGACCTGGCGGCAGTTCCTGCATTCCCAGGCTGCCGGGATCCTCGCTGTGGACTTCTTCCACGTGGACACCGTGCTGCTGAAGCGCCTGTACGTCCTGGTGTTCATCGAACATGGCACCCGCCGGAACCTGGTGTTGGGCCGCGTGCGCGGCATCTGGAGGTCGCCGCGACGCCGATGTGTTTTGCCCGTTATTTCTGGTTGGTCCCGGTCGTGCCTTCGTACCCGCAGATTAAGAAACATGGAGCGAACATGCAGGGCTAGAGGTCTAGACCACGTACGTGTGCCAGTCAGCCTCATTCGCCTTGGTCTGCGCGCATGCCTTTCCAGAGCAGGTCAGTGAGGTTCTCCGTCTGGC
>WNGL01003723.1_pt1 | contig 20989 bp, 28 predicted proteins | sample 5400591 | NCBI WGS metagenome assembly WNGL01 (sample SAMN13153377, study PRJNA577476) | soil metagenome | isolation source: 80 cm soil or saprolite under Garry oak tree replicate 1 | place: USA:California | collected 2016-06-15 | reverse complement strand
GGGGTGTCGTCGGATTCCCGCAGTGCGTCTTCGATGCGGCGCTTGGCCATCTGGTCCTGGCCGTCGATGCACTTGGCGTAGACCCGCAACAGCACGGCGACGCTGTGCCCGGCCCACTCGGCGACCTGGGCGGGCGGCACTCCCCCGTTGAGCCAGGTTGACACGCACGCATGGCGCAGGTCGTAGACCCGGCGGGCGAGCGGGAGTGCCCGGATGACCTGGCACGACGGGGAATCACAGCCCTGCTGATGCTCGGCTGGTGTGAGTGCGCTGTGCCGGGCCTTCTGCCAGGCACGGCGGTAGGTGATCGATGCCAGCTCCCCGCCCTGGACGCCTATGAAGATGCGGCCATCGCGGCCGGTGCCGAATCTGTCAAGGTGCGCGCGGAGAATCCGGGTCAACGGCGGCGGCACGGGCACCCTTCGCCACTCCCCACGTGGCCTGGATTTGAGCTGCCTGTGGTCGCGGCGGCTGCCCGTGTCAGTCCACTGGGCGCCGATCTCGGTGGCGGCCAAGCAGAAGCGCAGCTCCCCCCAGTTGTCGGCGGGTTCCTCCCACTCGCCCGTGGCCGGGTTCCGTACCAGCGACGGCAACGTGAGGTTGTCACGGCGGATATTGACCGCCTCTTCCGGTCGCAGGGCGGCGTAGTAGATGACGGCGAAGAACGCGACCAGTCGCGGGCCGCTTGGTGCTTGCTCGCCTACCGCCGAGAGCAGTTGCCTGGCCTGGCCGTGGTTGACGACGCAGCGCCGGTCAACCTCATGCGTCGTCTTCGGGGCCGTCCATTTGACGGACTTGATGGGGTTGCCCGGAAGTAGCTGCCGCTCCACGGCGTATTCGAGCGCGTTATGCAGGATCGTGTGATTCCGCCGGATGGTGGCAGGGGCGGCCGGGCTGCCGTTGAGCAGGATTCCGGTCGAGTCGAGAACGGCGCGCATCGTGCCGGGGTCGGCCAGGGCAGCTACCGGCTTGGTACTGCGGGCTAGCCAGGCCAGGATCACGGCCGCGTGCTCCGGGCATTCGCTGCGCTGTCTGGTGTTGAATCCCCATTGCCGCAGCGCCGTCCGCATGGCCAGCCCGTCAGGTTCCCCTTTGTCAGTGGCGAGCATCGCAGGCATGACGGTGATGAGCGCCCATGCGATGTTCTCGCGGCGATGGGCGGAGGAATTCTTCCATTTCATGTCCACGTAGGACACGCAGAAGTCGTACCAGGATTGGCTGTCAGTCTTCCGGCCCCAGGAAACCGGCCTTCCCGTGGCCACGTCAAACGCCTCTCCCTTGCTCGTGGCGGCCCGAAGTCCGGCTTCGAAGTTGGCGGCCTGGGCCTGGGTCCGGAACGATTCCTTCCACGGCCTGGCGCCGACTTTCCAGCGGACTTTGTAGGTGGTGACTTTCGCGCCCTTATAGATCTCGGCCTTCCAGATGCGCACGTTGTAGGTGATGTTGTCCATCAGGCGGCGTCCTCACGCGCGTTGAGCCAGGTCTCAAGGGCGGCACGGCGTACCCGGATCTGGCCGTTGGGCAGCTTGATGCAGCGCGGCGCTGTGCCTTTGGTGCGCCATCCGTAGAAGGTGCTGGGCGCGATATCGAGTTCCGCGCAGACTTCGACGACCGTGAGCTTGTCGTGAGCGATCGGCCTACCGGGCGTCTTGTTCTTGCTCTGCCGGGGCCGGGCGATGGCTGGGGCGGTCATTATGGGGTGGTACCTCCTTGTGGGGGTGCGGCCCTGGCGTGTCTGCTTGGCGGCTGTGCGCCGGGGCCGCTTCCTTCGTCGCGCGGATGTCGATCGCGGTCTGGGTCATGCGGCGCCTCCGTCGATGACCTCCAGGCGGCGGGGGGTAGCCGTACCGGCCGTACATGCCGTACCGGCAGTGGTGTCTGTGCAGGCGGGGGCGGGTTTTTGGCCTGTACGGCTGGCGGGAGGTGTACGGCTGGCGCCGTACGGGGCCTCGGCGCCGTACAGGCTGGATTCGGCCTGTGAGCTGGGCAAAGGGTCCTCGCTGTACGGCGTGTACGGCGGGTACGGCACCCCCTCCCGGATCGGGCAGTAGCGGTGCCAGGCGTCGGCGAAGTCGACCCGGTAGTAGCCCTTGGCGCGGCCGGTCGGCCGGGCGAAGCTGATGTTGGCCGAGCGGATGTCGTACTCGGCGAGCATCCCGCCGAGCTTGTTGGCGGTGAGCTTTCCGGGGCCGTCGTCTGACCAGGGCGCTTCGGGGTCATCGCACAGCCGGGCCAGCAGGGTCTTGGTGGGCAGGGCCTCGGCGTCGCCGAATGCGGCGCGGCAGTCGGCCAGGAGCCGGATGCGGTCGGAGATGGCGGCGGCCTGGTCGTGGTCGGCGGTGAGCGCGAGAGCGGCGGCGCGGGCCAGGCCGGGCCATCCGGCGGCGGCGAGGTCGGCGGTGGCGATGAGGGGTTCCCAGGTGTCGGCGGCGCGGTCTTCGAGCGGCATGACCGGCTCGGCTTTCTCCAGCTCGGGCAGGTGCCCGCCGAGCCACCCGGACAGGTCGGCGGCGATGGCGGCCAGGGCGGGCCGGTCGCGGCGGTGCCGGAACGGCGCGACGGTTTCCCCCGGCGCCCGGCGGCGCATGCGGATCACGACCGCGCGGTCCTCGATCGTGTCGGGCATGGCGCCGATCCCGGCCAGGGCGGCCATGGCTCCAGGCGGCGGGTGTTGGAGTCCCAGCGGATCGCGGGCCGGTTCCGCTGGTGCCCGGCGTTCAGCAGCCCGCGCAGGTCCTCGTTGGCTTCGGCGTTCTTCCCGCCGAAGATCGTGTCCGCCTCGTCCACCAGGAGCGTCGGCGGATTATCCGAGCCGATCGCCCGGTACACCGCCGCCGGGCTGGCGTTGACCGTGATCAGCGGGTTGTGGCAGGTGCCTTCCACGATGTCGAGCAGCCGGGACTTCCCGCACCGCTTCTCCGGCGCCCGGATCACCAGCCGGGGCGCGTGCGCCCACGCCGCCTGCGCGTGGCTGGCGGCGATCCACAGGGCCACGCCGATCGCGGCGTCCTCGGACGGCAAGATGACGTACCGGGTGATGGCGTCGCGGAGCTGGCCGAGGATGACCGCGCCGTCGTAGCTGGCGGTCTTGCGGACGGCGTTCATGCGGCGGCTCCGTAGTCGCTGGTGACGGGCTCGGCGGTGATGGTGGCGGCGAGCCGCTTGGCGGTGCGGTGGGAGATGTGCAGGCGCCGGGCGACGCGGTTGACGGTGCCGCCTTTGGCGAGGATCAGCGCGGCGGCAGCGCGCCGCTCGCCGGGGGTGAGGGCGACCCGGCGGGAGCCGGTCACGGTCAGCTCGACCGCGATCGGGTCAACGATCCCGTCCTCGGGCAGCAGCCAAGGGCTGTGCTGGCGGGGCTGGCTGGCCGGTCGCGCTGCGGTTCTGGTGGTCATGCTGCGGCTCCCTCGGTCGGGTCGGGCCAGGCTGGGAACAGGGCGGGCTGGGTGCCGGGGATGGGCTCGGCGGGCGGCATGTCGGCGGGGAGCTGCTGGTAAGCCCAGAGCCCAGCGGCGGTGTAGCCGATGTGTGACCATCCGGCGCGGCGGAAGCAGCGGCCGGGGTCGCGCTTGCGTCGGACCCTGGCCGGGTCTACGAAGGTGACGATCCCGGCTGGCGGGACGGCGGGCCACTTGTCGCGGGTGTGGGCGACGGCGCGGGTGATCAGCTCCGATGACAGCGGGCCGCCTTCGTTGCGGAAGGTGGAGCAGAGCCAGGCGCCAGGCCAGGCGTGGCTGACGTACTCGGCGTAGGGCCAGGACGTGATCCACAGCGCGGACTTGTCGGCAGCCAGCAGGACCAGGCAGCGGCCGGGCGGGACGAACTGGCTCGCGCCTGGGTGCTGGCGGTTGTAATGCCGGTCCGCCAGCTCGCGGGCGGCGGGATCGGCTCGCCACGACAGGCGCCACGGCGATGGCAGGGCGTTGTGGTTCACGCGGCAGCTCCCTGGTTCGGTGAGGCGGGCCGGGCGGCGAGCCGGGATGACCCGTCGCGGCGAGCTGAGGGCGACGCGTCGGCCAGGACCGGGGGTGACGGCTCGGCCGACCGGGTGTATGCGGCCCATGCCCTGGTGACGGCGCCGGAGCCGGGGAACAGGTCATCGAGGCTGTCGCCGGGCGCCGCGCCCAGCAAGCCGAAGACCCACCGGCAGAACGCGGCGGGCTTGGCGCCGATCACGCGGCCGGGCAGGGTGGTCATCGGCGCCACGCCGTGCACCAGCGAGTCCACGCGTCGGCTCGGCGACGTGCGCGACGGGTCGGCGGGGCGCCCGCCGCAGTAGATGACGGGCTCCCACGCGCTGAGCGGCCACCGGGAGCGGGCCGGGCGCTCGCCCTTGTGCCAGGCCGCGACACGGACGCCGGGCGGGCATAGCGTCAGCACGGCGGGCAGGGCGGCGGCCGATGTCGAGAGCGCCCAGCCGTCGTAGTCGGCCAGCCGGGTGATCAGCTCGGCGTGGTCTACCTCCCCGGCGTAGTCGGGGTGGCCCTGGTAGAGCCTTGAGTTGCCGGGGTAGGGCGGGTCGGCGTAGGCCAGACGCATCGGCTGGCCGCCGCTGGCCGTGTCGGCTTGCCCGGCGGCGCGCGTGAATCGGTGGCGGGCCTGGCGGCAACGGACCGAGCAGCACACCGCGTCGCGACGCGTGCCCGGCGATATCGGCAGCTCGCACCAGGCGCACAGCCGTCGCGTCTCACCGGCGGCGCCCGACGCGTCGCGCGTGGCCACACCTGACGAGTAGGGCAGGCCTGGTGGTGACGCGTCGGCCCGGGCCTGGCCCGACGTGTCCGGGTGATCGCCGCGCGAGGTGTCGCGGGCGGCCGGGGCCGACGCGTCGCGTCCGTCGCCGACTGACGCGACGCGTAGCGCCGTGGTGGCGGGCGACGGGTGCGGGCTCACGCGGCCACGCCCCGGCTGGCGGGGGCGGCCTGCTCGGCGGTGAATCCGCCGTCGATCGCGGCGGCGATGTCGCGCGGGGTCTGCCCGGCGGCCAGCCCGGCGGCGGTGAGCGCGGCCCGGCCGTCCGCTTCGGTGATCGCCCCGGTGGCGATGATCCGCCAGGCGCCGCGCGCGGCGCCGTAGACGGTGTGTCGGCGGTGGCCTTCGGGCGCGTCGGCGATGGCCCGCAGGTGCGCGGCGAGGAGGGCGGCGGGGTCTGAGATGCCCCCCGCGCCGGGGGCGCGGGGCGGCGCTGAGAGGGCCGCTGGCGAGCTGCGCGGGGGGCTTGGCAGTGGTGGCGGGGTGAGGGCCGCGCGCAGCGCGGGGGGCATCTCAGTCACGGCCCTGGCAGCGGCCCACTGGTAGGGCCGCCCGGTGCCGGGGTGGACCGAGGGCGGGGCGACGGTGTACCCGCCGTCTGCCTTGATGTCGATGCCGGGGTGGCCGGGCAGGGCGGCCAGGAGGGGGGTGCCGGGGTGGCGGTAGTACAGGTGCCACCCGCCGCCTCCGGTGGCGACGGCGGCGGTCGGGGTCATCAGGGCGGGGTCGATCCGGCCGCCGTTGCGGGGGTCGATGTCGATCACGGCCAGCCCGGACGCATGCCCGGTGCGGATGGCGAGCAGCCCGCCGGGCACTGCCCGGCGCATGGCGGCGATCCGGCGCGGGTCGAGGGTGGCGGCGTAGAAGCCGTGGCAGGTCAGGTGCCCGCACTCCGCCGGATCGTGATCGGCGGTCTTGCACGGGGCGCAGTTGGCGACGGGCCGTTTGGACCTGCCGAGCCAGAAGACCGGCCAGCCCTGCGCGGCGTAGGACAGCGCGGCGTCGAGCGCGCCGCAGGCGCGTCCGGGGGTGAGTGTCACGGCGTGAGCCGTGACGCCTTTCAAGCTCTGCTTCGGCGGGCAGGTGCCGCACCAGCAGGCGTTCGGCGGGCGGTACCGGCCCTGCCCCGGCTCGGGCAGCCCGGCCAGGGCGGCGGGGGTGTGGGCGGGGCAGCGCCAGCCCGGCAGGAACAGCCGGGCACCGGCAGCGCCGCAGGTCCCGGCGTGCTTGTCGTAGTGCGCGCAGGTCGTCATGCTGACAGTGCTCCTTTGCGAGGGGCGGCTGGTCCCGGCGGGGTTTGCTTGGCGGCGTCCCGCCGGGACCGTGGCCGCGAGCTAGAACGGCGGTTCGGTGTCGCCGCCGGGTCCGGCGGGCGGCTCGGTGGCGAACGGGTCGGCGGGTGGCTGGCTGCCGGGGGCGGGGTGCTCGCGGGTGGCCTTGGTGACGCGGGTGATGGCGCGGCGCAGGCTCGGGCCGAGGTCGTCCACGGTCATCTCGATGGCGGTCCGCTTGCCGCCGTCGTCGGCTTCCCAGGAGCGGGCGCGGAGCCGCCCGGTGGCGATGACGGCCTGGCCTCGGGTGAGGGACTCGGCGATGTTGGAGCCGAGGTCGCGCCAGGCGGTGCAGCGGACGAACCAGGTCTCGCCGTCTGCCCACTCGCCGGTGGCGGTGTCGCGGCGGCGGGGGGTGGCGGCGATGGTGAAGGCGGTCATGGCCTGGCCGGTGGGGGTGTAGCGGAGTTCGGGGTCGGCGGTGAGGTTGCCGCTGAGGGTGGTGACGGGCTCGTTCACGGGTGGTGCTCCTTCGGCGCTGGTCAGAGGCTGTTGGCGAGGGTGGTGAGGGCGTGGATGACCTGGTGGGCGAGGTTCGCGGCGCCCTGGGGGTTGTGGATGAGCCAGATGACGCCGATGATGATGGCGATCCAGCCGAGTGCTTTCCTGGCCATGGGGTTGTTCTCCTTACGCGGCGGGGCGGGTGGCGGTGCAGTCGGGGCACAGTCCGTCGTCGGGCGGGGTGCCGTAGTAGCCGTCGCCGCAGCGGCGGCAGGACCAGGCGGGGGCCTGGGGCGTGGTGGTGGTGGCGGGCATGGGGTGTCCTTCCTGGTGCGGTTAGCGGGTTCCGTCGCGGTAGATGCGGCGGAAGCGGGCGTAGAGCTGCCAGCCGAGTCGGGGCCGCATGCCGGTGCCGTCGCAGGCCCGGCAGGTGCGGTTCTTGCCGCCGGGACGGCACCGCGGGCAGGTGCCCCACGGGGAGGCGGCGCACCAGGCGGCGTAACTGACAGTGATGATGGCTAGGCAGGTTCCTAGCGGGGCGATGAGCGCGGTCAAGGCAGCCTCCGGGGCCGGGTCGGGTGTTGGCGCAGGTCAGGCGCTAGGCGTTAGACGGCAGGCCGGGCCGGGGTCGGGTGCTAGCGGGGGTGCTAGGTCTAGCGGGCAGGGCCGCTAGGCCTAGCGGGCGGACCGGGTTCAGGCGGCCGGGTCATCACCCCGCTTCCGGTCACGTTCCGTGAGCGTCTTGGTGAGGTCGTCGCGGGTGATGCCGCGCCGGTTGCGGCCCTCGCCGGTCTCGTCGGTGCCCCACACCTGGCCGGTGCGGATCTTGTAGGGCCGGAGCGCGGCGGTGAGCTGGGCGGCGCGGGCGTCGGGCTCCATCGCGGCCCAGGGGCCGTAGGCGTCGGGCCTCAGCTCGGCGAGGCGGGTGACCACGGTCTCGGACCAGACCTTGGGCTCGGAGACGACGGCGGCGATGTCGGCGAGCAGGTCGTAGGCGGGTCCGGCGGGCTCGGGGTCCAGCCCGGCCGCGTGCCCGGCCAGCGTCCCGGCGTGCTCGCGGAGCGCGCGGGCGCGGTCGGCGACCTGGGTGATCCCGGCCTGGCCCAGCCAGGCGGTGCGGACGATCTTCGGCTGGGGGGTGGCGCCGACCAGGTACCCGATACCGGCGTCGATCTCCGGGACGAACGTGGTGGCCCGGATGCCGTTCTGGTAGGCGGACGTGCCCAGGATCATGTCGTTCTCGATCTGGCCGCCCACGCGCAGGCAGAACCGGATCGATACGTTCGCGCTGACCCCGGTGGGCAGGCTGCGCCGGTCGGGGCGCTGGGTGGCCAGGATCAGGACCACGCCGAGGGCGCGGCCGAGCTTGATGACGAACTCGGCGTCCTCCCCGGCCCGGTCCCCGCAGGCGGCGTGGGCGAACAGGTTCTGGCACTCATCGATCACGCAGATCAGCGGGTGCAGGCCCAGCGAGCGGCGGTCGGCGATCTGCCGGGTCACCCGCTTGTCCGGGCACACGTCCGGGGGGAGCTTCTTGAGGGTGGCGGCGCGGCGGCCAAGCTCGGCGCGCAGCAGGGCCAGGGACCGGGCGGCGTAGGCGACGGACTCGTCATCGATCCCGGAGGCGAACCGGTAGGCGACCTGCTCCAGCGGGTCGAAGTCGCCGGAGCCTTTCAGCTCGTGCAGCCACAGCTCGGCGGTCGGGTCCAGCGCCGCGCCGCAGGCCAGCGCGGCGGCGGAGCCGGTCTTGCCCTGGCCGGGCTGGGAGCCGATTAGCACGTTGTGCTGGATCAGCGGCACGGTCACCGCCCGCCCGCGCGGGTCGGCGCCCATCGGCACGCCCTTGAACACGTCATGGCGGGCGGCCTTGGCCAGCGCGAACCTGACCACCGAGCGGGACAGGTCCCTGTCGCCGACCCACAGGATCAGGCGCCCTTCGTGGATCGCGGAGTCACCCTCGGGCCACACGCAGCCCAGCGGGCGCCGCAGCGCGGAGGCGAGGCGGGGGCGGCGTTCCAGCACGTCGGCGACGGTGACGCCGCGCGGCAGGTCCACGTCGGCGCGCCAGCCGGGGCCGTCGCGGGTTATCGGGGCGGGGAACCCGATCGCGCCGGGGTTCTTCCCGGCGGCGCTGGTGATCGCGCCGATCCCGATCGAGGTCAGCGCGCCGGTCACCATGTCGCTGGTCAGTTTCTCCACCCGGTGCGGGGTGACCGCCGGGCTGATGAGAGGCCGGTCAGCCGGGCGCCCGATCCGGCCGAGGATCAGCACCGCGGCGCCGATCGCGGCGGCCTGCACCACGCCGTTGCCGAGCGCCACGGCGACCAGCCCGGCGGTCAGGGCGGCGAGCCCGGCGCCGGTCACCCACACCCGCAGCCGCACCCGCGCGTCGCGCTGGCGTGACAGCTTGAGGTATGCCTCGGGGTCGGCCCTGAGCACGGTGGCCGCGCGGACCGGGTGGCCTTCCAGGTCGAAGGTCCACCGGATGGTGCCGGAGGCCAGGCGGGCCAGGCCGACCGGCGCCCGGCCGGTCAGCCTGGCCCCGTACAGCGGGGCGCGGACCAGGTGGAATCCGGTGACGTGCGCGTAGTGCTCGCCGATCCACCGGGCGGTGGCGGCGGCGTCGGCGGGTGACCGCAAGGCGGGGTGGATCATCGGGCGGCGCTCGCGGGCGCGGGCGGCCAGGTCTTCGAGCCAGTCGCCCCGCTCATGGCCGGGCTGGTCAACGCGGATGATCTCGCCTTCCAGCACCGGGATTTCTGCGGCGGCGGTGCCGCCGGGCTGGTCATCGGGCGGGCTCGGGATGGCCGGGACGGCGGCGGGCGGCTCGCCGTCCTCAGGCGGCGGGGTGTCGGGGCGGCCGGGCCGCAGCGGCACCACTTCGCCGCGGTCGAGGTCAGGGCCGGTGTCCGGGTAGGTCATGGGTGTTCTCCTGTTCATGCGGCGGCCGGTTCGATGGCGGCCGGTTCGGGGGCGGGCGGGTTCAGGTGGCGGCGGACGGTGCGGTCGGAGACTCCGAGCCGCCTGGCGATGTCGGCGGCGGGCATGTCCGGGTGCCTGGCCCGGAGCCTGGCCACGGCGGCGGACGTTCCGGTCCGGCCCGGTGTCCGGGCCGGTGTCCGCCGGACTGGCCGGGGCGTGTCCGGGGCGGTGTCCGCCGCCGTGTCCGCAGCAGTGTCCGGGCCGGTGACCCCGGCACGGAGCAGGTGGGTCAGGGCGGCGCCGAAGCCGAGGGTGATGACCGGCAGGCAGGACACCAGCACGACCACGGGCCACGGCGCCCGGATGGCGTGCGCGGCGGCGAGCAGGTGGTAGATGACCTGCCCGGCCATGCCGAGGATCAGGGCGCCGATCGCTGAGTTGCGGGCGAACCGGCGGGCGCCCGGCGGGCCGCCGGGCGCCAGCCAGGCGCCGAGGGCGTAGGCACCGTAGGCTTCGACCCCGACCGGCAGGGTTATGGCGGTGTTCAGCTCGAAGCCGGGCGCGATGCCGGGCAGGGGGTGAACCAGGCCGAACCCGCACAGCGTGCCCAGCCCGACCCAGCCGGACCAGACGGCGACGGCGGCGGGCGAGGCGATCAGGAACAGCGGCCAGCGCCGCACAGCGGTCTCGGGCTTGCTGGTCATCTCGGGTTCCTTTCAGGTCTGGCCGGGGTCAGGCCGCGCTGGTCAGGGCGGCGCAGGGCAGGCAGGTGCCGTACCGGGCGGGGAGCACGTAGCCGGGGTCGTTGCCGCAGTCGGGGCAGGTCCGGCGGGCGGCCAGCGCCCGGCCGAGGGCGGCGAGCTGGGCGGGCGTGGCCGGGCGCTTGGGCAGGGCCAGGGCGACCAGGTACAGGTAGGCGACCCGGACGCGGCGGCCCCGCCCGCGCCACATCACCTGAGCCACTACCGGCTGCCCGCCGGGCCGCAGCCCGGCGGCGGCGAGCTGGCGGCGGGTTGCCAGCCCGGCCGGGGCCATCCGCCACGGATAGGTCGGGATGCCGTACCGGGTACCGGCCGGGTCCCAGAACCTCACCGGGCACCCCCGTGCGCGGTCCCGGCCAGCACGTTCCAGGCGTCCCAGCAGACCGGGCAGCTAACCTCGCCGTCACCTGAGCCGGGGCAGCTCTCGCGGATCAGCACCGGCCGTTCCCGGCCATCGGTACCGCGCTCAGCGCAGCCGTTCGGGCAGGGCTGGCCCGGCCACGGCACCACCACTGACCGCGCTGGCGAGTCCTGCCCAGCCGCGCTCATCGGGCACCGTCCGGCCGGTAGTGCGTGCCGGACAGGCCGGACTGGACCGCGCCGAGCGCGTCGGCCAGGCCCCTCGCGGCGGCAGCGGCTACCGACAGGTGGTGGCTGGCCAGGTCAACCGACCCGGCCGGGTCGGCGCCGGAGTCCTCTCCCAGCCGCCCGGCGGCCAGCTCGCGGTGCAGGTACCCGTCAAGCTGGCCGAAGAGCTGGCCGAGCCGCCCGGCGGCCAGGGACAGGCTGGCGGCCACCGAGTAGACCGTGGCCGGGTACGGCAGGCCAAAGTCAGAGTGCGGGCCGGTGGCGTAGTTCAGGAACCGGACCGCCTGCGCGGCCAGCTCGGCCGCGCCAGTCGTGTGGTCCTCGCCGTGCGGGCCGTCCATCCGCGCTCGCAGGTCTTCGGCCATCCGGCCCGGCGTCATGACGCCACCGCCGGGGAACGCGTCGGCTCCAGCTCAGCGCTACGGCTTGGCTGCTGACGCAGGCGGGCCGCGAGTACCTGGCGCCGCGCTCGCCGCAGTTCCTGCCAGTCGAGCGGCGACGGCCCGCCAGGCGCGCACGCGATGCGGATCTCGGCGTCAACCACCGCCAGTTCAGCAGCGGTTACCGGCCACCCGGCTTCGATCGCCGCAAGGTCGGCGGCGGTCGGCTCCGCAACACCGCCGCTCATCAGGCGGCCCACCATGAGCTACGCGACCGACGCACGTTCACCGCGCCACGGCGGCGCAACCGCGCCGTCTCACGTTCAGCGGCCCGGCGCCCCGTCACGGTCTTACTGACCTTGCGGGGACCGAGCCAGCCGCTGCCTGTGCCGGTCACCTTGTACGTCTTGTTGTCGTCGAACCAGACCATCAACGGCTCGCTTCCTCGGCGTCTAGAGGGGACTTGACGCTTCGACCGTACAGGGGGGTCTATCCGATGTCAAGTCCCCTCTGTACGAATGCCGTATGCTCGGCTCATGGCCACACGCCAACCACCTGAACCGGGAGTTACCACAGCCCTGGCGAACCTGCGCAGGGCTTACGAGCAGGCCGCCGACGTGATCAGCGCTATGCCGGGGCAACGTGCGTTCGAGGCGGCTACCGGCTTGGCCGACGTGCTTCGCGAACTGGCTGAGCTAGCGGCCGAACTACGCGCACAAACCGCTGCTCGAATAGCCGAGGAAGAGAAACTTTCGCTCGCGGTACTTGCGACACGTATCGGCGTATCGAAAGCCCGAGCGGCGCAACTAGTGCAAAGCGCCCAGAAGGCCGAGCTGAGGACAACTGATAAGCGCGAAACAACGAGAGGATAGGTAGCGCTCATGCTTGAGACAATGACCGTGCGAGTTGAAATCTGGCCGGTAGCCGCTGACCAAGTAAGCCTCTGGCTTCTCAGTGGAAACCAACCGTGGCAATCGGGTCCGGTGATGGCAGATAACGAACCGCACGCGGAACTCGAATACATCCTGTCCGAGCATGGTGTGCTCCAAGACGCCATGCTTCTGCACTCGACATCATGGCGAGTAGAAGGCCCGAGCGTGATTCTGACCTACATAGCAGCGATCACAGTGCACGATCTCATTCGTGCTGCCTGGCCAGGAGCGGCACCCATCAACCTCGAACTCGCTGAGGTAGTAGGCAAGCCGATCCCTCACACGGCCATTGACGCACCAACACCCCGGCACATCGACGTGTTGCTACACGGATTGCGGCACATCCGGTTCTTGCAAGACACGGATTCGACGAACGCGGGCGCGCTCGACTCGCTCTGGCGAAAGTACCTCGCGGAATTGAGTCCCGCATTCGCCACCATGTACAACGATCGGGACGTGCGCGCGACGTGACCTTTCGCCTGGGGGCCTCGGGCACTTGCAGTCTCCGGAGTGCCTGAGTCCGGGCCACTCTGATCTAATCGCCTGTTACTGAAAGGGCAACATGGCTGACCTCACCGAGCACGAAGAACGCTGGGTTCGGGAATATGTCAACAGCCAGTCACCGAGCGACGATCAAGCTGGTCTGGTCCAGAAGGTCGGATCGCAACGGATTATGGGTCGAGTGCATGACACCTACGATGTCCATACCAAGTCCTCGCGATGGTGGGTCATCACTGATCCAACCAATCTCTATCTCCAAACAGACTTTCCCGAAGCCGAGCAGGCTCTGATCTTCCACCTTGGCCTCAGCATCTTCATGGCGGAGCGTAGCCGAGCCGAGATTGCCGAAGATCAAGAAGAGCACGTATCCACGGCATGGCGTCGTTTCCGGCAAGCGCTCGAAGCTATGAACGACGCCGCCGAATCCGAGGACTTCCAGGCTGTAGGCATCAAGTGCCGAGACGCCCTCATAGCGCTGGGTAAACAGCATAAGGATGCGCAATGGGTGGGCAGTATGCCCACACCACCCAAAGCAGCTGACTTTAAAGGCTGGGGAAACATCTTTGCTGAGCGCCTCGCCGAAGGGCGACTCCGTACCTACCTCAAGTCCCTCGTGGACAAAACATGGGATCTGACTGTGTGGCTTCAGCATTACGGCAACGCGACTCCAATTGAAGCTGACATCGTGCTGGAGTCGACATCGCATCTAATCGCGACATTCAGCAAACTCATCCGTAGGTTGGAGATAGGTGATCCCGACCGCTGTACTCGCTGCGAGTCTTATCAACTTAACGAGGACATCCAGCAAGACGAGGTTCGCAAAGGATTCTGGGAATCGACGGTATGCGGAGCCTGCGGGTGGCGTTCGGAGCCCACGTTTACCTCCTGGGCCGAACATTTCAAAGATGCTGATATTGAAGGTTACCTGGCGAGCCCTGGACTAGGAATATCCGATCGCTTGAACAGAGAAACCTAAGCCACGCACTGCCGCCACCAGAGTAGCCTCACCGTTGCCCGGGGCTTGCTGGCTGTGACAACTTTCTCTACGGCTTCAAGGGCACGCGGAGCGCGCCGGGCCCAGGCTGGCCGCCGATCTTGGTAAGCGCCGCGCGATGGATTCGCTGACCAGGGGCGCGGCGCAGATCCTGCCCGTCACCGGGCAGACCTCTCAGGGCAACGTAGCGCGCCTGGGCGCCGCCTGCCGCTCTTAGGCCCTCCGGGCCACGGCGGCGTCGGCGCGCGATCTGTCCCGTCGGCCCGCCGCCGCGCGGGCTCAGCGCTGCAACGATCAGCCCCAGCAGCGCGAGCTGCATGAGCGAGCCATCCTCCCGGCGCTCCAGTGTGAAGTCGGGCAAGATCACGCGCAAGAGCGCTGCGCGTCACACGTGATGGCCTACGGCCACCCTTGCGCGTGATCTTGCCCGACTCGGGTTGGCGCCTATCGAAAGGATGGCAGGTACTGAAGGTGCCTCATCACTCTGGTGACTGCGGGCTGGGCTACCAAGATCCAACTACAACGCCTACCTGCGAGGAACACTGCTAGCTTCAGCGCGCTCGACTTCAACGGGCCGCGATAACACCCACAACCCGACACCAATCTCGACCTTGATGCGCTCGGACATACCCATGCCGCGTCCGCTGGCGTACGGACCGGAGCCTGACCTGCGCCACCAGACCAACACGTGGGGTTCGCCGCCTCTGGGCACTGTTAGAGTCTCAGGCCCGCGACGAGGAAGACGTGTAGCAGGTCAGGCAGCGACCAGACCCACACGGGCGGCACGCAGAGCCGTGTGCGTGCCCGCTACCGGCCCGCCATCTCGAAAGGGCCACAACTGGGCTTCGTTCCCCGCTATCGCGGTAGTCCGGGAGGTGGGCGACTTGTGACCGTGACGGAGATTTCCTCACCAGCCGTCAGATGATCGGCATCTTCGGCACTCACCTTCAGACGCCTAACCTCGGTCTTTCCCTCGGGTGCCAGGAACGTGATGTTCCGGAAAACGAATCGTTCCCCCTCTCCTCCGGCTACCAAGTTCGAATCGACGAACCATTGGATATGCACCGGTGTCAAGAAATCGTGTAGCTCTACGCGATATGTGCTGCCCACTGCGCCGTTGCCTACCGTATCCATAAGATTTCGCGGGCCGATGATCTCAACCGAAGGCGTGCGTGACGTCAGCTCCGGGGGCCATGCAGCTATAAGTACAACTCCCTCATATGTAACCTGCACGTCTTGGTATGTCATGACAAACTTCTGGCCGCCAGGGATCGGGGTATCTTGCGGTGCAAGCATTTCCGCCCAGCAGTCGGTTACCGTGCCTGGCGCACCACTCCCTGATCCGTTCGTGGCTGCCAACAGAGCTGTAATCAACATGGTGAAAGGGGAAAGAATATATTCGATCAGCTCTTGAAACCAGCTGAGATCCGGACTCAATTGTGGGACTGAATCACAGGCGAGGGCGCCCATATTCGTATTTATGCTAAGTGTGTAGGTGACGATAATCTGAAAATCGACGTCTGGGAATGGTCTTTCATCGAAACCGTCAATTGTTGTGACGATCTGGTTAGGGTACCTGAGTTCCAGTGACATGCCAGTTATATGTACCGGGCCGTCAGGGTTAGGCGTTCCGTCTCCATCGAAGCTTTTCGTGGGCATGCTGGCGAAAGCCTGGCCAAGCTTCCGGTCCAGGAATGATCGCGTATAGAGAAAGGCAACAAGCAACCCGCGGTCTATTAGTCGCAGTTCCGACAAGGAACGCATCCGTGCACTGTCGGCCTGAGTGCTAGAGGGGCCTCGCTCCCATATGCCTATCGTCTCCACGTTGAACGTCGTTCCCGGCGCGGGAGCACACTGATGGTGTACAAACTGCCCCAATCCACAATAGAACTGGTCGGATGCCTCAGCACTTAGAAAAGCGCTTAGGCAGGGCATCATCTGGAGGGCCACATCAGGCGTGGAGACCGGGACGGGTGGCGGCGTTTCTTCACCATTTGGTTGAGGAGGATTGACCACATCGACCCTAGGATGACTGCCAACCAGGGCATGTCGGGGAACGTCAGGAAACAATCTTGAGGCGGCTCTATCGGCGTCGCGATCCATTGTGCCCCCTCGGCCACGTGGAGATAGAGTCCGAAGAAGCTTAACTCGGATGCCGGCGGCAGGATACCCTTGGTGGCCTGGCGGTCCTGCACCTGGCTGGGGAGTCACCAGTAAGGTGGGCGCTGACCTGGCGCTACTGGGGGATAACACAGCAGGCCTATTACACTGACGGCGCCGCTACCGGGCCGAGGGCTAAGCAGGCCTGTGGGACTGCTCCGCGGCCCGCGGGCCTGCGCCCGCAAGAGACCAGCACCGAGATCGCCGGGAGGATCACGTACCTGCGGCAGAACTACCACTGCACCTGGTCAAGCCTCGGTCAAGCCTCCACGTACCACGGGCGCTACCACGATGTATAGATCAGCGACTCCGGCCTCTGAGCAGCTCTGTTTTCAAGCTAATCCTGGTGGACTCATGTTGCCCGGTACTTCGCTAGCAGGCCACTCAGGTCTGTTGTCGACTGCGTCGCTGGGACCAGACCGGTGCCTTCAGAGTTGACGGTCAAGGACATCCCGTGAGGGATCTCAGATATCGGCAAGTGCAGTGTCTTCAGCCCTGACACTGAGCGGCCGATGGCTGCTGCCCGTGACTTGGCCCTTTGTTCAAGCTCGTCCTCGCTAATGGAGCGTCCACCCTGAAGGGCCGTTACGCCATGGACATGAACAACGCGACCATCCCTCGGATCATATAGTATACAGACTTTGCTCGACTCATCTGAAACTGCTCGGCCCTTAAAATACATTGACTTCATCACTATTTCCCTAATCCGATACCCAAATTTCCATGTTAATGTTAGCCTGGGAGAGATTGTCAGCTCCAATCCCCCAACCGAAGGTTACCTCGATGACACCTGTCTCATATATAAAGTCAGCGACGCCGTTGGCAGTTGACTGCCCTACCAGATGCAGGGTTTCAACGCCATCTGCATCGCGCGTTTGATAAGAAGCTATTCCGCTGAAGATCCAGTGGATAACTCCGCCGATGATGGCAAAGGTATTGACTGAAGTTCTCGCATAGGTCGACTGGCCGCTAGAAGTAGCGAATTCAACATCCCAGGTCCAGCTCGTGTACTCGAAGGGAGCCGGGTAAGCACGAATCGCCTGAGGGTCCGCAGAGCCCAAAAACCAGAGACTTGTCATGCTGGTAAGTTCCTTCGATATTGGGACGACAACACTATCAGCGTAGCGCCCAAGCAACCCCAAGCAGAAAGCTCTAATCGGCGGCTTGGACCCGCGCCGCCCAACCGGCCGAGCCGGAAGCTGTACAGCACTCGAATACAGCAACGCGATCGACTGCGGGCGGCTGCATCGGACTCCTACCGGGTCAGTGACCTGCCCCAACGACCGCCATAGACCAGTCCGGCACTATTTCGCATCGAGGGGATCGTCGTACTCGCTGCGTGCCCGATCGCCCGGTCAGTGGCCGTGCTTCGCGGGTACTCACCGACAAGCCGCAAGGGCCGCCGACCTGCGGATGAGCTGGCGGCGCCCAGCCCAAGCTGACAGTGCGAGTTCGATTCCCGTCACCCGCTCCACGATGAAAGACGTTGGCGGGGGCTCCCGAATGCTTGATCATGCCCGATACGTGCCCAAGTCAACGCCGGGCGTTACGTTGCACGAGGTCATGGCACGGTTGCCATGTCCCCTGACACGGAAGAGGTCACTGGTTCAATCCCAGTACCGCCCACCAGCGTTTCAGCAGGTCAGCACGTTGCAAGTGGTTACCCTTCAAGGTCGCCTCCTTTGGTCGTGTCCGATTCTGGGAGCCAAATGGGAGCGGATCTTGGCGGCGGGCTCGCGTTGGGCGGCCAGAAGGGCGTCGAGGGCTGGGACGATCGAGCGCGCCGATAGCCGCGCTCGCTCGCGGAGAGACGTCTCCCACCGGTCTTGCAGCATCGCCTTCAGGCCGGCCCGCATGGCCGGGCTGACGTGCCCGTAGACACCTCGCATGCCAGGAACCTCATGGCCCATCCGCTCGGACCGGAGCAGGTCGGAGATCCCTGCCTCTTCCATCCAGGTCTGATGGCCGTGCCGCAGGCCGTGCGGCGTCAGCCTGGCCAGGACGGGCAGCCAGGACGCCGCCGCGGCGTCCTCCGCGGGTGGCTGGCCGCTCCCTTCGCAGTGGCCGCCCGCAACCTTGTGTGAGACCAGCGCTCCGTCAAGGCGGCGCCGGAACGTCCGGCCGCAGTACGGGCAGCGCCCGATCCGGGCATCGCTGGCAAGCCGGATGATGCCTCTGCCCGACGGCGACGCGAACGGCTCGCCGGGGATGGCTGCCGGCCACGGCGGCACGGGTCGGCCAGGGAAGGGGAAGGCCCCGTCGACCAGGACCGGAGCAGCCGGGCGTCTCTCACAGGCCGGGTACCAGCCGTCGGCAGCGGGCCGGAAGAACCTGGCGCCGTAGGCCGAACGGCGGAAATGGCCGCCCCGGGCCGAGGAACGCCGCGCCCGGCGGAACGCGGTCCTGAGGCAGGACCCGGCTCCGGACTTCCGCCGGTGGGCGTGGGTCGCCGAGCCAGTCAACGCCGACCACTTCGTGATCTTCAAAGGGCTGGCCGACCGGGTGCAGCTGGAGCTGCTGCTGGGCTTGCAGCTGCGCACCGACGCGGGCGTCAGGACCCTGGTCACGGCGCTGCGCCCGGTGGTGGCGGTGCTCCGCCGGACCGAGGCGGCATCCCTGGCTGGCCTGGACGGCGCGCTGATCAAGCAGACCCGCCTTGATGCGTCGGCCTTGGGCCGCCAGCTGGTGCTCGCGGTGCAGCGGGCGACGACCACGCCCGATGAAGAGCGGCGCAAGGACGTGTGGGACCTGGCCGTGTTGGGCCTGTCGCGGCGGCTCGACTTCACGCCCATCAGCCAGGCCTGGCTGCGGGAGACCGCCAAGCGGTGGGCCGGGGAGGAACTGCCGCAGCACCGCGGCCGCCAGGCAGCCAAGGTCCCCAGGGACGTTGTCGGTGTCGTCGGCCAGTTGTCGGCGTGCCTGCGCGAGACCCGCCCAGACCACGGTGAGGACCCTGCGGCCCTCAGCCGCCGCGACATCATCGCCTTCACCAACCGGCTGGCTCATCACGAGCGCACCGGCACGATCAGTGCCAACATGCGGGTGCAGGCCTGCCGCGACGCCCGCCGCTTCTTGGCCGATATCCGCGCCCTCGGCCTGACCCGGCCCGGCGGTCTGGCTGCTGGCCTTCCCGACGACTTCATCATGGGCCGCCAGGACATCCCCGCCGAGCCCGACCCTGAGGAGCAGGGCCGGGACCTGCCGGCCTGGGTGCTGCAGATCCTCGACGCCCACCTGCACCTGCTTGGAGCAACGCAGCGGCACCGACATGCGCCGGATGACCGAGCTGATGATGGACACCGGGCGGCGCCCCGACGAGATCTGCCAGCTGCGACTGGACTGCCTGACCCACGACGGCCACGGGGAACCGGTGCTGATCTACACCGACTCCAAGAACCACCGGCCCAACCGCCGGCTGCCGATCGCCGAGGCCACCGCCCGCATCATCACCAGCCAGCAGGCAGACGTCCGGGCCCGCTTCCCGGGCACCGCACCCCGGGATCTGCCCCTGTTTCCCCGCGACAGGAGAAACCTCCGCGGGACCGCCACCTACGACGAGCCAGCCTTCACCAACACCCACCGGCAGTGGGTGAACTCGATCGCCCCCCTGCTGGTCACCACGGCGACCGGCGCCGACGGCAAACAGCACGAGCAGGTCTTCGACCGGCTCGCCGTGATCCCCTACGCCTACCGGCACAGCTACGCCCAACGGCACGCCGATGAAGGCATCTCACCTGACGTGCTGCGCGACCTACTCGGCCACGACAAGATCGGCACGACCCTCGGGTACTACCGAGTCTCGGAAAAACGCGTCCGGGCCGCGATCGACCGGGTCAGCGGCCACCAGTTCGACAGCCAGGGGCGCCGGGTGTTCCTCGACATCCGCGGCCTGCTCGCCGACGAACACGCCCGGATGCGGGTCGCGGTCCCGTTCGGCGTCTGCACCGAACCATCCGACGTTAAGGCAGCGGGCAGGCCTGCCCCTACAAGTTCACCTGCCTGGGCTGCGGGCACTTCCGCAGCGACCCGTCCTACCTGCCCGAGCTCAAGTCCTACCTGCAGCAGCTGCTCGCCGACCGCCAACGGGTCCAGGCCGCCACCGAACTGCAGGACTGGGCCAAAGCCCAGCTCACCCCGCGCGAGGAAGAGATCACCCAGCTGCGGGAGCTGATCCGCCGCATAGAAGCTGACCTCGGTGAGCTCACTGAGGACGACCAGGCCCTGATCTACGATGCGGTGACCGTGATCCGCAAGACCCGCCAGCTCGTCAACCTCGGCATGCCCAGCATCCGCCCGGCCGCCAGCACCGGATGACCGGCCCATGACCACCGGCGACACCCCGCTAGCCAGAGCCCGGCGCCGCGACGTCGACCGGCGGCGGCAGCGCGTCCACCAGGCACTGGCCGACATGCACGCCAACGGGTCAGAGATCACCATCTCCGCTGTCGCCGGCAGGGCGCAGGTGCACCGCTCATCCACCGGCACGCCGACCTGCACGCCGCCGTCCTCCAAGCCACTGCCGACGCGACGACCGCCCCGCCCCCGGCATCCACCGCGATCAGCCACCGGTCCGTGCTCGCCGAAAACGCCAACCTCCACGAACAGAACCGCAGGCTCGCCCAGCAGATCACCGACCTGGAAGACCGGCTGTCCGAGCTGCTCGGCCAGCAAGCCTTCGACCGCAGCGGCCTGGGCGCCCCGGCCGGCGCCGCCGCCGTCCACGCCGAGCTCGAGGCCCAGCGCCAGACCGTCCTGGACCTCCGGAGAGTGCTGGAAGAACGCGACGAGGAACTCGCCGCGGCCCGCGAGACCAACCGGCGGCTGATGAACCAGCTCAACCGCTCCGGCGCTTGAACCGGCACCATCACCGGCTCAGCCATGTGTCGGCGGCATCACCTGGTCACAGCTCGGTGACTTCCGACATCGCTGCTTGGCTACGGCCTCTCGCCGAGCCGCAGGATCCACAGCTGCCACGACCGACCGGCATTCTCGCCTGAAGCTCACGGTCCGTGACTCTGTGCGCGACGGCAGGCAGTCAAGCCAGGGCTCGGCAGCACGCCGTGAAGAGCCTCCCGGTCGGCGAAATATCCGCCGTTAGGGTCGGCCACCCAGTCGTCGCCGGGGCCGCTTGCGCTGCGCCCTAACCGCGGTTCGGCGTGGCAGGGCTTCGCCCGGTACGCCGGTGTGCAGCACCGAAGCGAGTGATCTGCGCGCCGGTTTGACCAGT
>WNGL01005344.1_pt1 | contig 20994 bp, 19 predicted proteins | sample 5400591 | NCBI WGS metagenome assembly WNGL01 (sample SAMN13153377, study PRJNA577476) | soil metagenome | isolation source: 80 cm soil or saprolite under Garry oak tree replicate 1 | place: USA:California | collected 2016-06-15 | reverse complement strand
AAAATCTCTTCTTTATAGATGCGCATGTGCGGCTGGACTTCATCAAACAGACAGCCGCCGATGAAATTGCCGTTCTCATAGCCCTGCAGCTTGAAATTGCGACCATCGACCACGAGCTTGGCGCCCTCTTGGATGCCGTTCTCAATGTAGCCCTTCACCTTGTTGAGGAGTTCGCGGGTGACCATGGGCCCGTAATCGACCCCAGCGTCGCTGGCGGGTCCGATCTTTAGTCCCTCGACGCGCGGAATGAGTTTTTGCAATAGCGTGTCGGCGGTCTTCTTGCCGACCGGCACGGCGACCGAGACCGCCATGCAGCGCTCGCCGGCGGAACCGTAGCCAGCGCCGATCAGCGCGTCGACGGCCTGGTCCATGTCGGCATCGGGCATCACGATCATGTGGTTCTTGGCGCCGCCGAAGCACTGCACGCGTTTGCCGTGCGCGGTGCCAGTTGCATAGATGTATTCGGCGATTGCGGATGAGCCGACGAACCCGATCGCCTTGACGCGGGGATCCGTGAGCAATGCGTCAACCGCCGCCTTGTCGCCGTTGACGACGTTGAGCACGCCTTCCGGCAGCCCAGCCTTTAGGAACAGTTCGGCGATGCGCAGCGGCACCGAAGGATCCCGCTCCGACGGCTTGAGGATGAATGTGTTGCCGCAAGCGATCGCCGGGGCGCATTTCCACAGCGGAATCATCGCCGGGAAGTTGAATGGCGTGATGCCGGCGACCACGCCGAGCGGCTGACGCATGGAAAAGAGGTCGATGCCGGGACCGGCGCCTTCGCTGAATTCGCCCTTCAGCAGATGCGGAATGCCGCAGGCGAACTCCACGACTTCCAGGCCGCGCTGGATGTCGCCGCGCGAATCGGCGACCGTTTTGCCGTGCTCGGAGGAGAGCAGGCGCGCGAGATCGTCGAATTCGCGCTGGATGAGTTCCAGGAATTTGAACATCACGCGGGCACGGCGCTGCGGATTGGTGGCGGCCCAGACGGGGAAGGCGGCCTCTGCATTGGCGATCGCCTTGTCGACGTCGGACTTGTCGGCCAACGCGACCTTGGCCTGCACCTCGCCGGTATTGGGGTTGAAGACCTCGCCGAACCGGCCTGATGACCCTTTCACTTCCTTGCCGCCGACGAAATGGCCGATCTCGCGCATCATCTTGTCTCCCTGAGCCAAAGCGCCGCTATAACCGCCCAACGGCCGCTATCTTGCTGTTTTTTTAGCCACCGGTCACGCGCTGCAGTCCGCAAACCCGCGCCGCCGTGCCCGCTCACGCTTTTTTAGCCGTTTCCTAGCGCCGTACTAGCCATTGCGTCGCGGCCTTTTGGCTGCTGGGCCGCTTCGCCGCCTTGCTCCTATCTCCGACGCGCAATGCAGCCCGGCGGGCAATTGGCGAAATGATGGCATTCCTCGGTATGACATTGCGGTCCGATGGGTGTATAGGCCCGCCGCTGCCTCCTGGCAGCCGCATACCCGGAGCAGGGACGAGGACGTCCTGTTCATAATCCATGACCGATAGCCCGAGCGCTTCCGCACCCGGAAGCGAAATGCCGGCGAACGGCCGCGCCGAAACTCGCTCTCCGGCGGGATTTTGGGGTCTTACCCTCGGCAGCATCGGCGTCGTTTACGGCGATATCGGCACCAGTCCCCTCTACGCATTGCGGGAATCCGTCCTCGCCGCCGGCGGGACGGCAGATGGCGTGAGCCGCGATGTCGTTTTCGGCGTGCTGTCGTTGATGCTGTGGGCGCTCATCATCATCGTCACCCTCAAATACGTTCTGATCTTGCTGCGCGCCGATAACAACGGCGAGGGCGGCACTCTGACATTGATGGCGCTGTCATTGCGCGCGGTTGGCCGTGTCGGCCAGGCCGCCAGCGTCGTGGCGCTGCTCGGTATCATCAGTGCCGCATTGTTCTATGGCGATGCGCTCATCACACCAGCGCTGTCGGTGCTCTCGGCGATCGAAGGCCTCAATGTCATAACTCCCACATTCGAATCCTATGTGGTGCCGCTGACGGTCGTCATTCTGGTCGGCTTGTTTTTGATGCAGCGGCGCGGCACTGCCAAGGTCGGAGCTCTGTTCGGTCCCGTTACGACGATCTGGTTCATTGCCATCGCGTCGATTGGCATTTGGCACATCGCTTCTGATCCAAGCATCCTGCTTGCGTTCAATCCGCTCTACGGCATCGAGTTTCTGGCCGGACACGGCATCATCGGCCTGTTCACGCTCGGCGCCGTTTTTCTCACCGTGACCGGCGCCGAAGCGCTCTATGCGGATCTGGGTCATTTCGGCCGCAAGCCGATCCAGACCGCCTGGGTCGGATTTGTGCTGCCGTCGTTGGTGGCAAATTACCTGGGCCAAGGCGTGCTGGTGCTTGCAAACCCGAAGACTCTCGAAAATCCTTTTTTTCTACTTTACCCGTCGTGGGCCTTGATCCCCATGGTCGTCCTCGCGACCGCGGCAACCGTGATTGCGAGCCAGGCGGTCATCACCGGGGCCTATTCGCTGACCAGCCAGGCCATCCAGCTCGGTTTGCTGCCGCGGTTGGAAGTCCGTCACACTTCGGCGCAGCAAGCCGGCCAGATTTTCATGCCCCGCGTCAACGTCCTGCTGCTGGTCGGCGTACTCTTGCTGGTTATGCTGTTCCGCTCCTCGAGTGCCATGGCTTCCGCCTATGGCATTGCGGTTACCGGAACCATGGTGGTCACAGGAATGATGGCGTTCATCGTCATGTGGAAACTGTGGCACTGGTCCGTTGCTACCGCCGCGGCCTTGATGCTGCCATTTCTGCTCGTCGACGTGACTTTCCTCTCCGCCAATATGCTCAAGGTCGTGGAGGGCGGCTGGGTACCGTTGGCGCTCGGCGGCGTGGTGATGCTGTTGATGTATACGTGGCGCCGCGGCAGCAGAATCCTTTTCACCAAAACCCGCCGCCTCGAAACCCCGCTCGACGATCTCGTCCGCATACTGGAAAAGAAACCGCCGCTGCGGGTACCGGGCACCGCCGTATTCCTCACCAGCGACCCGAAAAGCGCGCCGACGGCGCTCCTGCACAGTCTCAAGCATTACAAGGTGCTGCACGAGCATAACGTCATCCTCAGTGTCGAGACCACCCACACGCCGCGCGTGGACAGCGACAAGCGCGTGCGCATCGAGCCTGTCGGCGCGACCTTTCTGCGGGTGCTGTTGCGTTTTGGCTATATGGAGACACCGAATATTCCGCGCGCGCTCGCGATCGCGCGTAAACTCGGCTGGCAGTTCGATATCATGTCGACCTCGTTCTTCCTGTCGCGCCGTTCGCTCCGGACGGCAACGCATTCCGGAATGCCGCGCTGGCAGGACCGCTTGTTCATCAGCTTGGCGCGCTCGGCCAACGACGCGACCGATTATTTCCAGATTCCGACCGATCGCGTCGTCGAGGTTGGGACGCAAGTCACCGTGTAAGTCACCATGTAAGCCCTTCATCTCGGCGGCGAGAACACTTAGGTTTAACTCGCTGCGAGCGCGGGAGAGCAAAGATGGCGGATCAAAACCCTCAGGTGCGCGATCTGACGCCGCAGGAGGTCGCCCAGGGCCTGCAGGATGGCCGTTTCATGCTCGTCGACGTCCGCGAGCCCAATGAAACAGCGGTCGAACGCTTTCCCGAGGCCGTCATTGTTCCGCTGTCCACGTTCGATCCTGCCTCCATCCCAGACCCCGCTGGACGCGACGTGGTGTTCGCCTGCCGTTCTGGACGCCGATCCGTTACCGCCTCGCTTGCGGCGCAGGAGCAAGGCTTTCCTTACAGCTCCCATCTCGCCGGCGGTATCTTGGCGTGGAAAGCCGCAGGCCTGCCGACCGAAACGTGACGACACCCGGCCGAACTCCGCTCATCCCCGCGCAAGCGGGAATTCGGCGCCAATCGAGGCGCGCGGGTTGGCTGCCGGCTGGCGCGGCGGCGACCGCAATTTTTCTCGTACTCGCTCTCCTGCTCGCTCTGGCGATCGTGCTACTTCCCGGTTTTGCGGCCGCGCAGAAACAGCGTGTGGTCAATTATTATAATTGGTCCGACTATCAGGACCCGACGGTACTCGATGGATTCACCAAGGAAACTGGGATCACGGTGCGCTTTGACACTTTTGATTCCAACGATTCGCTGGAAGCGAAGCTGTTGGCTGGCCAGTCCGGCTACGACGTCGTGGTGCCTACGGCCTATTTTCTCTCCCGCCAAATCAAAGCCGGCATTTTTCGGCAGCTCGACAAAGCGAAACTGCCCAATCTGAAATACGCCTGGCCGGAGATTGCAAAACAACTCGTCGTTTACGATCCCGGGAACGACTATACGATCAACTATATGTGGGGCACGACTGGAATTGGCTACAACGTCAGGGCGGTCAAACGGATTCTAGGTTCGGAGGGTGCGATCGATACCTGGGATTATATCTTCGACCCCGAAAAGATCGCCAAGTTCAAAAACTGCGGCATACACCTTCTCGATTCATCTGATGACATTATGTCGGCCGGGCTGCATTATCTTCATCTCGATCCGAACACCGGCGATCCCGGCGATTTGAACAAAGTCGCCGAACTTCTGCTCAAGATCAGGCCTTACATCCGCAAATTCCATTCATCGGAATATCTCAACGCGCTCGCAACCGGAGAGATCTGTCTGGTCGTCGGCTTTTCTGGCGACGTCAAGCAGGCGCAAAAGCGTGCGGCTGAGGCTAAGGGCGGCATCGAGATCGGCTATTCGATTCCGAAAGAGGGTGCGCAGCTATGGTTCGATAATCTGGCAATTCCAAAAGACGCGCCCCATCCCGAGGAGGCGCATGAGCTGATCAACTATCTGATAAGGCCGGATGTCGCCGCGAAAAATACCAATTACGTATCCTACGCCAACGGCGATGTGCCAAGCGATCTTATCGATAAAGCAATCCGCGATGATCCAACGGTCTATCCGGATGCCGCGACTATGGCGAAGCTCTATACCATCGGAGCTCACGACCAAAAGACGCAGCGGCTGATCAATCGGCTATGGACACGGATCAAGACCGGGCAATAGAGCCTTTTTGACAATCTTGGGAGAGCGCGGCTATGCGACAGGCGGTGCAGCAAGGACAGGAGCGATCATGACGGACATCGCACGAGCGGCGCCGACCCGGCGCGGCCTCCTCAAAACCACGGCAGCGCTTGCGGCCGGGATTGGCGCTCCCTCGCTTTTCGGAGCGCGCGCGGCGCGCGCCGATTACCCCGACCGTCCGGTCAAGTTTGTCGTGGCCAATACGCCCGGTGGCCCATCGGACATCGTTGGCCGCATCGTCACCGCCGCGCTTGATCAATCGACCGGCAGAACATTCATCATCGAGAATCGGGGCGGCGCCGGGGGCAATATCGGGATGGAATACGTGGCGCGTTCCAATCCGGACGGCTACACAATCCTGCTGGCGACCAACGCCTTTTCGGTCAACTACGGGCTCTACAACCAGCTGCCGTACGACCCTTACAAGGATTTCGTCGCAGTCAGCGAGCTGGCGTCCTCGCCGAATACTTTTGTCGTCAGGGCTGAGTCGCCGGCAAAGACGATTAAGGATTTCGTTGCGCTCGCTCGCGCCAATCCGGAAAAATACAATTGCGCCACCCCGCCGATCGGGACGACGCCGCAATTGCAATTGGAGGTGTTCAAGACCCGCGAGAATCTGCCGAAGCTCACTGATGTCGTGTTCAAGGGCGGCGGCGATGCGATCCAGGCGCTGCTCGCTGCCTCACATAAAAGCGGGAACGTTCCGCTGCCTCGCGGTTTGCGGCGACAGCCGCTGGCCGGAATTGCCCGACGCGCCAACCATGCAAGAAGCCGGTTACAAAGACTTTCTGTTTGCAACCGACATGGTGCTGCTCGCCCCGGCCAAGACGCCGGCGGCCGACGTCAAATGGCTGGAAAAAGCGACCTTGAAAGTCCTGGCAACGCCGGAGATGAAAGATAAGCTGTTCCAAGCTGGATTTTTGGTGCGCGCCAAAGGCGCGGACGTCGCCTGGGCGCGCGTGACCAAAGAAATTATCATGTTCAAGCAAATCATCGACCAGGCTGGCATCACCAAGCTATAGGTATGCCGCGCTATGCGATGAGCTCAGCGAGCTTGTCGTGCAACAGCTTTGGTTTTGTCGCAGCCTTGAAATGAAAAGTGCGGCAGCTTGGCGCCGCCGCACTGCGACCGGCGATTAGAGTTCTTTGCCTATCATTGCGTCGACCGAATAGGGCCCGCCGCCGCGGATTGCGATGAGGAGGCAGGCCGCCCCGATCAGCAACACATATTCGTATCCGCCACCGCTGGCCGCATAACCTTTCGGCAGATGCACGACCAGCAAAGCCACCAGCATCTCGATAGCGAGTGCCGCTGCGAAGAAGCGCGTGAACAGACCGATAATCAAGCAAACAGCGCCGACCGATTCGAGAAATATGATGACGTAGGCCCACAATATTGCGGGCTCGAGACCGTTTTTCGCCATTACGTTTGCGGCAACCCCGCTAGGGCCGACGTTGAATTTTCCGGATACATGCATCAAAAACATGATACCGACAACGATGCGCACGAACGTTTCGGCAATCGGCAACATAGAGTCATAGAATCCGGCTAAGCCCGGATACATCAGCTTCGCTTGGCTGTTGGCCATGGCGCACTCCCCATTGGTTTTCCAAACCGCGCGATCGGCGGCATCATCCCTTGCGAACTATAATAACACCGGCGGGCCCAAAATCTATTCAATAGTAGTGGGCCGCCACCGCGGAATGGAATGGGGACGGGTCATCGGCCCGTCCCCGCTTTATTTGGCGAACGGCCTTAACGCCAGCGCCGGTGCAGCCAGAGCCATTGCTCGGGAAACTGCCGAATCCATCCTTCAATGACGGATGTGATGGCCTGCATGGTGCCTTTGATGTCGACGCGACCGTCCGCGTCGCGCGCCGGTTCGACCGGTGCGGAAATTTCCCCCCAAAAGCTGTTGCCATCGGGCTTGCGCACGACGCGCATGCCGTAGATCGGCAGTTCCGTCTGCCGCGCCAACATCGCGATCAGCGGATTGGCCAAACATGGCCGGCCGAAGAATGTAACCTCGACGCCCTTGCTGTAGTGTTGATCGGCAAGCATCCCGACATGCACGCCGGATTGCAGAAGACGCGCCAGTTTGACCGGCGCGTCGAGGCCGGTCGGAACGAGTTCGCCCATCAGTGGCGCGCGCAGCTTGACGATGACGTCACTGACCGCGTCGATGTTCGGCCGCCTGAAGAGGACGGCTGATTTGACGCCGATCAGCTTGGCGCCGATTCCCGGCAATTCCCAATTCGCTAAATGGGCAGCAAAGCCGATCGCGGCCTTGCCACTCTTCATGATCCAGTCGTAGCGCTCCTGGGATTGCGGAGGGTAGGTGATGAGATCCGCGGTCTGCTTGCCGAAACCCTCGACGGAAAATTCGTCAAGATGTGCGAATTCGATGGCGATGCGGCCGAGATTGTCCCAGACGCCGCCGAGAATGTATTCGATCTCGTCGTCGGATTTTTCCGGAAAAGCGGCTCGCAGCTGTTCGCGGCCGATGCGGTGCTCTTTGAACAGCGGTCCGATCTTGCGCATGAAAGCGCCGGCGAGATTGGCCATCCGCCGCCGGTCGGTATGTTTTATGCCGTAGAGCAGACCGACCGTGAGTGCGCCGACAGTTTTGTCGAGCAGGTTCTTGAACGGCGAACCGGTCATTAGAACATGACGATGATCTTGCCGAACACCTGCCGGCTTTCGAGCCGGGCGAGGCCGCGCTCGAATTCCTCAAGCGGCACCTCGGTATCGATCACTGGGACAAGGCCGGACGCCATTTTGGCAAGGCTCTCGCCGATATTGCGGAGCGAACAGCCGAACGAGCCGAAGATCCGATATTGCTGCAGATAAAGCTGGAACAAATTCATCGTGATCGACTGTCCCGAGGTCGATCCGCAGGTAACCAGCCGACCGCCGCGCTTGAGGCAAAGCAACGAGCCATTGAAGGTGTCCGGGCCGACATGTTCGAAGGCGACATCGACGCCTTTTTTGCCGGTCAATTTGCGCGCCACGCCTTCGAAGCGGTCGGTGCGGTAATTGATGACGTGATCGGCGCCGATTGCATTTGCCTTCGCTGCCTTTTCGTCATCGCCGACCGTGGTGATGACGGTGCAGCCGATCGCCTTGGCCATTTTGATCGCCGTGGTGCCGATGCCGGAGCCGCCTGCCTGCACCAGAATGGTCTCGCCGGGCTCCAGCTTGGCATTGTCGAATAGCATGTGTTGCACGGTGCCGAATGCGACGGGCGCGCAGGCGGCATCGCGAAAACTGACATTGGGCGGAACTGGCACCACCAGCCGCGCCGGCATATTCACCAGGTCGCGGGCAAAGCCGTCGACATGAAAGCCCATGATGCTGGTGACATTTTCACAGAGATTGTCGCGCCCCGTACGGCACGCCTTGCAGACACCGCAGGTCAGTGCCCCGTAGGCGACGACGCGATCGCCCGCCCGGCACGAGGTCACGCCGGAACCAACGCTGGCAATTTCGCCGGCCGCCTCGACGCCGACGATGAGCGGTAGCGTGCGCTTTGCGAATGCCATGCCGCGCCAGCCCCACACATCGATGTGGTTCAGTCCGATCGCTTTGATGCGGATCTGGACTTCGCCGGCCCCGGGCGCCGGCGGGACCGGAATATCGCGAAGCTCGATCTTGCGATCGGCAACGAGCATGAGCGCGCGCATCGATGCACCCGCTTGCGCCGGCGACGGGTCTGCGCGTCCGCCAACGAGGGTTCCGGCAATTCCGCTCACGCCGGCTCCCGGGTCATGACGAGGCAGACGTTCTGCCCGCCAAAGCCGAACGAATTGGAGATGGCGCGAGTCACCCGCGCATCGCGCGCCGCATTCGGTACGACATCGAGCGAAATGGCGGGATCGGGAACCTGGTGGTTGATGGTTGGCGGAATGCGCTGATGTTCGAGCGTGAGCAAACTGAAGACCGCTTCCACGGCGCCCGCCGCCGTCAGGGTGTGGCCGATCATCGACTTGTTAGATGAGATCGGGATGTTGCGTATGTGCTCGCCGAAAACGGCGGAGACGCCGAGATGCTCCATCTTGTCGTTCTCCGGCGTCGAGGTGCCATGCGCATTTATGTAGTCGACGTCTTCCGGTCCGACGCCGGCATCAGCCAGCGCGTTGCGCATGCAGGCAATGATCGGCTTGCCATCGGGGCTTGAGCGGGTGCGATGGAAAGAGTCGGATTTCTCGCCGCAGCCTTCGAGAATGCCGAGCACTTTGGCGCCGCGCGCGATGGCGTGATCGTAGTCCTCGAGCACCAGCGCCGCCGCGCCCTCGGCGAGAACGAAGCCATCGCGATTTTTGGAAAACGGCTTGGAGGCTTGCGCCGGTGGATCGTTTTGCGTCGACAGGGCCGAGAGCAGCGAAAAGCGAACCAGCGATTCAGGTGTCAACGAGCCGTCGGCGCCGAGCGCGAGCGCCGCCTGACACTCGCCGCGCTGGATCGCCTCGACCCCGAGCTGGATCGCGGTGGCGCCCGAAGCGCAAGCCGTGGTCAGCGAGATCGGCGAACCTTCAGTGCCGAAATGATCGGCGAGATGCTCGCCGATGATGCCGTATTTCAGCGTCTCGTAGATCGGCGCGAATTGCGGCTCGCGCGCCACGCGCATCAGATCGGGATAGCCGGCGTCGCCATCCGGAACGGCTTGCGCGGCCATTTGAGTGCGGTACGGCCATTCGATTTCAAGCGGCGGCAGCGCCAGAAATAACGGTCCGGGAAATTGCCCTTTGCTACCGATGCCGGATTGCGAAATCGCCTCCTCGCCGGCCAAAAGCGCGATCCGTTCCGAAAGCGCCGCCGGCGGCATGTAGTCCTTGTAGACGTGATTAACGGTGCCGGCGATCGTGGTGCGCAAGCTGTCGAGCGGAAAACGCGAAATACGCCGAATGCCGGATTCCCCGGCGGTTAATCTCGCCCAATTGTCCGACTTGCCGACGCCGAGCGACGTGACAATGCCCATGCCGGTGACGGCAATCACCGGGCGGCCAGCCTTGTCGCGATGCGCGATTCCCGTGGGCTTGCTTGCAGCCATAATGCTCTCCTTCAATTCACCCGCTCGAGCAGGGCCAAGCCTTCGCCGCGCCAATTACCGATGCTGGTCACGACGACTTGGCGGAGACCCTCCGGGCTCGCGCCGGCATCGCCAGACCCCGTCGGGGCGAACAATTTGCCGTGTTCGATCGCGGCGCAGCCGATTCCCAGATTAGCCATGAACTGAGTATCGACGCCATGCCCGATATGTGTACCAGTATTGCGGACCGGAAGGCCGATCTCCTTGAGCACCGTAAGCTCTGCCGAGGTCGCCGGTTGAAGGCCGGCGGCGCCGGAAATTACCGCGCTGTGCGCGCGGTCGACTCGACCGGCAACGTCCTTCCATTGCCGGCGCAGCGACGCTTCGGCGTCGCCCGGCTTTCGCACGTTGCGATCGGAAATCACCTGCGAAATTCGCGCGCGCGGCCGCGCGCCTCGTGCCGTCGCATGTTCTTTGCTTTCCAGCATCAGGAATGCGCCGATCGTTGCGAAGGCGATGCCGCCTTGCGGACCGCGATCCCACACCGGGGCGAATTTGTTTTTCAGGACGACGCCGCCGAGCTCGAACGCCAGCAGCACGTCCCAGCGCGTGCCATGATAGGCGCCGCCGACCAGCGTCAGCTCGCTTTGTCCGGCGGCGATGCGCGCCTGCGCGACGCGCACCGCGTCAACGCCTGCGGACTCCTCGCCCATGAAGGTGCGTGAGGAGCCAACAATGCCGTGGACCAGCGAAATGTTGCCGGCAAGCAGATTGGGCAGCTGCGCCAAGAACAAGGTCGGCCGCAGATCGCTCATCAGCCGTTCGTTGAGAAAGGCGCCCGGCTGATTGGTCTTGCGCAGCCCGGCCATGATCGCCGTATCGACCGCGATGTCGCGTTCGCCGCCGCCGGCGGCGACGATCATGTCGGTATGGTCGAGCAATTCGGCCTTGCCGGCTATCCCGGCATCGGTCAGCGCCAGCCCGGCGGAATAGACACCGACCCGTTGCCACGTTTCCATCTGCCGCTGATCGCTCTTTTTCGGGATCTGCTTGTCGAAGCTCATCGGCGGCAGCTGATGCACGATGTAGGGTGCAAAGCTTTTGTCGTCGTACGGCGGCGGGTCGCCGCGCTCGAGATGCTCCCAGGCTTTTTCCAGCCCCTCACCCAGACAGGTGAGAAGGCCGACGCCCGTGATCCACACCTCACGGCGTTCGGTCACTTCGCAAACTCCTTGGCCGGAAAGTTGATGCGCTCGGCCCATTCCCACAGTCCGGCGCGAAGTTCCGGGCTCGGATAGGGAATGATGCGGTAGGTCAGGGTCGCGTCGCAAATCGCGGCGCCTTTGCACCACCCTTTGGCTTCACCGATGGCGTAGCCGGAGCCCTCGTGGATGACTTTGCCTTCGAATTCGAGCTGGTCGCCGGGGAAGACCGCGCTGCGGATTTTGCCTTCCTTCACTCCGGCAAGCGCCGGAAGTCCGGTGAAGCCGGTGAGCGCGCTCACCAGCCAGCCGGTGGTTTGCGCCATGCATTCGATCAAGAGCACGCCCGGCATCAGCGGATAACCGGGGAAATGGCCCTCGAACACCGGGCTTTGCAACGGAACCGTGCAGATCGCGCGCGCAACACGTTCGCCGACATTGACGTCGACGAAGCGGTCGATCATCTGAAAATACTCAAGACGCATGAGGCGCTCAGGCGCCCTTGGCAGCGATCAACTCGTCGATCCGCTCGCACAGGTTCTTCAGGACGAAGTACTGGTCGGTAGTAGCCTTGCCGTCGTTGACTTCCTGCGTCCATTGCTCGAGCGGGAGCTTTATGCCGAAGGCCTTATCGATGGCGAAGGCTATGTCGAGGAAATCGAGACTGTCGATCTCGAGATCATTGATCGCATGACTTTCCGGCTTGATATTCTCGCGCGGGATATCGCAAGTCTCCGCAATGATTTCAGCCACTTTATCGAATGTGGTGGACATCGGACGTGCTCTTTTGGTCGATCGAAGAACAAGCGCCGGCCCAGCCCGGCGCGAGCAAGCCCGGTCGCGTCGGGCCCCTCATTTGTGAACGCCCCGTATAGCGAAGGATGCCGGTAAGTTCAACGGCGGAGGCCGCGATTGCAGTTGCGCTCAGCCACCGCAAAAAGCCGTATTTTGTTGGTGTAGCGCAAGAGCTTATCGCGCCGATGCCAAACCGCGTGAGTAGGCGCCGCGCTTGATCGGCTGTGCCATGTTGCCTAAGGGAACGACCGGAGAGGAGAGGGGCCCAATGCCGAACACGCTCGTGCGCAAGCGGTGCTTCGTGCAGATGACAGGCTACGAGCCGGTCGGTCCGGAACACCAGCATCGCCGCTTCATTCGCGAGATGGCGCGGTTCCAGAAGGCGTGGAACGTACAAGGCAAGGTGTCACCGCCGAAACTGTCGGCCGATGGGGCGGTGGCAAACTGGACGGTGGATACCTGGGGACCGAATTGGCGCGTCACGACGGATTTTCACTGGTTCCGCTGGGATGATTTCGTCGCCGCCGACATGGCGATGAGCGATTGGCGGCGCTTTCCACTCGGCATTGCCGCTCTTATGGAATTCGTCCTGACCGGAACGGTGGTGCGCTATTTCATCGTGGCCTGGCGCTATGGCGCGTTTTTTCTTTATCCGCTGGTTTTCATTGCCGGAATGATGTGGTTGTCGATTGCGGCGACGCGGTTTGCCGTGATTCACGGCGGCTTGCCCTATCACATGCTGTTGGCGCCGCTGCTTTGGCTCGCGATTTTCGCAGGCCTGCGCTGGACCTTCGGCCGCATGGTCCATATCGGCTATGCATTGGACGATTGGTATTTTGCGCGCGACCTCATCCACCACGCGCGGCCGCAGGTCCATGAACGTCTCGACCGGCTCGCGCGAGAGCTTGTTCGCCTGATGCGCGAGACCGACGCTGATGAAGTCATCGTCGACGGCCACAGCCTTGGTGCGCCGCTGTCGCTTGTGGTTATCGATCGCGCCCTGCAGCTCGATCCGCAGCTGCGCACCGGGGCGAAGCCGCTGCACATCGTCTCGACCGGCTCATCGCTCCTGAAAGTGGCGCTGCATCCGGCGGCCGGCTGGCTGCGCGAGGTGGTTCGCCGCGTGGCAAATACGCCGGCTGTCTACTGGGTCGAATACCAGGCGCTTGTCGATATCATTAATGTGTACAAGGTCGATCCCGTCGTCGCGCTGGGCCTGCCACCCGCGGGCAAACCGATCGTCAAAATCATCCGCATTCGGCTGATGGTGGAGGAGCACACCTACCGGCGCTTCCATCTCAATTTCCTGCGCATCCATCGGCAGGCAGTGATGGGCAATGAGCGGCGCTACTTCTATGATTACTACATGCTGTGTTGCGGACCGATCCCGCTAGTGGATCGTGTCGCAAACCCGGAACAGGCGGTCGCGGTCTTTGCTGCCGACGGCGCATTAACTTCCATTGGCGGTGCTGACGTCGGACATGTTTCGCCGGCCGCCGCGGGGGAGCTTTGATACGTGACCGCGACAGTTGCAAAGATCATTTGGCTCATCGGCGCCCTAGCCTGGTTCGCGCTGCGCCTTGTTCCTCGCCGGCGCTCGCGCAAGACGCCGGTGCGCTATTCGGCACGGGGCTTGCGCGAATTTGCCCTTCTCGCCGCGTCGCTCAGTGGGCTTGGCATCGTGCCTTGCCTCTATCTAGCCACTCATTTTCCCCGCTTTGCCGATTATCCGGTGATCCCGGCGCTAAGCTACCTCGGAATTGTCGTCGAGGTGATTTGCTTATGGGTGTTCTATCGAACCCATCATGACCTGGGAGACAATTGGTCGGTCAGCCTCGACCTGCGTGAGCGCCACACGCTCGTCACAACCGGCGTCTACGCCCTGGTGCGGCATCCAATGTATGCCGGGTTCTGGTTGATGGCGCTCGGCCAAGCACTGCTTCTGCCCAATTGGATTGCCGGACCAGCCGGCTTGGTTGGCTTCGGCATCCTGTTTTTTGGGCGCGTCGGCCGTGAAGAAGCGATGATGACTGCCGCATTTGGTGACGAGTACCGGGCCTATATGCGCCGCACTTCGCGGGTGGTTCCATGGTTGTACTGAGCTGGCTGTACTGAGCTCATCTTCACGTTGCATTTTTGCTACAGGTCCACGCAGGTTTGCCGGGGCGGGCAGGATTCAGGGGGATTTCGAGGGCAAAATCTGGCAGTGCAATATGAACCGCTTAGAATGCAAAATGGCTCGGATTGTGAGGCCGGGCGCGGTGATCATGAGGGATCAGAGGGGGTCATGAGACGTTCGTGGCGACTGACGGCGATTGGGATGCTGATCGTTGGGATGATGCTTGCGCTCGGAACGGATCCGGGCGCGGCGCAATCGCGTGCGCACGTCTACCTGCTGCGCGGCCTGATGAACATTTTCTCGCTCGGCATGGATACGCTCACCGGTCAGCTGAACCGGAACGGCGTCTACGCTACGGTGCACGGCTATGGCGAGTGGCAGTCGCTCGCCGATCGCGCGGCGGCAGATTTTAAGGCTGGCAAGGAAGGGCCGATCATCCTGGTCGGTCATTCGCTCGGCGCCGATGCGGTGATGGAAATGGCGGCCTATTTGGGCCGCAAGGGTATCCCGGTCGCCATGGTCGTGCCTTTCGATGGCACGCAATCGTTTGCAGCGAGCGACAACGTTGCCCGTGTGCTCAATCTCACGCAGCGCAACTATGCCTATATGCGGCGCGGGCCCGGCTTCCACGGTACGCTCGCCAATGTCGACGTCAGTTCGGATCCGAATATCGATCACATCAATATCGACAAGTCGCCGCGGCTGCATGCGCGCGTTGTCAACGAGGTTCTCGCCATCACCGGCGGCCATCGCCTCGCGGCGCCGAGCGGTCCAAAACCAACTTCGGCAAGCGCGCCCGCGCCTGGTCAGGACGGCGGCACGAGTGCCACGCCCGGCGGCAATAGGCTTGAGCCTGAGCCAGCGCCCGCCGCTACACCGACGCAGGCAGCTCCCGGCAAAACCGGCAATGGTGCGCATTCAGGCGCTGCAAGGCCCGTGGCCGATGGCAACCCCGTTATCGCGCTTCCGGAGCGCGGGAGCACGCGCCAGAACGTCGAAACCACGGCCACGCCACCGCACAAACCGGCGGCGTCTTCGCCACCAATTCGCGCCGACCAAGTGCCGAACTAGGGCGCCACGCATAAGGCGCTGCTCATTAATTGAAACTGCCGGCAGCTACCCGCTCATCGGCTGTTCCTACCGGACAGGTTGAATCGTTAAAATGACTGGCCCTGATCGCGCGTCTGTCAACCCATCATGGCAAAGCTCCGCCGCTAGCGGACGAAATCACTGTTCGCCAAAATTCACGAGCCTTTTTCAACAGCATCGGTCAAGGGCGACAATCTTGTAAGGACGCCGGCCACTTCCGGTTTGGCACCGACTCCGGACATTTCGCTGCATTGCAGCGAAGCGACCACTCTGCGCCAATCGGCTCCGCGACGATGTGGACTTTGACGGCGCCGCATGGCCGTTCCATGACAGCAGACAAGCCGCATAGCAGACGGAACGTTCAATCGCGTTTAGGAGGGGAGACGCCGCCGATGAGGATGACCACAATTCGACTGGGCATCGTTGCAATCCTTGCCATGCCAACGGTCGCCCACGCCCAACTGGTGCTCAAGGCCTCGCACCAGTTTCCGGGCGGCAAGGGCGACGTCCGCGACGACATGGTTCAGATAATCGCCAAGGAAACCAAAGCCGCCAATGTCGGGATCGATATGCAAGTCTATCCCGGCGCCTCGCTGTTCAAGCCAAACCAGCAGTGGAACGCCCTCGCCGGCGGCCAACTCGATGTTTCATTGTTTCCGCTTGATTACGCCAGCGGCAAAGTGCCGGCCTTCAGCGCGACGCTGATGCCGGGCCTGATCCGCAGCCAGGATCGCGCCAAGCGCATCAACGACTCGCAATTCATGGTGGACGTTCGTGCCGAGGTCGAAAAAAACGGCGCCATCGTACTTTCGGACGCCTGGTTCGCCGGCGGCATGGCGGCGAAAGGCCAATGCATCGTCAAACCCGAGGATCTTAAGGGGATGAAATTCCGCGCCGCTGGACCAACCTTCGCCGCGATGTGGGAGGCAGCCGGCGCCAGCATTGTCAGCCCGCCGTCGAATGAGATTTACAACGCCTTCCAGACCGGCGTCATCACCGGCACCGACACGTTGTGGTTTATGTATGAGCCGGTGCTGATGTCGAAGATGAGCTTCGGTCGGCTCAACAAGCAGCAGCAGGACGCCATCATCAAAGCCGGAAAGAATGCTCAAACTTATTTCGAGGGCAAGGCCGACGCGGTGAACAACGAAGCGATCAAGGACTTCACAGACCACAAAGTGAAAGTTGTGACGCTCAGTGATGCGGATTACAACACTTGGCTCGACTTGGCCAAAAAGAGCTCATACGTGAAATTCAGCACGGACGTGCCCAACGGCCAGAAGCTGATCGACGAGGCGCTGGCCGTCAAATAGCACCAGCTCTCCGTCGACGATCGGACGGCGGGCGCGTGCGCGCCGTCCTTGGTTTATGCTAGTCACGCCCCGGCTTCCAAGTCGCAATAGCCCAAAAAATACAAATCCATGAAACGTTACATTCAGACGGTCGCTTTTTTGTCGCGTGCCGCAGGCGTGATCGCCGCTCTCCTGATCGCGCTCGCCGTACTTGTCATCTGCGACATGGTCGTCGAGCGCTATATCCTCAACAGGACCACGATCTGGCAGATCGATGCCGTCAGCTATTGCATCATGGCGGCGACATTTATCGGCAGCGCCTACGTGCTGATGACCCGCGGTCATGTCAACGTGGACGTGTTGCCGCTCCATGTCGGGCCGCGTCAGCGTTACTGGTTGGCGCTGATCACAATGTTGATTGCGCTTGCCTTCTGCACGGTGCTGTTCGTCCTCGGTACGCTTTATTGGTACGAGGCGTGGTCCAAGAACTGGCACTCAGACACAGTTTGGCGCGCGCGGCTGTGGATACCGTATCTGGCGATGCCAGTCGGGCTCGGTCTTTTGGTGCTGCAATATATCGGCGAATTGCTGTCTCTCATCGGCGGACTGACGCCGCCTTTTGGCATCGGCAAAGATCGAATTCACGCATGAGCGCGACCACCGAAGGTGCGGTTGTCTTGGTAGCGACACTGCTGATGCTGCTGTCGGGCATTCCGGTGGCGTTCGGCTTGGGTGCGATCTCGATAGTTTTCCTTCTGGTCTTTCAGGGTTTCGCCAGTGTGCATGTGGTGGCGGAGACCTTCTTGTCAGCGCTCGACGAATTCACGCTCGTGGCGATACCGATGTTTGTGATGATGGGCGCGGCGATTGGCTCGTCGCCAGCCGGGAAGGACCTCTACGAAGCGCTCGATCGTTGGCTCTATCGCCTGCCCGGCGGCCTCGCGATTTCCAATATCGGGGCATGTGCGATTTTCGCCGCGCTGACCGGCTCGTCCCCGGCGTGCTGCGCCGCCATCGGCAAAATGGGCATTCCGGAGATGCGCCGCCGTGGCTATCCGGACGAAATCGCGACCGGCTCGATCTGCGCCGGCGGCACGCTTGGCATCCTGATTCCGCCCTCGGTCACTTTCATCCTCTACGGCATCGCTACCGAGACCTCGATCGGGCGATTGTTCATCGCTGGCATCCTGCCGGGGATCATGCTTACCGGCCTGTTCATCCTTTGGACTTTGTTCGCGATCTGGCGACGGGGCTTCCGCTCGCATCCGATTGATTTCCGCTATAGCTGGAAAGAAAAATTCTCCAGCATTCCCAAAATTACGCCATTCGTCGCGATCGTGGTCGGCGTCATGTATGTGCTGTACGGCGGCATCGCGACACCATCGGAGGCAGCGGGCGTCGGCGCCGGATTGTGCCTTGTACTGGCGGTTGTGATCTATCGACTATGGCAGCCAGATCAAGTTTGGACGATCCTGCGCGACACGATGCGGGAATCGGTGATGATTCTCACAATTATCGCCGCCTCTGTCCTGTTCGGCTACATGCTCACCTCGCTCTATCTGACTCAGACGCTGGCCCAGGCCATCGCCGATCTGCACGCTAACAAGTGGCTGTTGATGTTCCTCATCAACATTTTCTTGTTGGTCTGCGGATTCTTCATCCCGCCGGCCGCCATCATTCTAATGACTTCGCCGATTCTTTTGCCGATCATCACGGCGGCTGGCTTCGATCCGGTGTGGTTCGGCGTCATTCTCACCATCAATATGGAAATCGGTCTCATTCATCCGCCGGTCGGCCTCAATATCTACATCGTCAACGCGATCGCTCCCGACGTTCCGATCGTGAAGGTGATGTGGGGGACATTGCCTTATGTCGTCTGCATGATGCTGGCGATCGTGTTCCTGTGCTTTTTCCCCGAGATCGCGACCTGGTTACCGAACCATCTGATGGGGGCGGGGAGGTAGCAGCATCGGTGAGCCCGCGAGACGCTGGCGAAGCTTGGTCCGGGTCCAAGTGTACGACGAATTGAACGTCCGCCGGCCATAATGAATGGGCGGCCATCAGCTATCTCGCCTTCGCCCAGCTTGCTTCATAAAGGCTGTGGCCTTGCGCGTTAATGGGTCCACGCTCTTGATTGCGACAACTGTGGGCGAATGACTTATTCCCGTATCGGGAGGGCCACTTCGATCGGCGCGCAATTGCTGCGTCCCTGCATCAGGCAATCTTGTTCGCGTTGCAGATCGCTGATCGTGTCGGCGATCCACACGCCCAGGCCGACGAGCAATGTGACGATTGCCAGCGCGATGACATTCATGATCATCCGGTGGCGATAATCGATCGGTTCGTCTTGCTCCTGTTCGAAGCGTGCGAACTCGTCGATATCGTCTTCCGCCGGCTCGATCGCGAAGGCCTCACGCGCCGGCTTGCCGGGTTGGCGCGGCGCAAAGCGGAGCACTTGGCCGAACGCTTCGGCGTCACGTGGATCGGGTCGGTTGCGGACCGCCTTTGAACTGCCACGCATCATGGCCAGGATACGCCTCTGCGGCAAAATCGCCAGTCGCCGACCCTATACGCACTAGTGATAAAGCTGCGTAAACATAATGCCGAAACCGTGGCAGCCGTTTCCTGGCTTGGTGTAAGGAGTTGGACTCGCCACGTTCGAAATTCATGCAGACTGGCGGATGTTCCAGCGTTCCGACCGGCCGCTCTACGGAGATCGTCATGAGCAAATATTTTGAACGTCTGCTGTTGCGAGGTTCCGCCATTGCGCTTGCGATCACGGGGATTCAATTCACGGTATTCCTGACGGCGGTGGCGCCTGCCGCCGCGGCAGGCGATTACGACGTCGGCACGATCCATATTTCGCAGCCCTGGGCGCGGGCTACCCCCAAGGGCGCGATTACCGGGGCGGGCTATATGACGATTACTAACAAAGGCAGCGCGCCCGATAAGGTCAGCTGCGTTTCGGACGATGCCAGCGCGCAGTGCGAGATCCACAGCATGACGATGGAAGGCGGGGTGATGAAAATGCGCCCCGTCGAAGGCGGCTTGGAGATCAAACCAGGCGAATCCGTCATGCTCAAGCCCGGCGGTTACCATGTGATGTTCCGCGAGCTGAAGCATCCGCTCGAACAGGGAGCGGCGGTCAAGGCGACCTTGAAGTTCGAGCACGCCGGCACGGTCGAGGTGGACTATCCGGTCCTCGCCCTCGGTGCAGCCGCTCCTGGCGCCGGCGGCGGCGGGACGATGATGCATGGCTCTGGCGGCGGCATGAACATGCAAGGGCCCGGCGGCGGCATGATGCAGATGGACAAACGCTGAGCGTTTACGGCGCGCTCCGAGCGCCCGGCAGGCGCATGAGCCTCGTCCGCACAAAAGCGGCGACCCAGCAGAATTCCGCACGGTCGTCAGACTATTCTGGATCACCGCCTACGCAAGAATGAGCGCACACGCCGCCGCGCGCCCATTATCTACGCCGGTTTGCGGAACGCCGGCTTCATGCCTTGCGGCAACGGCATGCGGAATGTGTTTAGTATCATCGAGACCAGGGCGTAATAGCCGAGGATGCCGATCAGCTCGACAGTGCCCGCGTCGCCTAAGATTTTATGCACTCGCTTGAATGTCGCGGCGCTGACGCGGCGTTTGGCGTAAAGCTCCTTGGCAAACGCGTAGATCGCCAACTCGTCGCGCGGCGCCGATTTAGGCGCTCGGCCGGCCTGGATATCGCGGATGGTCTGCGGCTTGACGCCTTGCTTCTCCGCCATCGGCACGTGCATCGCCCACTCGTATTGCGCTTTCCAGTGCTGCGCAGTCACCAGGATAGCGAATTCGGAGAGCCGCGGCGGCACGCTGGTCTTGAATCGGAGATGACCGCCAAGCTTCTGGGCGAGTTCACCGAAAGCCGGCGCATGCAGATAAACCGCGAACGGGCCGGCCAATTTGAATTGGCCGCGCGGGCCTGACCGGATCGATTCCGCCAGCGCGCGCTGCTCGGCGGTCAATGCTTCCTCTGACAGTGCGGGCAAGCGCGGCGATTGCATATTCGGCATGATTTTCCCCTTTCAGTCTTCGGCCCGCTGGGCGATCGCCTCATTCGTCGTCGCCTGCAACGCCAATCTGCAACGGCAAGACAAATCCGATACTAGTGTCCCGATTCCGAAGTTCGTACGCTTTGTCGGCACGCTCTCATGCGAACTTCGGAATCAAAAGGGACCCTAGCAAATATATAATTCTAGTGCGGTTTTTGGATTTGAAGTTCCTATGAGAGTTTCCGACCGAACTGTAGGAACTTCAAATCCACCGCACTAGTGTCCCGATTCCGAAGTTCGTACGCTTTGTCGGCACGCTCTCATGCGAACTTCGGAATCAAAGGGACCCTAGCAAATATATAATTCTAGTGCGGTTTTT
>WNGL01013008.1_pt1 | contig 21009 bp, 17 predicted proteins | sample 5400591 | NCBI WGS metagenome assembly WNGL01 (sample SAMN13153377, study PRJNA577476) | soil metagenome | isolation source: 80 cm soil or saprolite under Garry oak tree replicate 1 | place: USA:California | collected 2016-06-15 | reverse complement strand
TCATTCTCGAAACCAATGGCTGCGGAATCGCTTTTTACGACTATGACCATGACGGCTGGCTCGACATCCTGGTGCCAGGCGGTTCTCGTCTTGAAGGCGCTCCACCCGCGAGCAGCATCCGGCTCTACAAAAACAACCGCAACGGCACCTTCACCGACGTGACGAAGAAGTCAGGCTTGCAGCGCGTCGCATGGGTCTCCGGCGTTTGCGTCGGCGATTACAACAACGATGGCTTCGAGGACCTGTTTTGTACTTACTTCGGACAGAACAGGCTCTATCGCAACAACGGTGATGGGACTTTCACCAACGTTACCAAACAGGCGGGTTTGTGGAACGAAGTTCCGCGATGGGGCGCAGGATGCACTTTCATCGACTACAACCGTGACGGGCATCTCGATTTGTTTGTCTCCAACTACACTCAATTTGATTTCAAACGGGTCCCAAAGCCCGGAGCCAACAGTAACTGCAATTGGAAAGGTATTCCCGTTGAGTGCGGCCCGCGCGGACTGCCACCCGGATACCACTCGCTATACCGCAACAACGGCGATGGCACTTTCACTGATGTCAGCCGCGCTGCCGGCATTTCGGAACTGCGGGAGAGCTATGGAATGACCGCGGTAGCCGCCGACCTGAATGAAGATGGTTGGCCCGATCTCTACGTGGCGTGTGATTCCACACCCAGTCTGCTCCTGATGAATAATGGTAAGGGCGGGTTCAGCGAAGAGGGAGTACTCCGCGGAGTAGCACTCAGTGAGGACGGCATGGAACAAGCCGGCATGGGCATTGGCGTCGGCGATTACGACCTTGACGGTCACCTTGATCTCTTCAAGACACACTTCACCGAGGACACGAACGGCCTCTATCACAACGATGGCAAAGGAAATTTTGAAGACGTAACTCGCGCCGCCAAAATTGGCGTGGAGACTCGCTATATCTGCTGGGGAGCCGGCATGGTTGACCTTGATAATGACGGCTTACCGGATTTGTTCATGACGACTGGCAACGTGTACCCGCAAATCGAGAAGACTCTTCCGCAATATCCGAGCAAAGGGCCGCGGGTGATATTTCGGAATCTGGGAAACGGCGCGTTTGAAGAATTGATTGACGAGGCGGGTCCAGGAATTGCAGCCCCACATTGCAGCCGCGGATGTGCATTCGGAGACTTCGACAACGATGGCGACGTCGATATCCTGATCGTGAACCTGAACGAACCCCCTTCCCTGCTACGCAACGATCTTCGTGGGAGCCATCACTGGCTGAAGATTAAATTGATTGGCACCAAATCAAACCGCAGCGCGATCGGAGCGCGAGTTGTCGTCCACTACGGCGGTAAGAAGCAGGCACAAGCAGTGCTGAGCCAGTCGAGTTTCTACTCGTCAAACGATCCGCGATTGCATTTCGGGCTCGGTGCGGAGAAGACCGCTGACCTCGAAGTCCACTGGCCGAGTGGTCTAGCGGAGAAATTTAAAGCCGTAACTGTTGACCAGGTATTAACAATAAAAGAGGCAGTAGGAATAATTCCCGGCGCGCGTTCGACTTAGATACCGGCTTACTGCGGACAAAATGGCGGGGGTTACCACTGGACATCTAGCGGGCGTCGGTCAAACTCTGCTTGACGCTTCACTTCCCCGAGCTTCATCTCGATTCTTCTGCGCAACGGCGGTAGCATCGTCGAACCATCCGCAAGGCGTAATGTCAGGACGCGTCGCGCATCGTTCCACGACAGCCTTATACCCATCCACTCGCCTTTGCGGTAATTAAAGGATTTGCCATCGTCCTCGTACAGCAGAAAAGACCCATTGGCTCCTGGATAAATTGAAATGGAGAGCGGCTGGTCTGACTTCTCGTCGGTGTGTTGCTTCACTGGTCCCAATGGGAGAATCGATCCCGCGCGCACGTAAATTGGCACACTTTCAAGATCAACTTGGCGAGTGATCTCTCGTGCGCCCTCGATTCGCTCGCCTGTCCAGAAGTCGTACCACGAGCCCCGCGGAAGATAGACCTGTCGCGCGGTCGCGCCCTTTTCCACCACGGGCGCGATCAGCACATCTCTTCCCCACAAATATTCGTCGCCCCGCACCACCGCGAGGGGATCTTCAGGATAATGGAGCCATAGGGCGCGCATGATCGGCATCCCCATGGTCGCGCACTCATGCACCGCGCTGTATAGATAAGGAAGCATGCGATAACGCAGTTCGAGGTACTTGCGGCAGATGGCCTCTACCTGTGCGTTGTGTAATTCGCTTGCATCCGGAATTGCGGCTCCCTCATAGTTTCTGATCTCAATTGGCCCTGGATCACCCGTGTTCCAACCCCATGGCAGGCGCAGCTTCCAGTTACGCCCGTGACAGCGGAACAGCGGGCAAAATGTTCCAAACTGAAACCAACGCAAGTAAAGCTCGGCGGTGAACTCCTTTGTCGGAACAAACCCTCCAATGTCAGTTCCCCAGTAGGGAATGCCGCTCAGCGCAGTGTTGATCGCGATGGGAACGTGAGTCTTGAGCGTCTCCCATGTCGAGTACACGTCGCCGGACCAGAGAAACGATGCGTAACGCTGCATTCCTGCGTAGCCATTGCGATGCAAAGCATACGGGCGCTCGTTAGGCCGGTCAATCTGCGGACCTTCCCAGTACATCCGGTTTCGAACCAGCCGCGAGGCAGTGTCCAGCGGATCGCCTTCATCTGGCCACCAGCCATCTACTCCCATCGCAAAATCCTTGCGATGTACATTCCAATAGCAGCTTGTTTGTTCCTCGTCGAATTGTGCGAGGTCGCAACCGTCGTGGACAGTTCCGCGAAGTTTGTCCGCAAGGATGACCGCATGCAGCACAACGTGGAGGTTGTCGTTGTGCAGTTGGCGGAGCATCTCTGGCGGATCCGGAAATACATGGGCATTCCAAGCAAACGATCCGTTTTCGGTGTTCCAGCCGGAGGGACAGAAGCCGGTGCCCAAATAGATCAGAGCATCACACGGGAGTTTCTTGGCGCGGAAGGTCTTTGCCTCTGCAAGCACATCTTCGCGGCTGGCCAGTGTGCGATGCGACTGCTGATAGCCCAAACTCCACAGCGGAGGCATTTCTGCATGGCCGGTGAGACGGGCGTACTCTGCCATGATCGTCGCCGGTTCATGTGTGCCTACAAGAAACAAATCAAGCGGCAGCGCGCTCTCCGGTCCGGAGGGACGGAACTTGCTTTCGCCCCCCGTGAAGTCGAAGGTTCCGAATGGTTGGTGAATGAACATGGCCCAACCGGAGGTCCCGATCAGCCATGGAATCGGGACCCGTCCGCCATGAGTTGCAAGCTTGTATCCACCCTGACCACTATGCATGGAGTCGGTTGAGCCCCGGCGATCGAATTGTTGGCCGCCTTCGCCGAGTCCCAGCAGCGGTGCATCTCCGGTAAGGAATGTAAGAGAGCCAGTTGCGGGATCCACTGACAATTGCTGAATGACTTGATTTTTGGAATTTGTGATAGTGAAGTTGAGCGAATCAGAAGCAATTGTGACGTTGAAATCGCCGCACTGGATGGTTCGAACAGCAGGGTGATCACGAAGCCGAGCAACCGGCGTTCCCCAATCGGCTTGAACCAGCGATCCATCCTGAGGAACGGAAGCGAGCTGGCCAGCTGTGATCGGAACAATTGTAAGTCGAAGAGTGCAGGCGCTGATTGAATTGAGCTGAATCTCTGCGTCGTGTCCTGCGATCTGAATTCCGGGAGAGTTCGCTATCAGCTTCGTAGGGAGCAAGACTGCCGCAGACACCGTGCCCATCGCCTTTAGCGCTTGCCTGCGATTGAATTGAGCGCTCATTCTGTATCAATTTTTTACTTTTTGGAGGACAGCCAGTCGCCTGGGAAAGGCGCTTCCAGCGCTCTGCACCACATGCCATGTGTCCATACGCGCACGCTATCGAGTGAGAGCCGGGAAGCACATGCGCCAGAGCACCCAAAAAATCATCCCGCGACTTCCAGCTTTTCTCGTTGCGAAACTGCCTCTCTCGTCACTTCCCCGTCCACCGTTCGCCAGATGCCCAGTGGATTGCTGTTTTTCAGTTCATCCGGCAGGGCCGCTTCGGGGAATCCTTGATAACACACTAGCCGGCAGAATCTATAAATCGCCTGACTACCGACAGAAGTTGACCGGCCATCGGAAGTCGCAGGGAACGGTCCGCCATGCACCATGGCATGGCAAACTTCCACTCCGGTTGGGAAACCATTGAAGATCAACCTCCCAACTTTGCCCTCGAGAACGGAGATCAAATCGCTGAATTCGCGTAAATCTTCTTCCGTGCCGTGAATGGTTGCAGTCAGGTGACCTTCCAATCCGCCAGCAATGCCCATAATCTCTTCTCGTTGTGAATGCCGGACGAGCAGGGTTGACGGCCCGAAAATCTCGCCAGCCAAGTCTGGGTCCATTAGGAAGGACTGTGCGTCCGCCTCGAACAGCGCCACTTCCACGCTGTTATCGCCGCGGCTGCGCGGTTCAGCCAGCAAGTGAAGATTCGTCTTATTTTTGCGCGTGGCAATCCCCTGGCGATAGGAGGAGCGTATGACATCGGTGAGCAAATGAAACGGCGCCGACTCATTCACCGCTTGCTGCAGACTGGCCACGAATCGTGAACCATCCGCTCCCTCAGGGAAGAAGACCATTCCTGGCTTAGTGCAAAACTGTCCCGCTCCAAGGGTGAACGAAGCATGCAGGCCAGCCGCGATCTTGTCCGCATCTTGACGCAACGCGCCTGGCAGTATGAATACAGGATTGGTGCTGCTCATCTCGGCGTAAAACGGAATCGGCTCAGGGCGAGTAGCGACAATGTTCATCAGAAGTCTTCCAGCAGTTCGCGAACCGGTAAAACCTCCTGCCTTCACCCACGGGTGTTTCATTAGCGCAGTTCCAATTTCACCGCCTCCGCCAAACAAAAGAGAAAATACTCCTTCGGGCATGTTGCATCGGCGCACCGCTACCTGCACTGCCCTCCCCACCAGCTCGCTGGTCCCCGGATGGGCGGAGTGTCCTTTAACGATGACGGGATTTCCGCCGGCCAACGCCGATGCCGTGTCCCCACCGGCTACCGAGAAGGCCAATGGAAAATTACTCGCGCCAAACACAACTACTGGACCCAACGGACGCAGAATAGAACGAATGTCCGGCTTGGGCACAGGTTTGCGCTCAGGATCAGCGCGATCAATCCGGGCCATGACCCACGAACCTTCTTCAACGACTTGCGCAAATAAGCGAAGCTGGCCGCAGGTGCGCGCGGTTTCGTTCTGCAATCGCGCTTTGGGCAATGCTGTCTCGAGCGCGCCGCGTTCGATCACCTCCTCTGCAATAGCCTCTACATTGGCTGCTATCTCGCGGAGAAGCGTTCCTTTCTTTTTGCCCGACATCCGACTGTAACTTGCGAAAGCCTCATGCGCCAACCGCACAGCCGCTTTGATGTCATTGGCGGTTGCACAATGGAAATCAGGACCGATGGCTTGATTACGCACAGGATCATGGGCGCGGAAAGTTGTTCCGGTCTCCGCGCCTTGACGAAATCCGATGATGGACCGGCCCGATAGTCTCACGTCTGACCTCCAGATCATTTCGTCGACACAGCCCGCCCGTTCGCCAACTGCGGACGGCTGCGCAATGCATCTTTGATGATCCCCTGAATCTGCGCTAGCGTTTTACTTGTCAGTTCAAGGCGAGGCGGACGTACTCTTGCATTTCCCATTCCGACCTCAGTTTGCACGAGTTTGATGAGCTGAACAAATTCTGGAACCGTGTCCATCCGGAGCAAGGGAAGAAACCAACGATACAATCAAACGCTTTCTCGTGCTCGCAATTGACCGCAAAATTGAAAAGCTCCACGGACTCGCGCGGCAGAGCATTTGCCAGACCGGCGATCCATCCCTTGGCGCCGACGCCGATACCCTCGATTATGGCATCATCCACGCCAACACAAACGGCGGCGTCAGGTCAGTGGCAGTCAATGCAGCGGTTTGATTGTTTCCTTGGCACACATCGGACGAATCGAAGCGGGGGAGCATCGCGTGGAAACGCCATATGACCAACCGCTTCGATCTCGCCGAACAGGTGAATCGCGAGAGCCAGTGTGACGACCAGCGAGGCAAAAAACATGTCTGGCGGATTTACGACTACCCTCATGTGGTCCTGCTTTATTTACAACAAGTACTTGATCGCGAAAGACTATCCCGCGATGGCGCACTACCTGCTGACCGTAACTTCCCCGTTCGCCAGCAACGTCGCAGTCACAACCCCAACTGGGACTTCCAGCTCGCAGCCCGGCTTGCGCCGGAGAAGAACTTGAGCTACGTCGCTCTGCGGTTATTTATTTCTTCTGATATTTACTATTGCCGATCAAGAAAGTCTTTCAACCGTGTATATCCGGCACGGCTGACCGGCAAACGCGTGCCGTCAATCAAGGTGACTACATGAGTGTCTTTTCCATACGGCTCAAGGCGGGTCACACGTTCCAGGTTCACCACGTAAGAACGATGAATGCGTACAAAATTCTTGGGATCGAGCGCGGCTTCGAGGCTTGAGATGGTTTGCTGCTTAAGGTGTTTCTTGCCCTGGGCCGCCAGGGCGACATAGTCGTCTTGCGCTTCGGCATAATCCAACTTTGAAACCGGAATGATCTGCACGCGGGTACCATCCTTTACGACAATGCGCTCTGCGTATTGTCCCGGCACTCGGCTTGAAGCGGAGAGTTCGACTGGACTTGACGCCATTTTCTTGCCGATCCGCTCCCGTGCGCGATCAAGCGCCGCCTCAAAGCGTTCTGCGCGAAACGGTTTCAGCAAATAGTCAACCGCATGAAATTCAAATGCCCGCAGTGCATGCTCGTCATACGCGGTCGCGAAAATCACAGCGAACTCGTCGCCGATCAATTCGAGGACCTCGAAGCCATCGAGTTTGGGCATCTGAATGTCGAGAAAGATGAGATCAGGCTTTAACTCTGCGACCAATCGAACTGCGTCGAAGCCGTTCGAGCACTCGGCCATAACCTCAACCTCGGGATGTGCTGCCAGCATCTCGCGGATGACCTGGCGGGCTAGCTCTTCGTCATCCACGATGATGACGCGGATTTTCGTGTTTGCACTCATACCTGCGTCTCCGCGGGGAAACTGAGCGCGACGCTGAACCGGTCTCCATTGGTCTGCACTTCAAACCTGGCGCGATCTCCATAACTGGTGTTCAGGCGTTGACGAACATTCTTCAGGCCAATTCCCGCGCCCCGGCGTCGCGGAGCTTCCGGATCAAAATTGTTTTCAATTTTTATGGAGAGGCTCTCGGGAGCGCCCTGGCTGATATCCAGACGAATCCAGCCACCGTCTGTCAGGTTGGCGATGCCGTGAGCAACCGCGTTTTCTATCAGAGGTTGCAAGAGCAGGGGTGGCAGCAGGCATTCGAGCACTTTGGGTTCGGTCTTTTCTTCCAGCTTGAGCCTCGCCCCGAAACGAATCTGTTCTACCGAGAGGTATGCGTGCGACAAGGCAAGCTCGTCACGCAACGGGATCAACGCCTTTTCTCCCAGACCGAGCGTTCTGCGAAGGAAATCAGCCAGCAGAATACACATTTCACGCGCTTTTGCGGGATCGCTGGTTGTCAGAGCGCTAATCGAATTCAGGCAGTTGAAAATGAAGTGCGGATTTACCTGGGTCTTGAGGGCCTTCAATTCCGAATCGCGGGCCAGCAGGCGCGCTTCCGACTCGCGCTTCTCAGCTTCATGCGAAGCTTCCGTGGAAAGCAAAACGTAGTGCAGTGCGACCGCCAACAAGTAGAGCAGCACGCCGCTGCCAAACAACAGCGGATAGTCCTTCGCGATCTGCTGGTCCAGTCCTTCGAATGCGGACAGGTAGGCAAGCCCTATAGCAAACCCTCTTGCAATCACCAGCCAAATGCACGCTGCAACTACCGCGGCGGCCAAATGGGCAAGCGCCAACCGAGAAAAACTGGACGTCTGCAGCGGAGTACCTCGGCAGGAATACCACGCTGAGAGACATATGAACGCATAGACGGCGCACAACGGGACCGCCAATGCCACGGCGCGAGTCCAGCCCAATCCCCCAAGAGAGGCAAGAAGGTAGGTCAGGATGCAGGCAAGTGGGACCCACGCGAAGAGGTAGAGGGCAAGTCGCCGAAGTTGGCCAAGAATCGGATGCATAGGGTCGCGTTAATTCTTGACTTCGATCCCCCCGAAAATTGCTACTCCCCGAATAATCAGAGTCTTCGTAGGTCGCGAGGGGTCGGGCTGGAAGTGGCGCGTTTTGTCTTCGTAGGCGCCGAAGATCCCCACACCCTGCACCGATACCAGCCAGTTCTCCGGCACGCGGATTTCGCCGCCGCCGAAGACCGCATTGGCCTCGAGCACGGCTTGATCACCTTCCATGTCAGCGTGCCCGAAATCAACTTTGTACCCGCCGAACACGGCAAACAGATTTCCTCCCGTAAAGTTCTTGGTGTTCACTTGGCGGTCCCCGCCGCCGAAAACGTAAAAGGCATCGAACTGCGGGTTGACAGAAACTGCGGGTTTTTCCTTCACCAGCGCTTGCCAGAGCATTCCCACCCCGGCCACGATGATCAATACCGGCCACAGATCCCAGAAGTGGAAGTGGGTGATCCCCATCTCGTTTAGCTGCAGGAGGACCCCAAGGGCGATCAGGATCGCGCCAGTTGGACGCCCGCCGGCATAAACGAACTTCACCAGGCCTATGACGATGAAGATGCTTGGCCAGAAGTGGATCACAAAACCGGACGGCACAAAACCCAGCTTTTCCAGCAACAGGAACAAACCAACCACGATGAAAACGACTCCTCCGATGACCGGGCCGCGGTCTCTGCGACGCTTGATTTCTTCGGCATGACGCTCGATTTGGTCGGCATGACGCTCGATTTCGTCGGTATGACGCTTAAGTTCGTCGGTCATTTAGCACCCCCTGCGCTTGCTGACTTGCTGGTCCTTTGCGAGCGCCTCTCGGAAATTTTCTTGAACCAGATAGCCAGCCCACCCACTATCAGCAGCAGCGGCCACCAGATTGCCAGCTTGGCCATGAATGGCTCGTTCAGTCTGGAAACAATGGTGAACAGTTTACTCTGCAACATCGCCATCCCCGCGAATGCAAGGCCGGCCGCCATCACTGCTTCCTGGTTCCAAAAGGGGCTGCGTGACATGTTACTTCTCCTTCCAGTGAACTTGAGTGGAGATTAACCGCTGGGCTGGACTAGCGCCTCTTGGTTTCGGCAAGTAGCGGCAAATTACCGGCGAAGCATTTCGCGGCATCTCTGTTATGCTAATAATGCGTCTGATTAGAATCGGTACTTGAGCAGCTTCTTGGCCAACCAGCTAGCACTGCATCTCCGACTCCCTTCGAGCGTAAATAATCTGAAAAGGAACAAAGTAACAACATGGCAGAACAAGGAACAGTAAAGTGGTTTAACGACGCCAAAGGCTACGGCTTTATCAGCCGGCAGAGTGGCGAAGATGTTTTTGTGCACTTCTCGGCAATCCAAGCGGGCGGCTTCAAGAGCCTGCAAGAGGGCCAAGGGGTTGAGTTTGAAGTGACCAAAGGGCCGAAGGGCTGGCAAGCTGAGAACGTTAAGCCGCTGTAAGGCGTCGTAACCAGCTTTTGTTCAAGGAAATGGCGCGGCTTATAGCCGCGCCGTTCTGAATCCAGACAAAATCGAGCAAACCCAAATTTCTTTGCGCGAATTTTTTTCAGCTAGGGAGTCTTCCTGACACGTCACGAACTTACCGCTTGCTACGCACTCATTCGACATAACATACGCACCTATGAATCCGCGGGAGTGGTCGCAGTCGTCAAGGGACGCCCGGGTGCGGAGGCTGCCGTACGCCGCTTCGAAGAGGAGCAGAGTTCTGAAGACCGCCAGAGTGGCTGGCGATATATCCTGGTGGAAGAAAATGGCCTGAAGCCGGGCATGGATCCCCAGGAAGCCACCGAGCAGCGGCAGATGGATCTGGAAGATCGTGAATCCAAAGCCCTGCACCTGGATTCCGCGTCGCTACGCCGCGATTAACTTCCAAACAAGCCTGATCGTTATCCCTGTCAATACCAAGGCAGTTTTCGGCTCCATGAAGCCAGCGCTTTGGGGTGGCGCAGCGCTTCCAGCGCTGCAATAAAGCCTAGATCTTTAGGATAGGCTTTAGCTTCTGAGGTTCACAACAATTCGTCTGCGGAAACCTGATCACTGAAGTCTGTTTCCCGCAGCGGCTAAAGCCGGTCATTCAGCAGGTTCTAATCGCAGCGCTGGAAGCGCTGCGCCACCCCAAAGCCCTTCTCCCAGCCTCCATCTTTCCAACTGTAGCCGTCAGGTCTGAGGAAGCGGGATTTCAGTGACTGTAAACGGGTGTTGGGCTCAAGATGAGATTTTGACCGGTGAATCAGGCACTGGCTTTGTCGGTAAGCGGGAGAGTTCCTGCGTTGCCCGCATCCAGCTCTAGCTGCTCCTGACCGCTCAATGCCGAGACGCGTCCGCGATAAGTCTTTAGGTGAGTGGTGGCCTTGTCGAAGGCTTCCTGCGCCTTCTCGAGATTTTTTCCGACGTTCTCAAATTGGCCCTGGAAGTGATCGAACGATTTCTGCGCTTTGGCCAGTTCCTGGCGGCTCTTCTCGAAGCGGCTCGCTACTTCATACCACTTGTGCACCAGGGCGATGGTCTGCAAAGTCATCAGCAAAGTGTTGGGTGAAACCGGAAAGACGTGTTGCTGGTTAAGCCAGTCGGCCAACTCGCGATTGCGCACCGCCTCCATATAAAGCGTTTCGCTGGGAAGGTACATCAATGCAATTTCGGTGGTTCCGTGCTCCGGCTGGATGTAGGCCTTGATGCGTTTCGCTTCGGCCTTCATCACGCGCACAAATTCGTGTCGCGCTTCTTCGAGTTCCGCTTCCGTGCTGTTCTCAAAAAAGGCCAACACTTGTTCGCGAGGAAACTTGGCGTCAATCGGCAGGCGGCGATCGGGGAAGCTGATCATCGCATCCACTCGTCCACCGCCATTCACCGCGCATTGCATTTCGAACATGTTTGCCGGTAGAAAATCCGATAACAGGCGTTCCAAACTCGCCTCACCAAATGTCCCCCGCAAGTGGGGCAGCTTCAGAAGATTGTTCAGGTCGTTGATGGAGTGCCCGATCGCTCCCACTTCCCTTAGTTGCTCCTCCGCAGCTCGGAGGTGTTGTTGCACTTTCTCGAATTGCGCGAAGCCTTCTTTCAGGTTTTGGTCCAGCTTCGATTGCACTTGGTCGCTTATGGCGAGCAGCTTAGCGCCCACCCGTTCGCGGATGGATTCCAGGCCCTCCGCAGTCTGCTGGTTAAGGCTGTGAAACTCGGTCTTCAGAGCAGAGGTCGTCAGCGCCAGCGAACTGGTCAGTTCTGTCCGGGTCTCGCCCAGCCTTTCGGCCTGTTCCCGGCGGCCAGCCTTCATTTGCTCCTCGACGGTAGCCCGAACGCCAGAGAAGCCATCCCCTAGGCGGTCTGAGACCTGCTGCCGGAGGTCTCCCTTGGTCTGCTCCAGGCGGGAAGCCATATCCGCCGTGGCTGCCGCAAACTGATGGGTCAGGGTCTTCTGCAAGCCCTCGGACTGCTCAACAAGTCGTTTAATTACAGCAGCTTGCGACGAGGCGGACCGTTGGTACAGCAGGAAACCGAGAAGTAGTACCAAGCCACTTCCGATAAATAGCCCAAGCAAAAACGGGAGAGAGGCCAATTGGTAATGTCTCCGGTGTAAGGTGCTTAGCCGGATTCTAGAAGGTATTCTTTCCCAAGCAAAGTTGTTTCTCCCGGGGGCATCTGGAATGTAGGCAAAAGCATGTTCCTGGTCCTCATTACGTCTATTTCCCTGTTTTTCGCAGCGGGCGTAGCTCCGTCCAAGGGGGGCAAGCCCAACACCGCCCCACAGAGCTCATGGCAGCAGGTCTCGCCCTATGAGAGCACTGCTTATGACATTGAGGCCGAGCTTGAACTATTGCAGATGGCCAATGACGACCGGGCGAAGTCCGGATTGGCACCGCTCAAGATGGACGAAGGACTTGTGCGCGCCGCCCGCGCTCACGCCACCAAAATGGCCTCGCAGAATCAGATTTCACATCAGTTTTCAGGTGAGCCCGCCCTTACCCAACGACTTGCCGCAAGTTCAACCTTGCACTTGAACCGCGCGGGCGAAAACGTCGCCATCGCAGAGAGCGCCGAGGAAGCCCATGTCGCTCTTATGGCATCCCCCGGTCACCGCGACAATCTATTGAGTCCCAATTTCAATGTGGCGGGATTCGGAGTCCTACGCGATGGTCACCGGATCTATGTGGCACAGGATTTCGGATTCAGTCTGCCTTCCTACTCCCTGCAGCAGGCCCAGGAATTGGTTTCTGCCAGCGTGGAACAATTGCGCGCCCAGGCCAAGATGCCGCGCTTGCAACATGTGGACAGCAGCAGCACGCAATCAAGCGCATGCGCCATGGCGCGAACTGACTCGCTGAACGCTGCGGCGGCGCCGGCCGGGGCGTACATGCTGCGATACACCAGCATGCAGCCAGAAGACCTCCCTTCAAATATTTCCAAAGTGATCGCCCAACGCGGATTGCACACCTACTCGGCGGGAACCTGCTACGCCCGCACGCAGAAGTATCCCAGCGGGGCGTATTGGGTGGTGCTGGTTTTCGACTCTTTGCGGTTAAAAATCTTTTGACTTTTCTCGATGGAAAAACAAAAGACTTTAACCGCAAAGGTCGCGGAGGTCTTGCATCAATTCAAATTACGCTACTAGGCCGCGGGCGATTCGATTGCCGGTCGGTCCACAGACCTGCTTAAATGAATAGATGGCCGGGGCAAGTCATATCCACGTAGGCACGGCGGGATGGTCCTACAAGGACTGGGAGGGAATCTTTTATCCTCCGGGGATGTCGCGGCGCAAGCAGCATCCACTGGAGCTGGTTGCGCGCTGTTTTGATCTAGTCGAGATCAATACGTCGTTTTACGGACACATCAAGCCGGAGATCGCGAACCTGTGGGCGCGGATTGTTTCCGACGCCAATCCGAATTTTCTTTTCACCGCCAAGCTGCATCGTTCCTTCACCCACTCGCCGCTTTCCGCGATGGAGCCTACATCGGCAGTGTCTATTCGCCCCAATGACGAGGATGAACGCCTGGCGCGCGAGGGACTGGAAGCAATGGCGGCCACCGGAAAATTCGGCGCACTGTTGATTCAGTTTCCGGTCTCGTTCAAGAACACGGCTCTCAATCGCGAATATCTGGAGACCTTGCTTCGCCAATTCATTGAATATCCGCGCGCCGTCGAGGTACGTCATTCTACTTGGAACAATCCCGAGACCATCGCGTACTTCTCGGAGCGAAACGTTAGCTTCGTCAATATTGACCAGCCACAGATCGGGCGGTCGTTGGAGCCAACCTCGCACGTCACTTCGGCGGTCGGTTATGTGCGGCTGCATGGGCGAAATTACGACCAATGGTTCGAGGCGGAAAAATCGGCCGACCGTTACAACTATCTCTATAAATCCAGCGAGCTCGCAGCATGGAAAGACCGCGTTGAAACCATTGCGGAAAAAGCGAAGGTGACGTTTGTGGTTGCGAACAATCACTTTGAAGCCAAAGCAGGCGTGAACGCGCTGCAACTCAAGCACATGCTGACCCGCCGCAGAGTCGTCGCCACCGAGGCTTTACTAGCTCGCTATCCCGAACTGAAGAACATTGCCGACCCGCTCGGCGCAGCGCCGCATGGGGAGAACCTGTCCCTTTTAGCCTAATCGCAGCAAAATACGAAAAACACTGGATTGACAATTTCCGCGGAGGTGAATTCGGTGATCCGACACATTAATCCAATTACCCGCATTACCCTTCTTTCCATATTAGGCGTTCTTCTTTCTGCGCTTCCGAAATCGGCCGCCGCGCAGTGCGGGACCACGCCTCCGACCGGCTCCGTCACATGGACCACAAACTGGTGCGACGAATTCAATGGCGCCGCGAACAGCGCGATTAGTTCCACGAATTGGACGTATGACACCGGCGGAGGCGGGTTCGGCAATAACGAACTTGAAACTTATTGCGCTCCGACGTCAAACACTTCGCCATGCAGCTCAAGTTCGCCCAACGCATACATAGACGGCAGCGGTCATCTCGCCATCCAGGTTCGGCTCGTGGGAAGCACCTATACTTCGGCGCGTCTCAAAACCCAAGGCTTGCAAAGCTTCCACTCAGGCCGGATTGAGGCGAGCATTCAGATGCCATCGCATGCAGGATTGTGGCCCGCGTTCTGGAATCTAGGCTCGCAAACTGGCGTCCGGTGGCCGACCGTCGGCGAATCGGACATCATGGAAAACTGGCCTACTACTTCGAACATTCCGGGACCGGGTGCGACAGGAAATTGCTCAACCATTCATACCAAGGTCACAGGCGGATCGGGGAAGGGCAAGTGCTTCACGCTTCCGAACAGCGGCCGGGTCGATACGGCGTTCCACGTTTATGGCGAGATCTGGTCAGCCAACATGATTCAGTTTTATGTCGATGATCCGACGCAGCCGTTTTTTGTGGTGACCGCGTCGGATTTGCCTTCGGGTGACGTGTGGCCGTTCAGCAGCTCTGCCGATGCGTTCTTCCTCATCACGAACGTCGCTGTGGGTGGAACGCTTGGCGCCCCAACCGATTCTCTAACCGGAAGCCAGCTGCCAATGCTACTGGACTACGTACGCCAATATCTGCCTTCGGCGGTACCCCCGCCGCAGATGACAGCTGGAAACATCACCGTCACGGCAGGCGCGACTAGTGGCAATACAACAACCCTCAACGTGCTTGGCACGAACGGCTCAGGCCGGGTTACGTTTTCATGCACCACAAACGCGCCGAAGGCAAGCTGTGGAGTTACGTCGAGTGATTCGATCAACAATCACACAGTTGATTTCAGTAATTCGAGCTCTGCCACCGCCACCGTGACGGTTACAACTACCGCAAACACTGGGCACGGCGGGCATTCTAATGGAACGCCTCCGGGCAGCTACACCATGACGGTGAATGCCTTCACGGAGAGCAGTTCGGACGCGACCAAGCCGTCCGCGAACACAACGTTCAATTTGACGGTGAATTGATTGCCATGAAATCGGAAACAGGGTGAGGTTGTTGTTGACAAAGCAGCAACTCTGAAATATTTTCGTCGCACATGAAACTACTATTGCTTGCGACGTTGGGCCTGTTTCTGCTGTTCCCCTCCACATCCGCTCTCGGGGCCGTGTGTCCAACGCCGCCCCAGACAGGCACAGTCAGCTGGACCACGCCTTGGTGCGACGAGTTCAATGGCGCGCTAAACAGCCCGATCAGCACGGCGAACTGGACCTTTGACACGGGCAACAGCGGGTTCGGAAACAATGAGCTCGAAACCTATTGCGATCCGTCTTCGAATGTTGCGCCCTGCAGCACTAGCACGCCGAATGCGTTCATTGATGGAAGCGGACATTTGGCGATCCAGGTTCTGAGTCCGGGGGCGAATACTTGGACTTCGGCACGTCTGAAGACTCAGGGACTCCAGACCTTCAACTTCGGTCGCATCGAAGCAAGCCTCCAGATTCCGTCGCACACTGGATTGTGGCCGGCGTTCTGGATGCTTGGGTCGCAGCCCAATGTTTCGTGGCCGACCGTGGGCGAGTCTGACATCATGGAAAACTGGCCCACCGCCTCGACCATCGCTGGCCCTGGCGCAATCGGCAATTGTTCAACCATTCATACCCAGGTCACCGCCGGCTCTGGCAAAGGCCATTGCTTCACGTTTCCAAACGGCGGGCGGATTGACGATCCCGGAGGCCACATTTACGGCCAAATCTGGTCGGCTAACATGATTCAGTACTACATCGATGATCCGACGCAGCCGTTTTTTGTGGTGACCGCATCCGACCTGCCCGCGGGAGACACGTGGCCTTTCAGTAGTCCGGCGAATCCATTCTTCATCACCATGAATATTGCGGTCGGAGGAACGCTCGGTGCCCCGACTGATTCAGCCACCGGCAGCCAGGCGCCGATGCTGGTCGATTATGTACGCCAGTATGTTCCCTCGGCTGTTTCTCCGCCGCAGCTCACGCCGAACGGGAACATCACGGTCAGCGCCGGCGCGACCAGCGGCAACACGACCACCGTGGACATGGTCGGAACGATCGGCACGGGAAGGGTCACCTTCACTTGCACCACCAATGCTCCGCAAGCGAGTTGTGGAGTCACTTCGAATGATTCGCTAAACAACCACACAGTTGATTTCACTAGCTCTGCTACAGCCAGCCCCACAGTGACGGTAACCACCACCTACTTCGCAGCCTCCGCAGGCATAACGGGCAGAAACTGGTTGGGCATTGCTGCAGGGATGCTACTTGCCTTGGCAGTCGGCGGAGCGATGCGAAACGGACATGGGATCAGAATAGGCGTTGGTCTGGCCAGTATTGTGCTTGCAATCGCAATGCTTCCGGCGTGCGGTGGGGGATACGGCAGCACCACGAATGGCCCTCCTAGCAGGTCCGGCACCCCGAGTGGCAGCTACAAAGTCACGGTGAATGCGTTCACGGTCAGCAGCACGGACGCATCCGTTCCAAGCGCAAGCACCAGCTTCAATCTCACGGTGAATTAGACCACGTGGGGACAGCCGCCCTCGGCTGGCCTGCACGCAGAGTTGCAGCATCGAGAGCTTCGCTCGACCGGACAGCCGAGGGCGGCTGGCCCCACGTGGTTTAAATTTATTGCCGGATTCTCGGGTTCGCGACTGAGTAAAGGAAATCGGTCAGGAAATTCACGAGGACATAAGTCAGTCCGATTGCGAGAATGCAGCCCTGTACCAAGAAGTAGTCGCGGTTTCCGATTGCATCAACCGTCAATCGCCCAATTCCTGGCCAAGAAAAAATCTTTTCGGTGACGATGGCTCCCGCCAGCAAGGCCCCGAACTGAAGCCCGAGCACGGTCAGAACCGGCAGCATCGCGTTGCGAAGTGCGTGACGATAGACAACCGTGGGCTCCGGTAGCCCCTTGGCTCGTGCGGTGCGAATGTAGTCCTGGCCAAGTTCTTCCAGCATGGCAGTCCTGACCATTCGCGTGAGAATCGCCGCCAATGCTCCGCCCATGGTGATTGCGGGGAGCACAAGATGCGCGATGCTTCCCGACCCCGACACCGGCAGGAGTCCGAGCTTGATGGAAAAGAGCAAAATCAGAATCGGACCGAGCGCAAAATTCGGGAATGAGAGTCCGAAGAGGCTTACTACACTAAGCAGTTTGTCCTCCCACATTCCTCGACGCTGCGCCGAGCGCACACCAGCCGGAATCGAAATCAGGATCGCGACCAGCAGTGCCGCAATCGTCAATTGGAGCGTATAGGGATAACGCTTCACGATCAGGCTGCTGACGCTTTGGTTGAAGCGGAGCGATGGCCCCAGGTCGCCATGTAGGACGCCTCTCCAGTAATGCAAGTATTGTTGGCCGAGGGGTACATCCAGTCCATAGGCGTGACGCGTAGCCGCGACATCGGCTGCTGGAGCGCCCTCGCCCAGCATCTGCAGGATCGGATCTCCGGGAACGAGGTGGATGAGTAGAAAAACAACAGAAACGACCAGCCACAGCACGGGTAGCGCGTAGGCGGCTCGATGAAGCAGATAGCGAAGAGTTCTCACTGGATTCCCGTTCGCAGAGCTGCGCTCCGGCTTGGGTTCCCCCTTCGAAAGACGCGAAGGGTGGGGCAACCTAGCTCTTGAAAATTGTCCGATTCAGTATGCTTGGGGCTAGGGTTCCCCGTCTAGTAGGCAGGGATGCTGCAAGCACTCAATCGCCGGCCTGCGCGGCTGCCGGCTGTACGTCTTCGATCCTCACGCGGGCAATGCGGTGACCATCCATCTGGTCAACGGTAAACCTTCTCCCACCGTAATAGCAGGAATCGCCGGTTGCAGGAATCTTCTGCAGTCGCGAAAGCATGAAGCCGGCCAGGGTTTCGAACCCCGCGTCCCTCGGTAGCAGCAAGTCGTATTGTGATTCTAGGTCGCGAAGACCAACGGTGCCATCGAGCACCAGCGTCTTGCTTTCGCCGAACTGCGCCGCCTCCGGAGACACGACATCGAACTCATCTTCGATTTCGCCGACCAGTTGTTCCAGAATGTCTTCTACGGTGATCAGGCCGGCGGTTGATCCAAACTCATCCACAACAATCGCCATGTGACGTTTGCGCTCTTTAAATTCTTCCAATAGTTCGGAGAGCGGTTTGGTCTCAGGAATTACAAGCGCGTCGTGCATGACCTGACTGACCTTCATTTCTGAGATTCGCGACGGGACGCTCTGCGGTGGCCTGGCAGTTAGCCGCGCGCCGGCCCAGCGCATCAGGTCCTTGGAATACAGCACACCAATAATATGCTCGGGACCACTCTTTGGGTCGTAAACCGGAATGCGCGAGTGCTGTTCCTCGACTACGCGATCAATCGCGTCTTGTAAGGTCAGATCGCCGGGAAGCGAGAAGATGTCGGGACGGGGTACCATCACTTCGCGGGCAGTGATGTTCTCGAGCTCGAGCGCGTGATGCACCATTTCTTCCTGGGTGGGAGCAATCTGTCCCAGTTCCCTACTCGCCGTGACAATCAGTTTGACCTCATCCGCCGAGTGAACCGGCCCTTGACGCATTTTTCGCAGCCCGAAGACTTTCAGCACCGATCCCGCGGCCTTGCCCATCACGAAGATAACCGGGCGCGTAAGGGTAAGAAAAACTTCCATGGGAGCAGCTACCGCGAGTGCAACCTGCTCCGCTCGCTGCAATGCGAGTGACTTCGGTACCAGCTCGCCTAGAATCACGTGCATGCAGGTAATCAGTCCGAATGCGATAGCAATGGCGATGCCGTGGGCGTAGGCAAGCGCGTGAGGCACCTTCTGCAGAAATTGGAAGCCTTCGACGAAGTGGGCCACCATGGGCTCGCCGATCCAGCCCAGGGTCAGGCTGACTACAGTGACGCCAAGCTGCACCCCGTTTACAACTTCATCCAGCTTGCGGTGCAGTCGTTGAACAATGCGGGCACTGATACGCCGCGCTTCGATGAGTTGCTGGATGCGCGTTTCGCGCACACTGACCAGAGCAAATTCCGCGGCAGCAAAGAAGGCGTTGGCCGCAACCAGGAATACGATGAGCAAGACCCGGAGCAACACGAAGGCGATCATCTTGCTTTTCTGCTTTCGCCAACCACGGCTAATTCTAGCATTCCAAAGGTGCTGGCGGTTTCCCAGCCCGGCTTCCGAGAAGTTACAATAGGAGCGGATCGAGATTCGCTTCAAAGCGAGCGATAGCCAAAGGTTGATTTAGAGAGTCCCCGGTAGTCTGCTTCCCTTTCTCGTCTAGGTTGGTCTAACAAGAGGACCCTGGAACCCGCAACGCTTTCTAATTTTCGGTTTTGTGGCGTGGAACAATTCTGTGCGGCACATCGTACTAGTTAAGAGAGATATGGAACAGGCTGTACTTTTCAGGAGGCAGATGTGAACGGTAACGTAAACGGTCGCAAGAAGCGGCGTAAACGCATCATCATCATTTCCGCAATCGTTGTTGTGCTGGTGCTGATCGTAGGTGTTGCGGTTGCTTTCTCCCATGGCAGCTCGAAAATAGATCCGTCGAAGCTCGGCAGCGTTGAGCAGCACGACCTGGCCAAGAGTGTGGTTGCTACGGGAAAAGTCGAACCCATCACCAAGGTTGAGGTGAAATCCAAAGCCAGCGGTATCGTGAAGAAGCTTCTGGTCGAGTACGGCGACCGGGTTAAGAAAGGTCAACTCCTGGCGCAGCTCGACAAGATCGAGATTGAAGCCGGTGTCGAGCAGTCCCGCGCCGCTTTGCAGGCCGCGCAAGCCAATCTGAAGGGCGCAGAGGCTGATTATGAGCGGGCCAAGGTGGACGCCGAAAGTCCAGACGTTCCTCTGCTTAAGCGCTCCTATGACCGCGCCGTGCAGATGGCCAAGGATGGTGTGGTTTCCGAGTCTGCGCTCGACGACGCTGAAAGAGCGTACAAGCTCGCGATCAACAAACAAAACGTCGCCAGGGCACAGATGATTGTTCTACAAGCCAAGATTGCTCAATCAAAAGCGCAAGTCGCGCAAGATGCAGCCAGCCTCAAGCAATTTGAAGAGCAATTGAACTACACCGACATTACTTCGCCGCTTGACGGAATTGTTCTTTCCCGTGATGTGGAGATGGGCGATGCAGTCAGTTCCATCCTGGTCCTGGGTTCAGGCGCGACCCTGGTCATGACCCTCGGCGATACCAGTCAGGTCTATGTCAAAGGCAAGGTGGACGAGAGCGATATTGGACGCGTTTATCTTGGTCAACCCTCCAGGATCAAAGTCGAGTCTTTCAAAGACAAGACCTTTAATGGCGTCGTAACCAAAATATCTCCGATGGGCGTCGAGAAAGACAACGTCACTACTTTTGAAGTGCGCGTCTCCATCAATAACCCTGGAGGCGAGCTGAGGGCTGAGATGACCGCCAATGCCGAGATCATCCTGGAAGAGCACAAGAACGTGCTCCAGATTCCTGAAGGCGCGATCATCTACGACAAGGATCGTAAAGCTTCAGTCGAGGTTCCCGATCCGAAGGGCAAAGATGGAAAACGCAAAGTCGCCATCAACATTGGCATTTCCAATGGGGCCAAAACTGAAGTCTTGAGCGGGTTGAAAGTAAATGATCAGGTCATTCTGCAGTAAGTCTCATGTGGATGTGCGGGTTTTCTGGGTACGGATACAGGCTCCGTGCCCATTTTCTTGAGATTAGCAGTTTACGGCCAGGAGGCGTTATGCGATCAACGGCAGTAGCTTTCAGGTACGCGATTCTCACTACCGCTGTAGCGCTTACGATCTGGACTCTGCCTGCGCAGGGGGCAGCCCGAGGCGAGTTCGCGCGCACCCTTCAGGTCAATGGCGCCGTGAATCTGCAAGTTGAGACCGGTTCAGGCTCAATTGATGTGCGGACCGGGTCTTCTAGTGAAGTACGCGTTGTCGGC
>WNGL01002810.1_pt1 | contig 21013 bp, 18 predicted proteins | sample 5400591 | NCBI WGS metagenome assembly WNGL01 (sample SAMN13153377, study PRJNA577476) | soil metagenome | isolation source: 80 cm soil or saprolite under Garry oak tree replicate 1 | place: USA:California | collected 2016-06-15 | reverse complement strand
CCCAACCGCCGAAACAACACTCACCGCCTCACTGAGGCCGTCGGGGTGCCCCACCACCCGCACCACCACCCGCACCACCACCCGCACCACCACCCGCAGCGGCGGCCCCGGGACGCGCCGAATCACACCAGCCACCTAGAAGGATGTGGCCGCCTTCGTCCAGCCCCAGGTCTTCAAGGTCGATAGTCCCTGGCACCGGGGGCTCCTTCCGCATTGTAGAAGCCGGTCTCGTCGACCGCCTGCGCCAACGCCACGTAGCCCTCCGTGCGGGGCGGTAGCCACTGCTTGAGTCCTTCGAGGTCAAGCAAGGGACGGGCGTCGTCGTCGGCGTAGTCCATGCCCAGCAGCGCTCGGCTGAACGAGTGCAGCGCGCCCGGGTCGGCGGCGGGCCCGGCGGTCATCATGCAGTGGTCATATGGCGGGGTCTGGGCGATGACTCGCACGGACCCTGCGGGCAGCGTGCCTTCGCGTCCGAACAGCAGGAGGTTCCCGTCGATCATGCAGGCAGCGTCGGCGTCGCGTCGCCGCAGCGCCTGTGCGGCGTCGCGTTCACCGCCGATGTGGTCGCCGTGCAGACCCACGCCGACGTCGAAGCGACGCACCCGCAGGTCGACGTCTGGGTCGAGGCCGGCGCGGCGTAGCAGCGAGAGGGGCAGCAAGGTGGCCTGAGGGGAGTCCACGGCTCCGGTGGCCACCACCCGGCCACGCAGGTCAGCGGGTGCCCCGATGCCGGAGTCTGCGGGTACGACGATCACGGAGGTCAGGTCCCGGTCGCTGTCGCGCATTGCGACGGGTTGGACGGCCAGGCCACGGGCCGCGGCCAACCGGGTGGCCCTGATCCAGGCCAGCGGTGAGTTCCAGGCGATGTCGATACGCCCGTCGACCAGGTCGTCGACCTGCCGCTCGTAGTGGGAGTACAGCACGAAGTCGAAGTCGAGGGCGCGCGCCCGCAGCCACGCTTTGAACCCTTCCCAGATCGTGACGACTTTCGGGTCGTAGGCCACTGCGCCGAGCATGAGGGGGCCGCTCACGCGTCGGCCGCGTCGAGCAGCGGCAGCCCGCACAGGGCCCGTCCAACGAAGTCGTGCAATGCCTCGCTCGTGGGTGCCATGACCCGGGAGGCCAACGAGTCGCGCAAGCGTCGCTCGATGCCCAGCTCTTTGCGGAACGCGGCGCCGCCGCACGTCTTCATCGCGAGGTCGGCCACTGCCGCGGCGCTGTCGCCGGCCGCGGCCTTGACCTGCAGGACAAGCAACTGGGCATCCTCGCGCCCACTCTCGACCGCGTCCAGCGCGTCGTGCACCAGAGCGCGGCTGCGGTCGGTGTCGATCCGCATCCGTGCGAGCGCGGCCCGGGCCTGGACCTGGCCGGAGAGGGTCTGCCCCAGGTGCTCCAGCCGGGTTCGCGCCAGGTGCTCGGCTGTCTCCGCGGTTACCGCCTGCATTAGTCCGACGCTGGCGGATGCGTTGAGCATCAGAAACCACGGCAGCGCGGCGGACAGCGCGATGTCCAGCCCCGCGCCGTCGGCGCCGAGGATGGCACTGCCGGGCACCCGTACCCCGTCGGCGACGATCGGGCAGGAGTCGTTGCCGCGCAGCCCCAGGCCGTCGAAGTTCGCCGACACCGACAGGCCCGGGATGCCCGAGGGCACCAGCCACAGCGACATCGGGCCCGCCGCCGACAGCGGCCGGCTTGACCACACGTAGCTGTCTGCCTCGTGGGCGGATGTCACCCAGCTCTTTCGGGCATCGAGTACGACCTCGTCGTCGGCGGCCGTTGCTGTGGACATCGGGGCCCAGAAGTGACTACGCGAGCCGGTTTCGGAGAACGCCAGGGTGCTCAGGTGACGGCCGGAGGCGACCTCACGCAGCACATCGCCACGGCCGGTCGCGCCCAGCACCGCCAGGGCACTGTAGTGCATCATGACGATCATCGCTGTCGATCCGCAGGCGGCGGAGAGCTGGCGGACCACGTCGGCGCCTTCCCGAAGGCCGCCCGCGCCGCCGCCAAACTCTTCCGGCACGGTCAGGCCGAGCAGACCAGCTTCGGCCAGCGCGTCGATGGTCTTGCGGGGGAAGTGTCCCGACTGGTCGGTCTGCGCGGCCTCGGGTGCGACGATCTCGTCGATGATGCGGGTCAGTGCCTCTTGATAGGTCATCAGGATCCTTTCCGGAAATGAGGGGAGCGGCGCCGATCCGTCAGCCGACGGTGAGGGTGTGTGGTCGGGGTGCTACGAGCTCGCCGATGACGGGCGCTCCGGGTACCTCGCCGGCCACCAGCAGGCCGCCGGAGGTCTGGGCGTCGGCCAGCAGCAGCCGGTCGAGTTCACTGACACCGGTGCCCCAGGCGACGTGGGGGTTGACCCAGTCGAGGTTGCGGCGGGTGCCCCCGCTGACGAAGCCGTCGCGGGCGGCGTCGCGGGCGCCGTCGAGGTAGGGCACGGCGGCCGGGTCGAGCACGGCGCTGACACCGCTGGCGCGGGCCAGCTTGTACAGGTGGCCGAGCAGCCCGAAGCCCGTGACGTCGGTGGCGCACACCGCCCCGGCGGCCAGCGCTGCCGCTGCCGCATCCCGGTTCAAGGTGGTCATCGCGTCGATGGCCTGCGCAAACCGCTCCCCGGTGGCCTTGTGGCGGCTGTTGAGCACACCGATGCCCAGTGGTTTGGTCAGGCTGATCGGTGTCCCGGGCTGCCCGGTGTCGTTGCGCAGCAGCCGGTTCGCGGTGCCGACGCCGGTGACCGCCAGGCCGTACTTCGGCTCGGGGTCATCGACGCTGTGCCCGCCGGCAAGGTGGCAGCCGGCAAGCCTGGTCACGTCCCGCCCGCCGCGCAGCACCTCGGCGATCAGCTCGGCGGGAAGCTCGCCCCTGGGCCAGGCCAGGATATTGACCGCCACGACGGGTTCGCCGCCCATGGCGTACACGTCGGACAGGGCGTTGGCGGCGGCGATCCTGCCCCAGTCGTAGGGGTCGTCCACAACCGGTGTGAAGAAGTCAACGGTGGAGATGATCACGTGGTTGCCGGAGAGTCGCACGACGGCGGCGTCGTCGCCGGTCTCGAGCCCCACGAGCAGTTCGAAGCCAGTGGAGAGGGTTGGGGCGTCACCGAGGCCGGCCAGCACCGCCTCCAGTTCCCCGGGTGGGATCTTGCATGCGCAGCCGCCGCCGTGGGCGTACTGGGTCAGCCGCTTGGGAAGTGTGAAGACGCTGCCGGTGTGGGTGTCGCTGTCCATGGGTGCCTCCCCCATCGCTTGTCGTGCTGGTCATCAACCGCCTCGGCCTACGACTCCTCGGATACCGGCCCGGCGGGGATCACCGGCACCGGTTCGGGTAGCGCGCCGGGCAGGGCCGAGGGGGAGGGCGCCCTGGGCCGCGGCACCATGGAAACGCCGGAGGACGCACGCCGCGTCGCGCGGCGGTCCAACCACCGCCGGGAAAGCATCAGCGGCACGATCGCGGTCATGACGATAGCTCCGGTCAGCCAGATCTTCACACCCCACAATGCCGCGCCGAGCACCAGCAGCGCCGCGTTGAAGACGGTGAGGATGACGCCCACGGCCGTCCATCCGCGCGATAGCAGCACAGTCTCGCCGCGCCGGCGGCGGCGCAGGCGAAGGATGACGAAGCTCAGCGGCAGCAGCACGAACACGACGAGGTAGCCCACGTTCGCCGAGGCGACGACGTCGACGACGTTGGTGCCGAACAGGCCGACGAGAACCGCGATCACGGCGGCGTCGTAGATGACCGACATCACCGGCACGCCCTGCTTGTTCACGCGGGAGAAGGACCGCGGCAGGTAGCCGTCGCGCGACATCTGGTAGACGGTGCGCGACGAGGCGATGATGTACGCCTGCGCGCCGAGGACCAGCGCCCCGGCGAGCATGAGCCCGACCACCACCTTGCTGGCGTGGCCGAACACGTGCTCCGCGGGGGCGAGGATGACGGTGTCCGGGTCCTGGCTCAGCGCCTCGGGCCCGACCAGCGCGGTAATGACCAGCGGCACGGCCGTGAAGGCTGCCAGACAGGCCAGGCCCGCCGCGCTCATCGCGCGGGCCGCGGTGCGGCCCCCGTCACGGAACTCGGCGACGACTGTGGAGGCGATCTCCGCGCCGTAGGCCGACCAGGTCGCGACGAAGAACCATTTCAGCGCCAGCACGGCGGTCGACCCGGAGCTGTGGCCCGCCGGGGCGTGTGTCGGCCAGAGGTTGCCCATGTGCCACAACGAGGGGTGCGCCAGCGGGGCGAGCAGCAGCGCGAGCAACGGGATGCCGGCCAGCACGGCCAGCGCGGCGGAGAGCCGGATGGTCACCCGCAGCCCCAGCGTGTTCACCCCGTACAACACCGCGGTGATGACGAGGCTGAGCAGGATGACGTTGACGCCCGGGGCGACGGCGGCGCGCAGGTACTGCGCGGCGAGGATGAGGTTCACCGCGATGCCCGGGGTCCACGCGAACCAGTAGCCCCAGCTTGACAGTCCGGCCAGCCACGGTGTCCGGGCTCCCAGCGCCTCGTGGGCGTAGGTGGCCGTGCCGCCGGCGCGGCTGGGGGAGTGCACCGCCAACTCCGCGATCAGGAAGCACTGCAGCAGGCCGATGAGGGCGGCCCCAGCCCAGGTGAGCACCTGTGCGCTTCCCAGATCGGCCGCCATCGCACCCATCGCGATGGTGATCTGTAGTCCGGCTCCGATTGCCAGCAGTACCGCAGATGACCAAGAAATCGACCGGCGTAATACGACAGTTTTCCCTGGCGAAGTAGGATTCGGCTCGTTTTCGTTTAAGGCTGTGAAGGCAGGATTTCCCCCGTGCACGGCTCTCCCCCGATTTGGATGCGTCGATGCCGCAGCGAAACTGCTGCGTACTTCTTACGCCGTCGTAGCCCCAGGCACAACCCGTTGGGTGTCCGCAATACGATATGCGGTGTGAACTCGCGGAAACATGACACGACAAAGGACTAGTAGATAGGCGCGAAACAAGAAACCGACACGGAGTCGGATATTCTGACGTTTCTTGTTATGTCAAGTCCCTTAAACGATGGCGACGATTCATCCATTGATGATGACTGCTCCGACATGGGACCGTCGCACCGCGGCGAGGTGGTCCGAGTGGTGTGGCGGAGGTGGACGGGAATCGAACCCGCCGGACGGGGATACCCCGTCCCACCCGCTTTGAAGGCGGGGAGGCCCACCAGGAACCCAGACACCTCCGCGGCACACCGTAGCGCACAGCCGCCGTCTCGCGGGGTCCCGAAAAATTGGTGACCAACGCGATCCCCCTGAGAAGTGGGGAACAGAAGCGCTGGTCAGTGCCGCAGTTTGGCCTCCAGGCCTATGAGGATCAGGTCGAGGCCGAACTCGAAGGCGGCATCGGCGTCAGCCGCTGCCCGGCCCCCCGACGGGTCGGCCGGCGCACTCAACCGTTGCGGCGCCACCCGTCGCGGCCGGCAGCCTCGAGCATGCCGGCCGCACAGCCACACGTGGCGCCGGGACCGGCGCAGCACGACACTCCGATCGTTCCGGACTCGCTCTGCTGCAGGAAACCCAAGATGTAGCCCAGCAGGGTCTGGTAGGCGTGATCGGCCTCCCGGGGCTCGAAACCTGCCCCGCACAAGAGCGCCAAGGTGGCCTGCGCCGGACGCAGCAGCGCCTCGGTGTGCACCTGTTGGCTGGTCAACAGCCCCACGAAGCTTCGATGACGCTGCGCCAGGCGCCGGAAGGAACGCGCTCCCACCCGGAGTTGCTCCACCCACCTCAACCCGGGGTCGGTCGGGATCTCCAGTTGCGTGAGTAGGCGCTCCAAAACACCGTTGAGCAGCGCAGACTCAGAGGTCCGGAAGTTTGCTCTGCGAACTTGTTGAATGTGGATCAGGTTTTGTTGATCGTGTAGGTGATGGGGCGGGGGTCGCCGGGCATCCGTGGCGGGCAAGTGTTGATCTGTTCTAGGAGCAGGCTGAGGGCGCGGGTTAGGCGGCGGGTGTTGGGTCGGTCGAGGGTGACGGTGACTGCCTGTGGGGTGTAGGTGATGGTGCCGGTCAGGTGTAGCAGGTTGCGGGTGATGGCCCGGTACTCGCGTGGGTCTTGCAGGTAGGCGTTGAGTTGGTGGGCGAGCCAGTGTTCAGCGTTGTGGGCGAGTAGGCGTAGCACCATTTGCAGCCCGCGGCGGCTGGCGCGGTGGATGGCGCGTTTGGCGTCGGGGTTGACCTGGTTGGCGGGGAGCTTGGCGGGGATGCCGCGGAGGGCATCCTCGGCGTCGGCGATGGCCCGGTCCACCTTGTCGATCTTTTTCTGGGCGGCGAGGGATGCCCGGTTGATGGCGGCGATGGTGAGGGTGCGGTCGGTGTGGGCTTCGCCGATGGCCGCGCGGAGCGTGTCGCGTTCGGTTTTGAGCCTGTTGAGGTGGGTGCGGGCGGCCACGCGGGTGGGGTTGTCGACCTGGCGGGTGTTGGTGTCGATGGTGGCGGTGTAGTCGGCGAGGTAGTCGATGCCGTAGAAGTCCAGGTATTTGAACAAGTTCTCGATGCGCCAGCGGGCGCGTAGGAACCAGATCAGCGCTCCGGCGCAGGCGGTGATGTCGGAGGTGAGGATCTGCAGCACCGCCTCGCCGTGTTCGAACAGGGTGATCTGGCGGCATGGTCCGTAGTCTTTGATGGTGACGGTTTCGTCGGTGTGGACGACGGTGCTGGTTTTCCCGCCACGGGTGAGCCTGGCTGCCACCGGTAGGTGGGTGGGGGTGGTGAGGGCGCCGCGCCGGTAGGTGATCCAGTCGGCGTTGTTGTCGCGGCAGGTGGTGAACACGCTGGCGTAGGCCCCGCCCCGGTCGAACCCGAGCATGATTTTCGCGTGTTCTCCGGTGATTGCTCTCAGCTCGGCCAGGGCGCCGGGCAGGGTGGTCGACAGGCCGGAGGGCTCGCCGGTGGTGAAGGCCACCGCCCGTCCGGACAGGTCACAGACGGTGGTGTCGACCCGGCCGGCCTCACCGCGGCGGCGTTTGGTGTTGTAACCCTTGCCCACCGGCAGCTTGCCGGCGTAGGGCATGAAGTGCTCGTCGACGAAGTACACCCCGGACTCGCACGGGTCGGCGTGCAGCATCGCGGTCGCGAACGCCCGTTGCAGCTCGAGGGGGTCGCAGGCGTCGGCGATGGCGGCCAGCCGGGGCCGTAGCGTGCGCAGTTCGGGGAGCACGGTGATCCCGGCGGTCGGCCCGACCTGGGCCCGGTCGGGGTGCTTGGCCTGCTCGATGCTGGAGAACCCCAGGGCGAACACCGTCGACACGGCGGTCAGTAGCGCGACGTCGTCGAAGCGGTGCCCTGGCACGGGTGTGGCTACCGAGGAGAACACCGCGGTGGCGGCTACCCGGTCGGTGAACGCGTGCAGCAGCATCACCCCCGCGTAGCGGGAGCAGAACGTGCCGTGGGTGATACGGGCCGACGCCCGCGGCAGCGGCACCTGGGGCGCTTCGACCACCCCGGTCGGGTTGGACGCGTGCGTGGGATGCGTCGGCTCGTGTTCGGTATCGCTGGGCGCCGCTGCCACCACGTCGGCGTCGATGTCCAGTGGGTCCTGCACCGTGGTCGAGGTGTCCGCGCTGGACTCGGCCGCGTCGCCCTGCTCGGTCAGGGCCCGGCTCACCGTCGAGTTGTGCACGCCCAACCGGCGCCCGATCTCCACATTGGACAGGCCATCGTGCTTCCAGGTAATCGCTTGGGTCAGTTGCCGCGCGGACAGTTTGGTCGGACGTCCCGACGGGCGCAGCAGCCCGGCCGACCCCTCTCGCAGCGCCCGGCGGTACACCGTGGCCACGTACTGCTCAGTGAGCCCGAACACGGCGGCGACCACACGGCCGGGAAACCGCAGCGACCGCAGCGACGCCACGACCATGTTGCGCATGGCGACATCGGCGGGCGCGAAGGCGAACAGTGTGGCGGCGCCAGCGGTGACCACCATCCGGTCGGACGCCATGGTGCAGCGCAAGTCGGCAGGTTCGGGCATGCCGTCCAGGATGGACGCGAAGGCGATAGACACCCCGTCATTCTACCAAGATTCAACAAGATTCGCAGAGGTATGGATCAAAAGAAAACGCAGGTCGCAAGGCCTGCAGTTTCCAAACTTCCGGACCTCTGAGACTTGTTCGGAACGTAGTGGTACAGCGACATCGCCTCGACCCCGAGGGCGGCGGCCAGCTTGCGCATACTCAGGCTGTCCAGCCCGTGCTCGTCGGCCAGCCGCAACGCCGTGTCGAGCACGCGCTCGCGGCTCAGCGGTCGGCGGGTGAGAGCTGGCATCGCGGGTCCGATCTTTCGACATCTGGAAAAGCTCCGGTTGACATCTTACGCCGTATGGTCGATGCTCTCTTCGAGAGACCGCTCTTACGCTGTAAGGCTGTCATCGTACCGGTCTTTTGTGCGCTCAGAATAAATGTCATTCGAGCACCACGCAATGCGGCACGCTCCCAACACCCGAGAGGTATGTTCGTGCTTGCATCACTTGGCCGTCTCGCCTACCGCCGACGTCGGCTCGTGCTGCTCATTTGGCTCGGCGTCCTGATGGCCGGCGTGGTATTCGGAACGGCCGTCTTCGACCGGCTCGACAACGGTAGTGGCACCAGCGACAACGTCGAGTCGGCAGTCGCGGCACGACGGCTGGCTCAGGTCGGAGGCACCGGACCGGACCTTGTCGTGTTGATCGACGGCATGTCCGTGACCGATTCCGCGCTGCGGGCAAGCGTCGGCGCGCTGGTGGCCGACCTGCAGGCGGTACCTGGTGTCGCTCGGGTGGTTGACCCGTCGCTGCAACAGCCGGGCTTGGTCGCCGAGGACTCACGTGGCGAGCTGGTGCCGATCTATCTGCGCCCGGGCCTGAGCCAGAACGACACGAACCAGGCGACCGACAAGATCAAGGCGCGGGCCGCGCACGTCGCGGCTCCCGCCGTGCTGGTCGGCGGGCCGACGGCTTACCAGTCCGAGTTCTCTGCTACCTCCGGACAGCAACTGGAGCGCGGCGAGGCGATCGCGCTGCCGATCGTCGTCATCCTTCTGGTCATCTTCTTCCGAAGCCTGCTTGCACCCGTGGTGCCGCTGATCGTGGCGGTGATCTCTATCGCGGGCACCCTGCTGGTCCTGCTCGGCGTCAGTGAGCTGACCAAGCTTTCCGGCTACGCGGTCAACGTCGTGTCCATGGTCGGTCTGGGGCTTGCGGTGGACTACGCGCTGCTGCTGGTCAGCCGATTCCGGGAGGAGCGAGCGGCTGGGCACGAGGTCCAGGCCGCGATCGAGCGGACCCTGGCTACCGCCGGCCGGACGGTCGCCTTCTCGGCGCTCATCGTCACCATCGCACTATCGGGTCTGCTGGTCTTCGCCGAGCCGCTGCTGTACTCGATGGGCTGGGGCGCGATCGCCGTCGTGCTGTTGACCGCGGCGGCGGCGCTGACCCTTGTGCCTGCGCTGCTGGGAATGTGGGGCCGGCGACTGAGCCCAACGCGACCGGTCGTGCACGATCGCGGCCTGTTCTACGGATTGGCCCGCGTCGTGCAGCGCTTCGCCGTGCTGCTCGCACCGCTACTGGTGGTCGGCCTCGTGCTGCTGGCCGCACCCGCGCACCATGTGGAGTTGGCCGGATCGGATCCGCAGAGCTTGCCCCCGTCATCGCCGTCGCGGCAACTGTTCGAAACGGTCCGTGACCGCTTCCCGGGCGGCGGCACGGATCCGATAGTGGTGGTCGCCGACGTCGATCCACAGTCGCCTGCCGCCGGCGCCCTCACCCGACGCCTCCAGACGCTGCCCGGCGTCGTGTCGGTCACCCCGCGCCCAGGGCTGTCCGGCGCGCCGACCGTCCTAGATGTCGTGCCCAGCGGGCCGAGCGAGGGCCACACCGCGACCACGCTGGTTCATCGCATCCGCGAACTCGATCACTCGATCGCCCTGCAGGTCACCGGATCCGCCGCGGCCATCGCCGACTTCCGGGAGTCGGTAGCCAACCGGCTGCCCCTCGCCCTGACGTTGATCGGGCTGGTCACCTTCGTGCTGCTCCTCCTGATGAGCGGGTCGGTGGTTATCCCGATCAAGGCGATCCTGATGAACGTGCTGTCGCTGGCGGGCAGCTTCGGCGTGCTGGTATGGGTCTTCCAAGACGGTCACCTGGCGGGACTGCTGCATTTCACCCCGGTCGGCACCATCGACAGCGCAGTACCTTTGCTGATCTTCGTCTTCGCCTTCGGGCTGTCCATGGACTACGAGGTGTTCCTACTCTCGCGGATCAAGGAAAACTACGACGCCACCGCCGACAACAACCACGCCGTCGCGGTCGGCCTGCAACGCACCGGGCGCATCGTCACCACGACGGCGGCGCTGATGGTGGCGGTCTTCCTGGGCTTCGCCGCCGGCGACGTGCTGACCATCAAGGAGATCGGCGTCGGCATGGCGGTGGCGATCGTGGTCGACGCGACCGTCGTGCGCAGCCTGCTGGTCCCGGCCATCATGACGCTGATGGGCCGCTGGAACTGGTGGAAACCCGGGCGGCCACGGCGAGACACCGCCCGCATCGTCGACCAGGCGCCACAGCAGCCCGCACCCGTGCCGGTCAGGGGGGCCTAGGTCATGTCTGCTGACCAACCCGACGCAAGCGGTGACCAGCGTCGCGCCGGGTTTTCCCGGGTCACAGGAAGCCCCCCGCATGCCCGCGGATCGCGGAGTTGAAATGACGCTATGGTGCTGGACCGTTGTCGGCCAACCGGCCGCCGGCGCGGAAAGCCGGGTTCAAAGGAAGGCGGTGATATTGCCATTACCCATCCTCCCGATCCATCATTTTCGCGCCGACCGCATGTCATCACCTGACCGATGATCATCCAAATCATCGCCGCGACGAAATGTCGTCAGCGACGATTTCCGTCTGCGTAGACCCGCCATTTCCCGGGCAGCGTAACGGTCCTGAAATTATTGGCGCTTCTCGCCTGCCAGAGATACAGTTCGAATCAGCTCAACGGCGAGCCGTCCATCAGACATCTGCGGAGCCAGCTCCGCGCACACTGAAAAGGTGGTGAAAGCATTGACACTAACCGTTGACGAGATTCTCGAGCGAGAAATGAAACCGGAGCCGACAGACCGCGTGATCTTCAAGATCGACGAGCTGTACGGCATCGCACCGTCGACATCCTTCCCGCTGAACGAGACAGAATCTGTCGAAACTGGACAGATCGTCATGATGATCGACCCACGTACGGATCCGACAACCAACCTCGGAATCGTAGATTTCACCAGCATGTCGTTGCGCGTGCGCTACGGCATCCAGGCCGTATTCCCCGGCCTCCACGAAATGGTGATGAGCGGGAAACACGACCTGAGCCTGCTCGGGCCGGTACGCGCGATCGCAACCGACGAATGCAAACTCACCGAAGACCTCACGGGCTGGCGCGCATTCGGATGTTTGGAGCTGTTGCCCGGATCCTTGTGGTCCGGCGCAAAGGGTGGTTGAGACGGCCGCATCACCTCCAGTCTGGAGGACTCGCTTGCGGTCTTGAGGGACGGCAGACCCACCCGCGTCGCCTACGAGACGACGTTCTTGATTCAGTGGCCGGAACATTTGGGCGGCGGCACCATCACGGTCGACTTCGCCGGCGCAATGGCCCTCGTACCGGTGATGGGCACCTGAAATGAATCCACTCGGCGTTGAGTGCGGCGTCCGCGCTCCAGCCGGCCACCTCGGCCGGCTGGCGCGCGGCGGCGTCGTTTGCCGGGCACGCCGGATCGCAGAGACGGGGGTCTGATGTACCTCAGAAGCGACCCACCATGGTTCGCCTTCCTCATCCACCCCCGAGACATGTCCGACCTGCTGCGCTGGAAAGGCGCCCGGCTGTTACGCCAGTACAGCGCCAGCGACGAGGACTTCGTCCGCAAAGCCACCAGCATGCCACCGGTCATGGGCGGCGAAGTGCTGTTCGGCTTCGGTGCGCTTCGCGGTGAACTCGTCGGGGTCATGCGGATGCCCGAGCAGATGGTCGGCCTGCACGGGCGCACCTCGGTCACCGAAGCGGTCCGCTTCGCCGCCGATCGTGGCGCCCGGGTGGTGGGACTGGGCGCGCTGACCGCCCCGGTCACCTCGGCCGGCCGTGCGTTGCTACGTACAGTGCCCGACGGGGTGACCATCACCACGGGCAACGCCTACACCGCCGCGGTCTGCCGCCACAACGTGGTCACCGCCGCCGCCGCCCTCAACCTCGGCCGGCCGGCACGGGTTGCGGTGCTCGGCGCGACCGGCTCCGTCGGAGTGCCCGCCTCCCATCTGCTGGTCAAAGAGGGCTTCGAGGTCACCGTCATCGGGCGCAACCTCGGCCGGGTACGCGCGGCGCTGGGCGACCTCGCCGGTGAAGCCGTCTTCGCCGAGGGCCTAGACGACCTGTCGCACGCCGACATCTTGGTGGTGCTCACCAGCGCCGCCGAAGCACTGTTGACCACCGCACACGTTGCGGCCGGCGCGATCGTCATCGACGTGACACAGCCCGCAAACATCCCGGAGCGAACCTACGCCGAGTTCGCCTCCCGCGGCATCCGGGTGGTCCCGGGTGGCCTGGTGCGCATCCCCGGCTACCGCACCACCTACGACCTCGCGCTCGGCGACTCCGCGGTCACCTTCGCCTGCCTGGCCGAGACCTATCTGATGGCACGCGAAGGCATCCGAGACCACTCGGTGGGCCCGCCCCCGGTGGAGTTGGCGCTGCGGATGGAGCGCATCGCCGCCCGCCACGGTGTCACCCCGGTCCCCTTGAAGCTCTCCGGCGACGCCCCCACGCAGCAGCCCGGACCGGTCACCGCAAGCACCGCCACCCACCCCGTTGAGGAGGGCAGACAGTCGTGAACATGCCAGTTGCCACCAAGAGCCTGCGGGCGCAGGTCTCGAAGGGCGGAAACGCCGTCGTGCGGGCCTACTGCCGGATCGTCGGCTGCGAAGAGCCCGGCGCGAGCACCAAGACCGAACCGCCTGCCACCGCGACCGTCGCCGACGTACCGGCCGCAGACACCGCGGTCGACACCCCGGTCGTGCGCGGCGAAACGACCACCGCACCGGCGATGCTCGCCCGGGGCCTGAGCAAGACATATCCCGGAGGCGTGGTCGGAGCGCGCGACATCAACATCGAAGCGCACTCCGGTGAGATCGTCGCCGTCGTGGGGCCAAACGGAGCGGGCAAGTCGACCACCCTGAACATGATCAGCGGGCTGCTGCGGCCGACCGGCGGCACCGCCACCGTGCACGGCGTGCCAAGCACCGACGTCAAGCGCCTGGGCGCGGTGCTCGGCGTGGCGCTGCAGACCTCTGGCCTGGACCCTACAATGACCGCCAAAGAACACTTCCAAACCCAGGCCGCCCTCTACGGCGTGCCCCGCGACCTCGCCGAGACCTGCGCGACGAACCTCCTGGAAATGTTCGGGCTGACCTCCTACACCGACCGTCAGGTCGCCCAGTTCTCGATCGGTCTGCAGCGGCGCCTGGTTCTGGCACTGTCGATGTTGCACGACCCGCCGGTGATCATCCTCGACGAGCCCACCGCCGGCCTCGATCCCCAGAGCCGTCGGATGGTGTGGGACCTGCTCGAACGCCTGCGCGGCGAGGGACGCACGATCATCTTCAGTACCCAGCTGCTGGAAGAGGCCGATCTGCTGGCACAGCGCATGTACGTCATCGCCGACGGGCATGTCGTGGCCGAAGGGCCGCCCTCCGAACTACGCGAGGCGTACGGCGAGCTGATGATCAAGCTTCGGGTCGCGGGATCCTTGGACGAGGTGGCCCGCCTGCTGGCGGCGAAGGCGCGGCACCTGGGCGCCGGCCGGCGGGAGAACGACTACCTGGTCTTCACCACCACACAGGACAGCTACGACGTCGAAGACCTCATGGCCGTGATCAAGGACAACGGGATCGAGCTGCTGGAACTGTCGGTCGGTCGCCCGTCGCTGGAAGACGCTTTCGTGCGCCTGACCGGAGCGATGATCCGAGACGAGCCGCTGCTGGGCATGGGCGCGATGGGCGGTCCGCTGTGTCGATGCAGCTGACGTCCGCCGGGGCGCGGGTCCCCGTCTTCCCGACGATGTACCGACGCGCGGTGCGCGAGACACGACGAATCATCCTGGTCGTCATCGCGGTCCCCCTCATCGTGCCGATCTTCATCCTCACCGTCTTCTCCCGCGCCTTCGCGCCCATCGTGCGCCACGCGGGTTTCCCCGGCACCGACAACTACGTGCAGTACATCGCGCCGGGGGCGATCCTGATGGCCGTGATGCTTTCCGCCACCGCCGCGGTCAGCGTCGCAGTCGAGCGTCAAACCGGCTTCTACGACCGGATGCGCATCTCACCCAGGGGCCCCCGGTACAGCAACCTGGCCCGGCGGGTCGGGGACGGCACCAAGCTGTTCCTGTTCGCGCTGGTCCTGGTGGTTGTCTCCTGGCTGGCCGGCGCCCAGATCCGCAACTGGGCATTGGTGCTGCTTCTCGGCACATTCCTGCCGGCCCTGTGGGGCTTCGCCTACGGCGGCATCGCGTTCTCGGTGTGCCTGCGCACCGGAAAGGCCGAACTAGCGGAGGCGATCCTCCCGCTGTTCTTCCCGCTGCTGTTCATGAGCTCGGCGTTCGTTCCGGTCAGCCTGCTGCCCGGCTGGATGGCCACGATCGCGCGGCTGAACCCACTGACCTATCTGTGTGACACCATCCGCAACGCGTACCTGGGCAGGTTTCAGGCCCGGCCGCTGCTGCTGGCGTTGCTCAGCATCGCGGTGCTGGCCGCCGTGACCCAGTTGCTGGTCGTCCAGGCAGAGAAGAAGGCGGCCGCATGACAGCGCCCTCAACCACGCCTGCGCGAAGCCACCATCGCCGCAACCTGCGTCGGTGGGCCGGTCGCATCGCCGCCGCGGCGGCGGGCTTGTTCGTGTTCTGCGTGCTGCCCGTCCTGCTCCTCGGTGGCGGCACCGCGACGGTCACCGCGGGGCTTATCGCCGAGGGCGAGCAGACCCTGGTGATCGGTGTGGTGCTAGGCGCCCTCGCCTTGGGCTACCTGGCGGTGCACAGGCGCCGGGCCCGCCGCAGGGTGAAACCGGTCGACCAGACCACGAGTCGCCCACAGGCGAGGCGCCCGGCGCCCTGACTTGGTCATATCTGCGCGCTGCCTTGCGCGAGGGCAGCCGTGGCGTACTCGACATCCTCTTCGCTCGTCCAGCGCCCCACGCTCAAGCGAACCGCTGACAAGGCGCGCTCGCGCGACATGCCCATCGCCAGCAGCACTCCCGACGGCTCGTCGTGGCCCTCATGGCAGGCGGACCCGGTCGAGGCCGCCACGCCGGGGGTCGCGGCGAGCAACTGCTCGCCGCCCGCGCCGTCGATGCTCACGTTCAGCGTGTTGGGCAGTCGGTGTGTCGGATGGCCGTTCAGGCGCACCCTGCCATGAAGCCGCTCCTGCAGTCGGGCCTGGAGCAGGTCACGCAACCGCCGAAGCCGAGTCTGGCTGTCCGGCAGTTCCGTACGGGCGATCAATGCCGCCTGGCCGAGCGCGGCGATCAGCGCCACGTTCTCCGTGCCAGCACGCACACCGCGCTCCTGACCACCCCCGTAAACGGAGGGCTCCAGACGCACTCCGGCGCGAACGTACAGCGCACCCACGCCCTTGGGTGCGTAGAGCTTGTGGCCAGCGATGCTCAACAGATCGATGCCGAGTTCTTCGACCGACACGGGAATCTTCCCGACGGACTGGGCGGGGTCGCTGTGCAGCAGCACACCGTGGCGCCGTGTTATCGCGGCCAGATCCCGGATCGGTTGTACTGTCCCCGTTTCGTTGTTGGCGTGCATGATCGATACCAACACGGTGCGAGGGGTGATGGCCTCCTCAAGGTCGCCCGGGTCGACAAGCCCGTACTGATCCGCGCGTAGGTAGGTGACCCTGACACCGTGCAGTCGTTGCAAGCTTCGGCATGTCTGCAATACCGCGGGGTGTTCGGTCTGCTGCGTGATGACGTGGTCGCCGCGCCCGCCGTGGGCCAGCACCACGCCGCGCAGGGCAAGCGTGTCGCCCTCCGAACCACCGCCGGTGTACACGATCTCCTCGGCCCGGCAGCCAAGCAGGGCCGCCACCTGCTCCCGGGACTGCGAGATCGCGGCCCGCGGCGCGTCAGCGTATCGATGACTGCTGGACGGGTTGCCGAACTGTGTGTGCAGGTACGGCAGCGCGACCGCCGCCACACTGGGGTCGACCGGAGTGGTGGCGTTGTAGTCGAGGTAGACGGGCCCGCCGGACAGGCCCGGATGGGGTGTCGTCATGGCGAGTCCCTTTCCAGCTACTGCTGCGCCGCCGCAATCGCCGACAGCAACGAAGAATCGACGGCCTCGGGCACTGTGCGCAGGTCGAGCAGGCACCGGTCCTCAGCAATGCGCCCAACAACCGGCAGCCGCCCGGCGCGCAAACGCTCCGCATACCAGCCGGGCAGGCTGACCGCGACGCTGCGCAGCGTCACGTCGGGCGCCCCGCCACCACCGACCACCGCCGTACTGTCGATGACCTGCGCGTCGATGCCGTACTGCGTTCGCAGCCGATCTGCCAGCCGGGCGGCCCTGCTTCGAAGCACCGACAGGTCGGCGTGCAGCGCCGCCCGGACCGGCGGCTGCGGCCCGCGGATCGTTGCCTCCAGCGCCGCCAGCGTCAGCTTGTCCACCCGCACGGCCCGCGCCAGCGGATGGCGGCGGATGCGCTCCACCAGGTCGGCGCGGCCGAACAGCAACCCGGCCTGCGGACCGCCGAGCAGCTTGTCGCCGCTGGCTGTCACCAGCGCCGCACCGGCGCGCAGCGACGTCGCAGCATCGGGCTCATCGGGCAGTGCCGGCTCAGGCGCGAGCAGACCAGAACCGATGTCATGCACCACCGGCACGCCGAGGGTCGCCAAAGCGGCGACCGGCACGGAGGACGTGAACCCCGTAACGGCGAAGTTAGACGGATGCAGCTTGAGCACCAACGCCGTTTCCGAACCGATCGCTTCCCCGTAGTCAGACAGCCGGGTTCGGTTGGTAGTGCCCACCTCGCGCAGCCGGGCCCCGGCCACACACAGCAATTCCGGAATGCGGAACCCATCCCCGACCTCAACGAACTCGCCGCGGGAGATCAGTACCTCACGGCCTGCGGCCAACGCCGCGACGAGCAAGGCCAGGGCGGCGGCGTTGTTGTTGTTGTTGTTGACGACGTGCACCGCCTGGGCGTCCGGTACCGCCTCGCGAAGCGCGGCGAGGACACCCTCTCCCCGGCGTGCGCGCCGGCCGGTGGACAGGTCCAACTCGACGTTGGTGTATCCGGCGGCGACCTGCACCGCTGAGATCGCGGCGTCGGACAACGGAGCACGCCCCAGGTTGGTGTGTACCAGTACGCCCGTTGCGTTGATGACGCCGCGCAGGCTCGCGGCGGTCGCCGGCAGGGTAAGGATCGCCGCGTCAACGGCCGCGTCTGGTGGCAGTTCACCCCGGCGGACCTGATCTAGAACGCCGGTCACCACGTCCTTCACCAGATTGCGTCCGAGCGACGCCTCGGCGGTGCGCATCCGGGGGTCTGCCAGGACAACGTCCGCGCGGGGAGTATTACGACGGGGATCGCTCACGTGTGGTCCCTGCTTCCCGAGGGCCGACAAGATTGACGGCCATGCCCGCGCTCGCCTCTGGCTCGCACTATAGCCGGGGCATGCCCGGCACAGGAATCGACAACTTTCCGTCATGCCAGGGTCCTCACGGGCAGCGCTGATCCCGGCATCCGCGGCTTCAATCGGTCAATGACGTGCGTTTCAGGCAGCCTGCCCGCCAGAGTGCGGGACGTCGGATGTCCGGTTTGGTTTGCGGGCGGCGAGGCGTTTGTCGCCGACTCCTGAAAACTGGATCTGGATCTGGCCCACTTTCGTGTTCACGGCACTGGCGGCCACACCGGGCTACCCAGGCTGGTCACAGCTGCGGGGCCTGGTCGCCGTGCATGATCCGCCGAACCTCCATGGGGTACGAGATCGTCGCCATGATCCCAATGCATCTCCTCGACCGGCACGGCGAGGCGGAGCAGGGGAAAGCGGCGCAGGAGCGAGGTGAAGCCGACCGCGCAGGCCGAATCGTCTCCCTCGACGCTCACCGCATCCGCCCCTGACAGCGGCAACTCCCACCCAATCCGTTGCCCACCAACAGAAAGAGCACCTGATGTTGGTCTACCGACTGGCCGAACCCATCGACCTCTTCGACGGCCTGACCCCGCTCAACGACTGGCTCACCCGTCAGCATCCCAGCCGAACCGCGTGGGCGCTCCAAGCCGTCCTCGCCCTGACCGACGCCGCCGCGGACGACGGCTGGCGCGGCGACATGCGGCACCTACCCATGGTCGGTGCCCTGCCCACCCCAAGGCGCACCACGTCCTACCTGGCCATCAAACAGCACACAACGGCGACACCTTCCTCATCAGCTCCGCCCAGATCCCCGACATCGACCAGCAGGCCCTCGTCACCGAGGTCACCACGCGAAAGAACGGCGCCTGGACACCCGACGAGAATGACCACACCGATGAACCCACCTTCTGATCACCAATGCAGATCGGCCCAGTGCCAACCGCTCGGGTGGCCGCAGCCGAGGCGCGCCCACCATCAGCGACACCGATACGGGTTCGTGTCATCCTTTTTTGGCACCCCTCTGTGTCAAGAGGCGGCGAGGAGTGGTGTTCTAGGCTGAGGTTCGGCGGGTCCGGGAAGTGACTTATCCGAAGTGTCGATCATGGGGATCAGGTCGGCCGCGCTGGATTGCAGAGTCGCCCCCACGTGTCCTCCCGGGCCCGTCTCGACGTTCTTAGCGTCGTTGACCATTTGCCGGTAGACGACGTCGGACAGTCGGCGTTTGAGCGCACGCATGGCTTCCATCGGGGTTTTGCCGGCGGCGAGTTTGCGCCGGTAGTAGGCGCGGCCTTCGGTGTCGTTGCGCAGTTGGACGACGGCCATGATGTGCAGAGTGCGGTTGATGCGCCGGTTCCCAGCCCGCGGTAGCCGGTGCCGATTCTGGTCGCCGGAGGAGGCGTCCAGCGGTGCGGTGCCGTTCCAGGACGCGAAGTGTCCGCGGCTGGCGAAGCGGCTGATGTCCGCGACGTCGCCGATCAGCCGGGCAGCTCCGGACGGGCCGATCCCGTGCAGGTTCTGCAGGCTGCTGCCGGTCGTTTCGACGAGTTCGCGGAGTTCCTTGTCGGCGGCTTTGGTCTTCTTGTCGACCTGGACGAGTTCGGTGATCAGCTCGGAGGCGAGCCGGCGACGAGTCCGGCCGACGAGGTCACGGGGACGGATCGTGTTGAGCAGGGCGCGGGCCTGCGTGGCGGACAGGTACTTCTTCGCCCCGCCGGGTAGCAGCTCAAGCAGCAGCTTGTGGATCCGGTTGAGCAGGTCGGTGCGGGCGTGGCCGAGACCGTCACGACGGTCGGCCAGCAGCCGCAACGCCACCTTCGCATCGTCGACGGCGACCTGCCGCAAACCCTTGCTGCGCAAGGCCGCGACCGCGACGCCGTGCGCGTCGACCGGGTCGGTCTTACGGCCTTGGCCGGTGTCGAACACCCGCGCCCGGGCGGACAGCTTCGCGGGCACGTCCACCACGGTCTCGCCATCGGCTACCAGGCGCTGGGCGATGTGCTTGCCGATGCCGTTGCAGCCTTCGACCGCCCAGATTCGGTCCTTTTGCTGCCGGCCCAGCTTGAGCATCGTCTGGTAGCCGTCGCGGTCGGTGCTGAATCGGCCTTGCGCGAGGACCTTCTCGCGGTCGTTGATGACCTCGATGGTCGCGGATCGCTTGTGCGGATCCATGCCGATGATGACTTGGCCCATGTCTGTTCTCCTCGATCGAACCGGGTGGGATCCGGCGAGGAGGGCAGCGCTACTTCGAGCTGGGCAGTCCCCTCTTGAGCCTCTCCGCGCCACGGTGACCGGCGGGACGCATGCCATGTCTGAGCCACACCAACAGGCGGTGGGCAGCCGATGAGAGAGCGACCCCGCCGGTCACCTCGACCTAGCCTGGCCGGGCTGCGGTCGTACCACCAGTAGATAAGTAGCCGATGAGCGGTACTACTCGGACGGGGTCTCTTCCTCAACGTCCTCGCGGAACGTGCGGTCGTCGCGCAACGTGTAACTTGTGAACGGACGAGATGAGGAGGGGACAGGTGACTGCTGGAGGCTTCTCGTGGAAACGGCTGGGTCGGGTGCGAGAGCTGCTTGAGCGTCACGTCGACTCCGGCTTCGTCCCGGGTGTGGTGGCCGTCCTCGCCCGCCACGGCGAGGTGCACGTCGAAGCGACAGGCAATCTCGCGTTCGAGGGCGCAGGGTCGAGGACGCCGATGGCAGGCGACACGATCTGTCGCATGGGCTCGATGACGAAGCCGATCGTCGCCGCGTGTGCGATGACGCTCGTCGAGGACTGCGCCCTGCGCCTCGATGACCCGGTCGACGACCTCCTGCCGGAGCTGGCGAACATGACCGTGCTCGCCGATCCCAACGGGCCACTGGAAGACACCGTTGCGGCGAGACGCCCGATAACGCTGCGGGATCTGCTGACTGAAGTTTCGCAGTCAGGCCGCTTTGGTTGTGCTGGTCACGGCGGTGTGGTTGTTTAAGTCGGGTGTGGTCTGAGCTGTGTGAACGGTGGTTATCCGGGCTCGGCGGAATGCGATGAGCATGTCGGTGACGCTGATGGTCGTCTTCTTCCGGCGGTACCAGCGGGCCAGTCCTCTGCGCGCGGTGAGGTCGGAGGCGGCGTCGCCGAACCGGTTGTACCAGCAGACCAGAATGGTCAGGGTCAGCGGCATGAAGGGCACGGTGCGTTGCACGGCGCGTGGGAGCCGGTTCTGGGCGTCGCCGACCCCGAGAAGGTCTTTCCCATCCTTGATTGTTTGTTCGATGGACCACTCGACTTTCGCGCTTTCGGTGGTGGGTCAGCGCGGTTGGTAGGACACGCGGGGTGAGCTTGGGGTACGTGATCTCGCGGTGAAGTGAGAGAAGCATCGGCGGTCTCAATA
>WNGL01004088.1_pt1 | contig 21017 bp, 14 predicted proteins | sample 5400591 | NCBI WGS metagenome assembly WNGL01 (sample SAMN13153377, study PRJNA577476) | soil metagenome | isolation source: 80 cm soil or saprolite under Garry oak tree replicate 1 | place: USA:California | collected 2016-06-15 | reverse complement strand
GGATAGATGCCGACGTCCAGGTCGCGCGGCTGCTCGGACTCGCCGAATCCCGGGAAGTCGAGGGCCACCACCGTCCGACTTCGGGCCAGGCCGGGCAGCACGTCCTTCCAGGTGAAGATCGAAGAAGCGAAGCCGTGAAGGAGCACGACCACCGGGCCGTCCCCCGCCCGAACGTAGCGTATACGCAGGCCCGAGAGGGTCTCGAAGCGCGGCTCGAGACCGGCCGCCTTCAGCCAGCCGCCGGTGGGGCCCGCTTTCGCCTCCGGCCAGAACAGCAGCGCGAGGAGCCCGATCAGGAGGAGGGCCAGCAGTCCGCGCACCGCTCGCCTCATCTACTCCTCCTGCTCCTCCCGCACGCGTCGCCTACTCCAGCAGCCGGCGAAGCTCGGACAGCGCCTGCATGAGGGCCTCGTCGCCGGCCTCGAAGAAGCCGGGGATCTTGCGAGGCTGCATCCAGCCCGACTCGCCCATGGGGGGGGCGATCACGAGGTCGGCCCCCGACAGCTCGCTGCGGGTCCGGCCGCGCAGGAGGGTGAGGCCAGCCCGCAGGGCCAGGGCCACGAACGAGTCGGCGGAGGGCCAGCGCGTGCCGCTGTTGCAGTCCACGGCCACCACCACCCCCGCCTCCCCCGCCATCTCCCGGGCCAGGCGCACCGGGATGACCTCCGAGATCCCGCCGTCGTAGAGACGGCGGCCATTCAGGATCATCGGGGGAAAGACGCCGGGAAAGCTGCACGAGGCGCGCACCGCCTCGCGCAGGTCTCCCTCGCGCAAGACCACCGGCTGCCCCGTGTCCACGTCGGTGGCGAGCACGCGCACCGGGACGCGCAGCCCCTCGAAGTTGGGCACGGGCAGGAACTCGTCGATCATCATCCCGAGCTTCGTTCCCGAGAGGAGCCCGCCTCCCCAGCCCCGGACCCAGGTCCAGGGGTGGAGGCGCGAGGCCTGGTCCACCAGGTTCTCGAGGTCGGCTCCGCCCGCCCAGGCCGCCGCCACGAGGGCTCCCCCGCTGACCCCGGCGATCCCCGCCACGGGCAGGCCCTCGCGCATCAGGGCCCGGAGCACCCCCGCATGCGCGGCCGCGTGCGCCCCGCCCCCCGAGAGCGCCAGGTAGAGGGGCTTCCCCACTTCAGGCCCGGCCGGCCCCGGCGTGTATCTCCTGCAGGCTCAGGAGGTCGAGGGACCGCTCGCGGAGGGCGCGGATGGCCTGAACGGTGGCGGCGGTGGCGGTGAGGGTCGTGACCACGAGCACGCCGTGCAGGGTCGCGCTCTTGCGGATCGCCCCGTCGTCGAAGAACGATTCCTTGCCCAGCGGGGTGTTGAAGACGATGGCGATGCGCTTGTCCTTGATGAGGTCCACCACGTTGGGCCGCCCCTCGTTGACCTTGTACACCATCTCCGCCTCCACCCCGCGCGCGTTCAGGTACTCGGCGGTGCCCCGGGTGGCCAGGATGTCAAAGCCCATGTCCCGGAGCGCCTTCGCGTGGGGCAGCACCCCCGCCTTGTCGAAGTCGTTCACGCTGACGAACACGGTGCCCGAGGTCGGGATCCGGAAGCCGGAGGCCATCTGCGACTTGGCGAAGGCGATCCCGAAGTCCTCCGAGATCCCCATGACCTCGCCGGTGGACTTCATCTCCGGCCCCAGCAGGATGTCGGCCCCCGGGAACTTGAGGAACGGGAAGACCGACTCCTTGACGAAGATCCGCGGGACCGTGAGGTCTTCGGCGAGCCCCTGCTGGGCGAGGCTCCTGCCCGCCATGATCTTGGCCGCCACCTTGGCCAGGGCCACCCCGGTGGCCTTGCTCACGAAGGGCGTGGTTCTGGAGGCGCGCGGGTTCACCTCCAGCACGTACACCACGTCGTTCTTGATCGCGTACTGGACGTTCATCAGGCCGCGCACGCCCAGGGCCAGGCCGAGCCGCCGGGTGTGGCGCCTTATGGTTTCCAGGTGCTCGGGGGTGATCTTGTAGGTCGGGAGGACCATCGCCGAATCCCCGCTGTGGATCCCCGCCTGCTCGATGTGCTGGAGGATGCCCCCGATCACCACCCGCTCGCCGTCCGCCAGCGCGTCCACGTCCACCTCGAACGCGTCCTCCAGGAAGCGGTCGACCAGGATCGGGTGCTCGGGCGAGGCCTTGACCGCTTCCCGGGCGTAGCGCTCGAGGCTCTGGTCGTCGTAGACGATGGCCATGGCCCGCCCCCCCAGCACGTAGGACGGGCGCACCAGCACGGGATAGCCGATGCGCCGAGCCACCACCTGGGCCTCTTCCGTCGAGGTCGCGGTGCCGCTCTCCGGCTGCGGGATGTCGAGCTCGTGGAGCAGCGCGCTGAAGCGCTTGCGGTCCTCGGCGAGGTCGATGGCGTCGGGGCTCGTCCCCAGGATCTTGACCCCCGCCCGCTGCAGGGGGAGGGCGAGCCGGAGGGGGGTCTGCCCCCCGAACTGGATCACCACTCCCTCGGGCTTCTCCAGCTCGAGGATGTTCATCACGTCCTCGAAACCCAGGGGCTCGAAGTACAGCCGGTCGGAGGTGTCGTAGTCGGTCGAGACCGTCTCCGGGTTGCAGTTGATCATGATGGTCTCGTACCCCTCCTCCTTGAACGCGAAGGAGGCGTGGCAGCAGCAGTAGTCGAACTCGATCCCCTGCCCGATGCGGTTGGGGCCGCTGCCCAGGATCACGACCTTCTTCCGGTCCGTGGGGTCGGCCTCGCACTCCTGCTCGTAGGTCGAGTAGAGGTAGGGGGTGTGGGAGACGAACTCCGCCGCGCAGGTGTCGACCCGCTTGTAGACGGGGACGATCCCGGCCGCCTTGCGCCGCCGCCGGACCTCGGCCTCGGTGGCGCCGGTGAGCTGACCGATACGCGCATCCGAGAATCCCATGCGCTTGGCCTGGCGGAGCAACGAGTGATCGAGGCCATCAAGGCCACGGCCAGAGGCAACGGGCTGCGAGCGGAGCGGGATCGATTCCCGCGAAGCGAGCGGGGGGTCTGGGGGGTGCGACACAGCACCCCCCAGCTCAATGATCCGTCTCTCCAATTCCACGATCTGCTGGATCTGGTCGAGGAACCAGGGGTCGATCCCGGTCATCCGGAAGATCTCCGGGTGGGACCAGCCGAGGTCCAGCGCCCGCTTCACGTAGAAGATCCGGTCGGGGTCGGGGTTGAGGAGCTTCTCCTTGATGCGCGAGTCGTCGAGGTCGGTGCGGGCGAAGCCGCTGATCCCGGTCTCCAGGCCCCGCAGCCCCTTCTGCAGCGCCTCCTTGAAGGTCCGGCCGATCGCCATCACCTCCCCCACGGACTTCATCTGCGTCCCCAGGGTGGGTTGGGCGTCCGGGAACTTCTCGAACGCCCAGCGCGGGATCTTGACCACCACGTAGTCGAGGACCGGCTCGAAGGAGGCCGGGGTGACCCGGGTGATGTCGTTCCGGATCTCGTCGAGGTGGTAGCCGATGGCGAGGAGGGCGCGGGTGATGTCGTTCCGGATCTCGTCGAGGTGGTAGCCGATGGCGAGGAGGGCGGCGATCTTCGCGATCGGGAAGCCGGTGGCCTTGCTGGCCAGGGCGGACGAGCGGGAGACCCGCGGGTTCATCTCGATCACGACCAGGCGGCCGGTCCTCGGGTCCACCGCGAACTGGATGTTCGAGCCCCCGGTCTCCACTCCCACCTCGCGGATGATGGCCCGGGCCGCGTTGCGCATCACCTGGTACTCGCGGTCGGTGAGGGTCTGGGCGGGGGCCACGGTCACGGAGTCGCCGGTGTGGATCCCCATGGGGTCGAAGTTCTCGATCGAGCAGATCACCACGAAGTTGTCCGCCCGGTCGCGCATGACCTCCAGCTCGTACTCCTTCCAGCCGATGACGGACTCCTCGATGAGCACCTCGTGCACCGGCGACAGGTCGAGGCCGCGGGAGACCAGGCCCTCGAGCTCCTCGAGGTTGTAGACGATGCCGCCCCCGGTGCCCCCGAGGGTGAAGGAGGGGCGGATGACCGCGGGGAGCCCGGTCATCTCCGCCACCGCCCGCGCCTCGGCGACGCTGCGGGCGACGCCGCTCCGCGGCACCTCGAGGCCGATGCGGGCCATGGCTTCCTTGAAGAGCTTGCGGTCCTCTCCCACCTCGACCGCCCGGCGGCTGGCCCCGATGAGCCGGATGCCGAGGCGGTCGAGCACCCCCCGGCGGGAGAGCTCGACCGCCAGGTTCAGCGCGGTCTGGCCGCCCACCGTGGGCAGGATCGCGTCCGGCCGCTCGCGCTCGAGGATGGCCTCCACCGTCTCGGGGGTGAGCGGCTCGATGTAGGTGCGATCCGCGTACTCCGGGTCGGTCATGATGGTGGCCGGGTTCGAGTTCACGAGGGAGACCCGGATCCCCTCCCGGCGGAGGACCTTGATGGCCTGGGTCCCCGAGTAGTCGAACTCGCAGGCCTGGCCGATGACGATCGGCCCCGAGCCGATCACGAGGACAGAGTGGACCTTCGGGTCCTTGGGCATCAGCCCGACAGTATCTCACGGGTGGCGGGACGATCAGCGCCGCCCGGGAACGTCAGAAGGTGAAGCGGACCGAACCCTGCATGATCCGCGGGTTGCGGGCCGCGGTCGCCTTGCCAAAGTTGGCGTTGACCTGTTTGCCGGTGGCGTCGAACCGCAACGTGTTGTCGATCCCAGGGTAACCGGTCACGCCGTAGGCGGCGCCGAACTGGGTGTGGTTGAGCACGTTGTACATCTCCCAGCGGAGCTGCAGGCGGCGCCGGCCACTGCTCCCGAGAGGGAAGTTCTTGAAGAACGAGAGGTTCCAGTTGTTGATGCCGGGCATGCGGAAGATGTAGCGCGGCTCGTTCCCGTATTCCCCACGGGCGGGGCGGGCGAAGGCGGCCGCGTTCAGCCAGCTCCCCGGGGCATCGGGAGCCGCGTTCCGGTTGTCCGGGACCACGTTGCCCACGATGACCGGCCGCACCACGCGCAGGCCGTTGCCCACGTCCTGCCCCGCGCCGCCGGTACCACCCGTGAAGTCGAAGTTGTCGGTGGTGGTGATGAGCACCGGGGCCCAGTCTCCGCTCGCGAAGGCATTCTCGCCGGAGAGCTGCCAGTCGTCGAAGAGGAGCCGGATGACCTCGTTGTTCCAGAGCTTGCTCGCCTTCGGCAGGTCCCAGGTGTAGTTGATCACCAGGTTGTGGAGCTGGTTCCCCGCGGAAGGAGCGTAGTGCCACGGCTTGAGGGGACGCGCGATGCTGATGTTGGTCTCGTCCTCGTCCGCGATCCCCAGGGACTTGCCATAGGTGTAGGCGACGGCGAACTGCAGGCCCCGGATGTAGCGCCGGTTGATCTGGACCTGGAGGCCGTTGTAGTTCGCGGTGCCGAAGTTCGAGCGCAGGGTGATGTCTCCGTAGCCCAGATAGGGCCGGAGGAAGTCGTCGGGCTTGGGAGTATTGGGATTCTGCGGGTTGGCATTCTCGGGATGGAGGTTCACGAACTTGGCCCCGTCGGGAACCACGTTGATGTTGCTGAACTGCTCCATGTGGCGCGCCACCCAGCCCACGTAGGTGAGGTCGACCACCGTGCCCCAGCCGATCTCCCGCTGGAAGCCGATCGACCACTGGTAACTGCTGGACGTCTTGGCGTCCCTCTCCAGGGCGTTGACGCTGCTCGGACGGGCCGAGAACGAGGGCCCCGCCGCGAGGAGGGTGTCCATGGTCCCGTAGAAGATCTGTGGCGTGTTCACTGCGGGCGGGTTGTTCGCGGCCTGGTCCATGCTGCGCGCGGTGGTCTGCGCCTGGTGGAACAGGCCCGCGCTCGCGTGAAGGGCCGTCTTGCCGTTGCCGAAGATGTCCCAGGCCAGGCCCAAGCGCGGCTCCGGCATGATCCCCTGGTTGTCCCGGAAGCCCTTCGGGTAGTTGGGGTCGGTGCCGCTCACCATGCCGTTGTACGGATCGCCGGTGCCCGGAACGAAGCTTCCGACGTAGGGGTTGGGACGCACCTCGCCCGTGACGGGGTCTATGGCCACGTTCTGGTTGTTGATCCGGGCCGGCTGATACAGCCGCGGCGCCTTGGCCGGATCGTAGAGCGCGGGCACGAAGGTCGCGGCCGGCAGGTTCGTGTACCAGGGCTTGAACCAGAGGAAGCGCACGCCGTAATCGACCGTCAAGCGCCGGCTGAGCTTCCAGGTGTCCTGCAGGTACGACTCCGCGAGATAGCGGTGCGCCTTCACCTCCGGAAGGGCGTCGATCTCGGTGTAGTCCCGGAACGAGCCGATGAGCGCGTTCGCGAAGGAGTAGCCGGTGTCGAACGGGTTCGCGGCGTCGGCGGAGAAGTTGAACTGCCCGGCCCAGGGGCCGGCCCCGACGCTGCCCTTGCCTTCCGTGTTGTAGAGGTGCTCGAAGTAGAAGCCGCCCTTGAGCGTGTGGCTGCCCTTGATCCAGGTCAGGTTGTCGTTGAAGGAGTGCACCCAGGCCACGCCCCCGTCGCCCACCAGCCGGTTCTCGTAGGTCAGGTTCGGGTTGGGGGGAGAGTTGGTGTTCCCCAGCACGTTGAAGGTCGCCTTGGGCAGGCCGCCCACGAGGTTGACCTCGGGATGGAACTGTCCGAGCGTGTAGCCGTTGTCCGCCCGCCGCAGGCGCTGCCAGTCCGCCTCCGTGACCGGCTGGAAGCTCTCGCTCTGCCGGCGGGCCCCCGCCTGCGCCTCGTTGACGAGGTGGGAGCTGAAGACGTGGGTGTGGCTCACGCTGTAGGTCCGATCCGTGTTCAGGTAGTGGGTGTTGAACCAGCCCCACTTGTTCGGCCCCGCGGTGATCTCGCTCCCCCGTTGATCGGACCACCAGTCCTTGATCGTCATGTAGAGGCTGTCGCTCGGCGAAGGCCGCCAGTCGAGGCGCAGGAGGTTGTTCACCTTCGGGTTGTCGTCCGTCTCCTGCCGCTCGAAGTTGAACTGCCCCTTCGTGAAGCCGCGATCGGTCGAGTTCGGAAGGGGCATCAGCTTGAGGAGGGCCAGGCCATTCGGGTTGATCCGGCTGGTGGGGACGAGGTTGCCGGGAAACGCCTTGCCGGTCAGGGGATCCCGGATCACGATGAGGCGGCCCGCGCTGTCGAGGGTCTGCGAGAAGTCGCCCCCCCGCTCGAGCTGGGTGGGCACCATCCATTGCCGCAGGGGCCCCGGCCTTTCCGTCAGGGGGACCTCGATCGAATAGAAGAAGAAGAGCTTCTTCTCGTCCTTGTTCAGGCCCGGGATGGGGCCCCCCAGGTTGAAGCCGAAGGTGTTGAACCGGTAGCGAGGTCGCGGGCGATTCGACCGGTTGTTGAAGAAGTTGTTGGCGTTGAGGTGCTCGTTCCGGCCGTAGTAGTACGCGTTTCCCCGGTACTGCGCGTCGCCTCCCTTGCTCACGATCTGGATCTGGGCGCCGCCCGTGCGCCCGTACTCGGCGCGGTAGGTGTTGAGCAGGATCCTGATCTCGCCCACGGCATCGAGGTTGATCTGCTGGGCCATGCGGTCGGTCTGCCCGATCTCGTTGCCGAGCACGCCGTCCACGGTGATATGGTTCCAGGTCCGGCGCTGGCCGCTGACGTGGGGGACCAGGGTCCCGAAGCTCTCCCCCAGGGAGTCGACGGTGTCCTCGTAACGGACGCCGGGAGCGAGGCGCATGAGGGTGGTGACGTCGCGCCCCTTGGTCTGGATCTGCTCGATCTGCTTGGACGTGATCAGCCCGGCGTGCTGGGTCTCCTCGGCGTTCACCTTGGTGCCGCTCTCCTCGACCACGATCGCCTCGCCGAGGCCGATGGTCAGCTTCAGGGTACCGAGGGAAAGCCTCTCTCCGCCGCTCAGCACGACGTTCTTGCGCTCGAGGGTGCGGAAATTCTGCAGCTCGACCCTGACCGTGTAGCTGCCCGGAGGCAGGGCGGGGAGCTGGAAGCTGCCCCGGGGGTCGGAGACGGTCGTGCGGACGGCGTGCGTCCGTTCGTGGCTCGCCGTCACCGCCGCCCCGGGCAGCACCTGTCCCTGCTCGTCCGCGATGGTCCCGGCGAGGCTGCCGGCCGTCTCCTGGGCCACCACCCCCAGGGTCCCCAGGGTGGCCACAAGCAACAACGACAAGGCACGGACCCTCAGCGTCGACATAGCTTTGCCCCTCCCGGAGCCGATGGGACGACTAGACGGAACATGTTGATGAGAATGTACGCCCCTGCCGACGGGCGTGGTAGCCCCGGAACGGTTCCGTAACGTTACTCCGGGCGCCGGTGCTCCCGCATCAGCGCGACGAAGTCCTGGAACAGGTAGTGGCTGTCGTGGGGGCCAGGGCTCGCCTCGGGGTGGTACTGGACGGAGATGACCGGCCGGTCGCGATGGCGGAAGCCCTCGACCGTCCCGTCGTTCAAGTTGACGTGGGTCTGGATGAACTCCGGCCGCTCGAAGAGAGCCTGGTCCACCGCGAAGCCGTGGTTCTGGGAGGTGATCTCCACGTGGCCGGTGCGCAGGTTCTTGACCGGGTGATTCGCCCCCCGGTGGCCGAACTTGAGCTTGTAGGTCTTTCCCCCGCAGGCCAGGCCCAGGATCTGGTGGCCAAGGCAGATGCCGAAAACGGGGAGCTTCTCGATGAGGAGCCTGGTCGCCTCGATCGCGTACGTGCAGGGCTCGGGGTCGCCGGGGCCGTTCGAGAGGAATACCCCGTCGGGCCGGAAGGCCAGGGCCTCGGCCGCGCTCGTGGTCGCGGGGACCACCGTCACCTCGCAGCCCGCGGCGGCCAGGCTGCGCAGGATGTTCTGCTTCATCCCGAAGTCGTAGGCCACCACGCGGAAGGGACGCGCTTCGGTGGCGGGGCGGCCGGCGGCGAAGGGGTAGGGCATTGCGCAGGTGACCTCGCGGGCGAGGTCGAGGCCGACCATCGAGCGCGAAGCGCGGGCGCGCTCCACGAGGGCCGCCTTGTCGGGCGAGAGGGTGGAGATGATCCCCCGCTTGGCCCCGTGGGAGCGCAGGTGGCGGGTGAGGGCCCGAGTGTCGATCTCGCTGATGCCCACCACCCCGCTCTCGTCGAGATAGCGGTGCAGCTCGCCCGAGGCCCGCCAGGAGGAGGCCATGGTCGAGGCCTCCCGCACCACGAAGCCGGCGACCTGGGGATGCGCGGACTCCACGTCCTCGCGGTTCACCCCGTAGTTGCCGATGTGCGGGTAGGTCATGGTCACGATCTGGCCCGCGTAGGAGGGATCGGTCAGCACCTCCTGGTAGCCGGAGAGCGCGGTGTTGAACACCACCTCGCCCGTCGCCTCCCCCGCCCTTCCGAAGGACCGCCCCTCGAAGGCGGTGCCGTCCTCGAGGGCCAGAATCGCGGTCAGGGGCTCCACCGTTCTGCTCCTTCCTGAGTCATTCATCGACCCCCCATCCTATCCCTCCCCACGTTGGGGGAGGGAAACGCTGATCCGCGCACGGCTCCGCCCCCTTCATCAACCCCCACCCACCTACGCGCCCGCGGCGGCGGTCTTCGCCTTCGGGCGCGTGATCAGGAGGTGGTGTCGTCCGGAGGCGTCTGGGTAGCCGTAGCGGAACGTCAGCTCGCGGTGGGGCTGCTCCGCCCACAGCTTGCGGAACTCGTCCGCCACGGACTTGCGGGCCAGGAGGTACGGCCCGCTGAATCGCCCCCAGGTCTCCATCTCGAAGCCGGCCCGGGCGGCGTCCCCGGGCGCGATCCCGGTGGAATCCGAGATCATGAACACCATGTGACCGAGGAGGTAGTCGCGGATCTTCGTGAAGCCCTCCGCCCAGAGCAGGTAGCTCGCGGCCTTGGTCATGGCCGCCACCTGCCCCTGCGCCTCGAGGAAGCGGAGCGCCGCCGGGTCACGCCGCAGGTTCTCGTCGGACAAGTTGACGGCGATGTGGCGGTGGACGCGCAGCGGCCCTTCCTTGCCCTTCGGCTTGAAGACCAGCTCGGCGTTCGAGAATGCCACCGAGAAGTCGGGCGAGGTCCACGCCTTGTTCAGCTTCTGGGCCAGGGTCTTCTCCGCGGCCGCGATCTCCTCCGCGGTCAGGTAGTGGAGCGCGCCGTCGGGCTCGAGGCGAAAGTAGCGGAGGGAGACCGGCTCGTAGCCGTGGACGGCCAGGGCCACCACGAAGAAGGCGAGCTGGCCCGGGATGTCGCTCTTCTCGAGCTGCATCAGGTTCTCGCTCGTGCTCTCGGCGTAGGCAAAGAGTCCCCGGATGCGCCGACGCACCTCGGCGAGGTTCTGGGCGAGGGGGGCACCGTCGAGCCCGGCCAGGCGCCGGGGGTCGCCCGCGTGCTCGAGGGAGAGGGTCGTGTACTCGACCGCGTCGGGGTAGGTGGTGAGGGCGGAGAGCAGGTCGCCCCCGCCGAAGGGATAGACGACCGCGGGGGGGAGGTTGGCCGGCCGCCGCGCGGCCAGGAACGGGCGCGCCTTGCTCAGGTAGTCGCGCTCGTAGGCGGCGAGCCGGGGCACCAGCCACCCGCAATACTCCTCGACCCTCGCGGGGTCGAGGGCGGCGGGCAAGGGCTCGTCGCCCCCGCAGGCCACCACGCGGTAGAGCAGCCGGACCTCCTTCGAGAAGTCGGCGCCTCCGGGGGCGAGAGCGGGGCGGAGGGACGGAGTGGGCGGGGCCGACGGCACGGGCGCGGGGGCGGGCGACTGGACGGGGTTGGCCGCCCGGGCAGGGGTGGCGGGCCGCGAGCAGGCGGCCAGAGCCAGCACGAACATCGGGAGCGCAGCGTGCGTGCGTCGAAGCAAGTCAACCCCCTTTGGGCGTCGAACGGCCGGACGGGCCCTCGGTGGCGTCATTGTCTCCCAAGGCAGGCCGGGAGCGGGAGCCCCGGAGGGACCGGTCTCAGTGAATGGGGCCGAGCTTGGAAACGGGCCAGAAGCGGAAGACGGCTCGGCCGTAGATGTACTTCTCCGGGACCTCGCCCCAGCTCCGGCTGTCGTTGCTGCTGTTGCGGTGGTCGCCCAGCACGAAGTAGTAGCCCTTCCTCACCTCGGTCGGCGGGTAGGTGTCGCTGTCGCGGAAGCGCGGGGCCAGGTAGTCCTCGCGGACCACCTGCCCGTTCACCTGGAGCACCCCGGTCCGGATCTCCACGAGATCGCCCGGCAGGCCCACGACGCGCTTGATGAATGACACCGAGGGGTCCTTGGGGTACCAGAACACGACCACGTCACCCCTTTCGATGGGGTGGAAGCGGTAGATGAACTTGTTGACGATGATGCGCTCGCCGTCCTCCAGGAGGGGGAGCATGCTCGTCCCCTGCACCCGGAAGGCCTGGGCCACGAACGTGATCAGGAAGAAGCAGAAGAGGACCGCCACCGAGAGGTCGTGGAGCAGCTCCCAGACCGCACGCCACACCCGCACGCGCGGCTCCTCACCGGGAGCCGGAAGCACCGCCTCCCGGGCCGGGCCGAGGGAGAGGGGCTCCGCCGCCACCGGAGAGGTCGGCTCCACTCCCAGGGGCTCCACGCTCACGCCTTCCCCATCTCCCTCCGCACCACCCGCGTGCGCGCGACGCGGTCGTGGAGGCCGCCCCCCCCAGCCGCGATCATGAGGAACCCGATCCCCAGGCTGGCCGCGGAGAGCAGGTAGCCAAGGAAGCGGAGCGCGGCTCGCCCGAGGCCGATGGGGCTCCCACCGTCCTCGTCGGTCACGCGGAGGCCCAGCAGCTCCTTGCCCGGAGTGGCGCCCCGCAGACCCCAGAAACCCACGAAGTAGGCGGCGCCCAGCAGCACGCCCACGACCGAGAGGGTGACCGAGGCCAGCACGGGCAGGAACGAGACCTCGCTCAGCTCCCGCGACCACCAGTAGTAGGTCAGGGGCCCGAGCAGCAGCGCCTCGCCCGCAAGTACCGCGAGGACGTCGAGGAGCCCGGCCAGGAGACGGCGGCCGAAGTCGGCGGGCGGCGCCCCCTTGTTCCCGGCGCGCGGCGGTTCGGCCGGACGCAGGGTCGACGCCTTGTCCTCGCGGCGCGGTGTGGGACGCGCGGGCCGCGGGAGCGGCACCGACGGCGGAGGAAAGGCGGGGGCGGTCGCCACGACCGAGCCGGAGGCGCCCCCCCGCAGTGCGCCCTCCGCGCTCGCCTGGAAGCGGCCGCCCCGGGGATCGGAAGGGGGCGGATCGACCACCGGCGCGGGGCCCGTGGGCCGCGTCGGCGGCTCGTCGGACTCCAGGGGCGGCAGGAGCGAGGAAGCGGGAGGTTCCGGAGCCGGAGTCAAGGCCGGGGCCGGGGGAGGCTCGGCCGCCGGCTTCGCCGCCTCGACCCGCTGGCGGTCCGGGGTGAGGGGCGAGCCACAGGCGTTGCAGAAGCGGGCGGGCAGCCGGACCGCGGTCCCGCAGGAGGCGCACACCACGCGCGGCGGACCGCTGGGCGCGATCGCGGTCCCGCACTCGCGGCAGAAGAGGTCGCCCTTCCTGTACTCGGCCTGGCAGGACGGGCACTCGAGGCGGGGGGCCGACGGGTGCGGCACCACCTTGGCCCCCGCTTCGGGTAGGTCTTCGCGAAAGAGCAGGCGCGCGGTGCCGATCGCCACGAGGTCGCCGTCGCGGAGGTTCCTCTCTTCGACCCGGTCTCCGTTCACCACCGACCCGTTCGAGGAGTTGCAGTCACGGAGGTAGTACTGGCTGCCGCGGTATTCGATCACGGCGTGGCGCCGCGAGACCATGGCGTCGGGCAGCACGAGGTCGTTCGAGGGGTCGCGCCCGATCGACAAGAGGCTCCGGTTGAGGGCGATCTCCCGCCGGGTGGAGGAGGTCGGGTTCAGGATCAGCTTGGCCACGCGACTCATGGCCCCTAGCCGCTGAGGAACGTCTGCTTCAAGGTGAGCTTGACCTTTACCTTGACGCCCCTCTTGATCGCGGGCTGGTATTTCCAGGAAGCGATGGCCGCGGCGACCGCCTCGTCCACGGGCCTGGAGGCCGATTCCACCACCGTGACCTCGGTGACTTCACCGCTCTCGTTGACGACCCAGGACACCACCACGGAGACCGACTGCCCGGATTTCAGCTTGGGAGCCCGTCCCTCCGGATAGGAAGCGGTGGTCCCCGAGATCTTCTTCGGAGGCGTGTCGACCTGGCTGGGCAGGTAGACCTTGCTGGTGTCGACCACCTCGCGTGCGGGCTCCGGATTGGGAGCCTTGGCGACCGCACGGAGCTGAGGGTCGAGCCGGGTCCGCCTGCCCGCCTGGACGTTGACCGTCGCGCTCCACGGCTCGTAGCCGTCTCGGGTCATCTCGACCCTGCGTGGGCCGGGCTTGAGCTTCAGGTCGGTGAGCGGAGTCACCCCCAGCCTGGCCCCGTCGACCGACACCGCCGCCCCGATGGGCGTCGAGAGTATGTCGGCCATTCCGTCGGCGGGGGCGGCTCGCGTGAGCGCGACCCTGACCTCGGCGTGCGGCGCCTCCTCCGTCACCTCCACGCCCTGCGCGCGGGAATCGTAGCCCCTGAGGTCCAGCTTGATCTGGTAGGCGCCGAAGGCGAGGCCGGTCAGCTCCAGCGGCGCCACCCCCTTGGTCTCGCCGTTCACGGTCACGGCGGCGCCGGGCGGCTGGGTCTCGACGCGGATCGCGCCGACCGCCTCGACGGGCGCGGACGGGCTCGGGGCAGGCGGAGGCGTGACCACGGCCATCTCCGTCGGGGCGGGCGTGGGCGCGGGCTCTTCCCTCCCGCGGCCTCGCAGGAGCAGGAAACCCACCGCCGCCGCCGCGACCAGGAAGAGCACGATCGCTCCGCCGAGCAGGGCGATCGCCGACCGCCCCGGCTTGGGGGCCCGCGTGCCCGGCGCCGAGACCGGCGCGGCCACCCCGGGCGGGAGCGAGATGAGCCGGGTCGGTGCGCCGGCGACGAGGGTGGCGGGGACGGTGAGGGTCGGCGCGCCGCCGTCGGACCCGGGCGCCGTGACCGCGAGCCCCGGCAACGGCCTCGTCTGCTCCGGCGACGCCGCCGGCAGATCGAGGGCCTCGGCCCCGATCGTCTCCGGCCTCAGCACGAGCGTGTCCGGGTCGTCGTCCAGCTCCGGCAGGCCGCTCAGCACGACCGTCGCCGCGTCCTCCTCGACGGGAGGGGGCGCGGCGGGAGCCGTGGGCCGCCGGGGCGGTACGTTCGGCGCCTTCAGGACGACGGTGATCGGGGAATCGTCGGCGGGCGCGGGGGGGGCGGGTGCCTTCAGGATGATCGTGGCCGGCGAGTCCTCCTCGGGCACGGGCGGGGACGCCGGGCGCGCCCGTTCACGGCTGTCTTTCCCCCCGGGCGCCACCGATTGACGGATGGCGACGGTGCGGTCGGGGTCGGGCGTGGCCGCGGCCGCGGCCGCGATCGTCGCCTCGGAATCGAGCGCCCCGAACCACGAGCCGAGGCAGTACTCGAGGTCCTGCACGAACGCCCCGGCGGTCTGATAGCGGTCCTCCGGCTTCTTGGCCAGGACCTTGCCGAACACTTCATGCCACTTGGCCGGCACGAGGCCGTTCATCTCGAGGTTCGCGGGCTCGATGGGGTCGACGTGGACGAGCTTGTAGAGGATCGAGGTGACGTTCGACCCGGGGAAGGGCTGCTCGCCCGACAGCATCTCGAAGGCGCAGACCCCGAGGGAGAAGATGTCGGAGCGTCCGTCGAGCTTGTCCCCCATCGCCTGCTCGGGGGACATGTAGGACGGGGTGCCGAGGAGGGCCCCCGCCTGCGTCATTTCCGCGTCCATGAGCTTGGCGATCCCGAAGTCGGCGACCTTGACCCGGTCGCCTTCGTAGAGCATGAGGTTCGCGGGCTTCACGTCGCGGTGGATCACGCCCTTGCCGTGGGCGTAATCGAGGGCGGAGGCGATCTGGCTGACGAGCACGATCACCTTCTCGGGCTCGAAGCGCGTCCCCCGTTCGAGGATGGAGGCGATCGTCTCCCCCTCTACGAACTCCATGGCGAGGTAGGGAAGGCCGTTCTCCTCGCCGATGTCGAAGAGAGTGACGATGTTCGGGTGGGAGAGGGTGCCGGAGACCTGCGCCTCGTGGTGGAAGCGCTCGATGAAGGACTTGTACTGCGGGCTCTGTCGCGGGATGTCCAGGCGGATGGTCTTGATCGCGAGGGTCCGCTTGATGAGGGGATCGAAGGCCTTGTAGACCGCGCCCATGGCCCCGAACCCGATCCCCTGGACCACCCTGTAGCGCCCAATGGTCGGGGGGATCTGGTCGACCAGGTTGTTCTCGTCCATGCGCCTCGAAACCCCCGCCTACCTGGTTCTGACGAAAACAAGACCCCCGCGATCAGCGGAAACGTCACGGGAAAACGCCCCACCGGCAAATTTGAAATGTAGCATCAAGGTGAAAACGTGTCAACGAGCCGAGGGCCGAAGTCTCACGCAAAGAAGGGCTTAAGTCCATGATCCGGGGAACAACGCACCTCGTCCCGCCGTATGCCGTCGAAGATGCCTCTCTATATAATGTCAGCGCCGGTCGTGCAGCAGCATTCCCCTCCCCCTTCCTGGGGAGGGTGGCGGGTCGATGAAAGAGGGCGCCATGGCGGATCGTCCCGGCGGTGTCTTCGACTACGGGGCGTTCCGACACCCCACCAGCCCGTTGTTCCGGGACTATTTGGCCGGGCAGCCGAAGGCTCTCGCGTTCTACGGCGGAGCTGGCTGGGACCTGCCCGCCCTGCTCGAGGCCAGCCGGCGCGCGCTGACCCTGGAGCGGCCACGCGACGCCGTAGCGGCGGCGCTCGTCCGGCAGCAGGAAGCGCGCGGTGCCTCGGGGGCCGCCACGCGGGCGGCCCTGCTGCGCGACCCCCGCGCGGTGGCCGTCGTCACCGGGCAGCAGGCCGGCCTCTTTGGCGGACCGCTGTACGTGCTCTACAAGGCGCTGGCCGCCCGGAAGACCGCCCGCCTGCTCGAGGAGCGGCGGGGGGCCCCCGCGGTGGCCGTCTTCTGGGTCGCCTCCGACGACCACGACTTCGCCGAGGTGCGCGCGGCCTCCGTGATCGACGAGGCCGCCCAGATCCGGACCCTGCGCTACAACCCGCTCGAGGAGCCGGTGGGCCAGCCGGCCTGGATGATCCCCATCGACGAGACGATGACTCGTCTGGTCGAAGAGCTCGGCCAGGCCCTCCCCGCCACCCCGCACCGTGACGAGCTGATTGGCCTCGTGGGGTCGTGCTACCGGCCGGGCGTGCCCTTCTCGGACGCGTTCGCGCGCCTGCTCTCGTCGCTCCTCCCCGACCTCGTCGTGCTCGATCCCTCGGATCCGGCGCTCAAGGCCCTGATGGCGCCGGTGCTCACCCGCGAGATCGCCGAGCACTCGCCCACTTCGCGGTTCGCCCTGGAAGCGGGGACTTCGCTGCTCGCCGCGGGCTACCACCAGCAGGTGCCGGTAAGGCCCGGCTTCCTGAACCTGTTCCTGTATTTCGACGGTGAGCGGCGGGCCCTGGCGGAGCAGAACGGGACGGTCGAGGTGCGCGGGCCGGGGTGGAAGATGCCCGCCGCCGAGGCCGCCCGGCTCGTCGGCGCCGATCCCACGAGCTGGAGCCCGGGGGTGCTGCTGCGGCCCCTCACCCAGGACGCGCTCCTCCCCACCGCCGGCTACGTGGGCGGGCCGGCCGAGATCGCGTACCATGCGCAGATCGGTCCCTCCTACGCTCACTTCGGGATCCCGCGCCCGGTCCTGCTGCCGCGGCCCAGCCTCACTCTCGTGGAGCCCTCGCAAGCCCGCGCCCTCGAGGCCGAGGGGCTGAAGCTCGCCGACCTCGAGACGGACCCCGAGGGGCTCGTCGCTCGCTGGGCGCGGGAGGCCTACCCCGACGTGGAGGCGGCCTTCGCCCGCGCCCGCGAAGCCCTCGAACGGGAGATGGACGCGGTGGAGGAGCGGCTGGCCGCCCTCGATCCCACCCTGCGCGCCGCCGCCGACGCCGCCCGCGGCCGGGCCCTTCACCAGATCGAGACCCTGCACGAGAAGTCGGTCCGCGCCCTGAAGAAGCGCGACCAGACCCGGGCCGACCGCCTGCGCCGCACCCGCGACGCCCTCTTCCCCGGCGGCTCCTTCCAGGAACGTGGGTTGGGCCTGGTCAGCGTGCTCGCCCGGCACGGCCGCTCCCTCATCGACGACATCGAGGCGCGCATGGACCCCTTCGCCCAGGGTCACCAGGTGCTCTACCTATGAAGCTCGGCATCACGTGCTATCCCACCGTGGGCGGCTCGGGAGCGGTGGCGGCCGAGCTCGGCAAGCAGCTCGCCCGCCGCGGCCACGACGTCCATTTCATCTCCTACCGCCTGCCCTTCCGCCTCGCCGACTTCCAGCAGAACGTCTGTTTCCACGAGGTCGACGTCTCGTCGTACCCGCTGTTCGAGTACCCGCCCCACGACCTGGCCCTGGCCGTCAAGATGGCGGAGGTGGCGCGGGAGCACGGCCTGGAGCTCTTCCACGTCCACTACGCGATCCCCCACGCGATCGCGGGCTTCCTCGCCCAGCAGATGCTCGGGGACAAGGCCCCCCGGCTGGTGACGACCCTGCACGGCACCGATATCACGATCGTGGGCCAGGACCGCTCGTTCTTCGAGATCACCCGCTTCGGGATCGAGCGCTCCCAGGGGGTGACCGCGGTCTCGGAGTTCCTGCGCCGGATGACGGTGCAGGAGTTCCAGGTGCGGGGCCCCATCGAGGTGGTCCCGAACTTCGTGGACCTCGACCAGTATCCGCTCGAGCGCCCTGACCACTCGGCGTTCGCGGGACCGAGCCAGAAGGTGCTGCTCCACGTCTCGAACTTCCGGCCCGTCAAGCGCGTGCTGGACGTGGTCCGCATCTTCGAGCGGGTGAGCCGCGAGGTGGACGCGGTGCTGGTCCTGGTGGGGGAAGGCCCCGAGCGCTCCTCGGCCCAGGCCCTGGGCCGCCGGCTCGGGATCCAGGACCGCCTGCGCTTCCTGGGGACTCGTCAGGCCATCGAGGAGATCATGGGCATGGCCGACGTGCTCCTGCTCCCCTCCGAGCTCGAGTCCTTCGGGCTCTCGGCCCTGGAGGCGATGGCGGCCGGCGTCCCCGTGGTCGGGTCCGACGCGGGAGGCCTGCCCGAGGTGGTGAAGCACACCGAGACCGGCTTCCTCCTCCCGGTGGGCGACGTGGAGGGCATGGCCGCCCGGACCCTCGAGATCCTGAAGGACGAGGAGCGCCGGAGGGAGATGGGCCAGGCCGGGCGCCGGCGCGCGGAGTCGCTCTTCGCCGCCGACCGGGTGGTCTCGCAGTACGAGCGGGTCTACGAGCGGGTGCTCAGGACTTGACTGTCGAATTCACTGTGGAGCATAATACACACCATGCAGACCGCGACCATCCAGGTGGTCCTCGAGCCTGAGCTGCTCCGTGCCGCGGATCGCACGGCTCGCCGCATCAAGGTCAACCGCTCGGCGCTCATCCGCGACGCCCTGCGCGAGCACCTGAAGCGGCTCGCGCAGAAGGAAAGGGAAAGGCGGGATCGCGAGGGCTATCGGCGCATCCCCGACCAGCCTGCCGATGCCCGCGCCTGGGCATCGGTGGCGTCGTGGCCGGAAGAGTAGAGCGCGGCGACGTCCGACTCGTCTCCTTCCCTGCTCCGGACAGGAAGCGCCCCGTGCTCGTCTTGACCCGTGAGCCTGCGATCCGCTATCTTTCGCGGGTCTCGGTGGCCCCGATCACGTCCACGATACGCGGGGTCCCCTCCGAGGTCGTGATCGGGACCGACGACGGCATGAAGCAGCCCTGCGCGGTCAACCTGCACAACGTGCTGACCGTCCCCCTGGACGCACTGGGCCGTCGCCTGGCTCACCTCGGACCCACGCGCATGCACGACGTGTGCGCCGCGCTGGCCTTCGCCCTCGGCTGCGACGGCTGACGTGAGCAGTCTTATCGTCTCATCACGGAGAGCCGAACCCTGACGGCTGCCATGCCCGAAACCATCGACTTCGACCTCGCCGCCTTCTTCGCCCACCCCGACGACGCCGAGCTGGTGGCGGGAGGCACCCTCGCCCGGGAGGCCGCGCGGGGACGGCGAATCGCCATCGTGGACCTGACCCGCGGCGAGAGCGGGAGCCGGGGCAGCCCCGAGACTCGGGCCGCGGAGGCGGCCGAGGCGGCCCGCCTCCTGGGGGCGACCCATCGAGAGTCGCTCGGCCTTCCCGATTCGCGCCTCTCGGCCGAGCCCGAGCAGCGCGACGTCGTGGTGGCCGCCTTGCGCCGGCTCCGGCCGCAGATCGTGGTCACCCAGCACTGGGAGCAGCGGCACCCGGACCACGCGGCCACGAGCCGGCTGGTCGCCGAGGCCGCCTTCGTGGCCGGCCTCCGCAACCATCGCCCCGACCTGGGCCCCGCCTTCCGCCCCCGCAAGCTCGTCTACGCGCTGCCGACGACCGAGGGGGCCGACATCGCGCCGGCGTTCGTGGTGGACGTGACCGCAACCTGGCCGCAGAAGCTCTTGGCCATCGCCGCCTTCAAGAGCCAGTTCACGGCCGGGCCTGGCGAGGCGGTGGCCCTGCCCTTCGACCGCTTCCGGGAGAACGTGGAGTTGGCCGGGCGCCGCAGCGGGGCGCGGATCGGCGTGGCCTACGGCGAAGCTTTCGTCACCCGCGAGCCGCTGGTGGTGGACGACCTTCTGGCCCTCGGCGGCTCGTCGATATGACCATGGCCACCATGTTGTCGGCCGCGCTCTTCGGCGCCTCGCCGGACCCGGGAGTGGTGAAGACCGAGTTCATCTTCGAGACCGCCCCCTTCCCCCAGTGTCACGCCTCGACGATCGTGGAGACGGGCGGGGCACTCGTGGCCGCCTGGTTCGGCGGCACGCGCGAAGGGAACCCCGACGTGGGCATCTGGGTCTCCCGCCACGACGGGGCCATCTGGTCCGCCCCCGTTCAGGCGGCGGACGGGACCCAGCCCGACGGATCCCGGTTCCCCTGCTGGAACCCCGTGCTGTTCCAGCCGAGACAGGGGGCCCTGCTCCTCTTCTACAAGGTCGGGCCCAGCCCCGACCGTTGGTGGGGCATGCTCACGACCTCCGGGGACGGTGGCCGGACCTGGTCCGAGGGGCGCCGCCTGCCGGAGGGGATGCTCGGCCCGATCAAGAACAAGCCGGTCCAGCTCGCGGACGGCACCCTGCTGTGCCCCAGCAGCAGCGAGCACGACGGCTGGCGCGTCCACTTCGAGCGCACGGTCGACCTGGGGAAGTCCTGGGAGAGGACGGGGCCCCTCAACGACGGGAGACGGATCGGCGCCATCCAGCCGGCGCTCCTGACTCTCGAGGATGGGAGCCTCCTCGCGCTCAGCCGCAGCCGGCAAGGGGCGATCGCCGAGAGCCGGTCCCCCGACGGGGGGAAGACCTGGGGGACCATGACCCTCACGGCGCTGCCCAACCCGAACTCGGGCCTCGACGCCGTGACCCTGGCCGACCGGCGCCACCTGCTCGTCTACAACCACAGCACGAGCGGGCGCACCCCGCTCAACGTCGCCGTCTCGAGTGACGGGAAGACGTGGCGGGCGGCGGTGACCCTGGAGGACCAGCCCGGGGAATACTCCTATCCCGCGGTGATCCAGGCCCGGGACGGGACCGTGCATCTGACCTACACCTGGAACCGCGTGAAGGTGAAGCACGTCGTCATCGACCCCGCCACGCTGGTGCCGCGCGACCTGAAGTGAGATTGACCGCAAGAACCGGGAGGCGGAGCGCGAGCGGGAAGCGTATCTCTAGAGGCATGATGATCGAGACGATGACGCTTCCCCTGACCTCCGAACCGGCCGGCGCGGACGACCTGCGCTGGCAGGCCGTGCTCTCCCGGGACCTCGAGCACGACGGCGCGTTCGTCTTCGCCGTGCGCTCCACCGGGATCTACTGCCGTCCCTCCTGTCCCGCCCGGCGGCCGCGCCGTTCCCAGGTTCGCTTCTACCCGGGCCCCGACGAGGCCGAGCGCGCCGGATTCCGCGCCTGCCGCCGCTGCCACCCAGAGTCGCCCGCGGGCGATCCGCGTCCGGCCTGGGTGGGCCGCATCTGCCGGCTGATCGAGCAGCACCTCGACGACGCCGAGCCGCCGACCCTCGCGCGCCTGAGCGCGTCCGCGGGAGTCGGCCCGCA